>JAEEGI010030540.1_pt1 | contig 10127 bp, 5 predicted proteins | sample 8958751 | NCBI WGS metagenome assembly JAEEGI01 (sample SAMN16246545, study PRJNA631951) | gut metagenome | biome: gut microbiome; feature: rumen; material: KS-attached | host: Bos | place: Iran: Karaj | collected 2018-10 | reverse complement strand
AAGCAAAACCAAATAAAAAGGCTAATTCTGTTTTGACAAAACGAAATAATCGCTACCTTTGCACATCATTTCACTAAAACCAACAATTATGGCAAAAAACATCGAAGAAATCAAAGCCGCGTTGGCCTCCTACGGCATCACCGGCGTGAAAGACATTTACTATAACCCGAGCTACGAGCAACTCTTCAAGGACGAGATGGACCCCGCCCTGACCGGCTACGACAAAGGCGTGTTGACCGAACTCGACGCCGTCAACGTGATGACGGGTATCTACACCGGCCGCTCGCCCAAGGACAAATACATCGTCATGGATGCCAAGTCGAAGGACACCGTGTGGTGGACCACTGAGGGCTACAAGAACGACAACCACCCGATGAGCGAAGAGGTCTGGGCACAGGTAAAAGACCTCGCCAAGAAACAGCTCAGTGGCAAGAACCTCTATGTCGTCGATGCCTTCTGCGGCGCCAACAAGGACACCCGCATGGCCGTCCGCTTCATCATGGAGGTGGCATGGCAAGCCCATTTCGTGCTGAATATGTTCATCAAACCCACTGCTGAGGAACTGGCTGACTTCAAGCCCAACTTCACCGTCTACACTGCTTCAAAAGCCAAGGTCGACAACTACAAGGAACTCGGCCTCAACAGCGACACCTGCGTGGCCTTCAATGTCACCAGCCGCGAACAAGTCATCCTCAACACCTGGTACGGTGGCGAGATGAAGAAAGGCATGTTCTCGATGATGAACTACTACCTGCCGCTACAAGGCATCGCCGCCATGCACTGCTCCGCCAATACCGACATGAAGGGCGAAAACACCGCCATCTTCTTCGGCTTGAGCGGCACCGGCAAGACCACCCTTTCCACCGACCCGAAGCGTCTGCTCATCGGCGACGACGAGCACGGCTGGGACGACGAAGGTGTGTTCAACTTCGAAGGCGGCTGCTATGCCAAGGTCATCAACCTCGACAAGGAAAGCGAGCCCGACATCTACAACGCCATCAAGCGTAATGCATTGCTCGAAAACGTCACCGTCGATGCCAATGGCAAGATCGACTTCAAGGACAAGAGCGTGACCGAGAACACCCGCGTCTCCTACCCCATCGAGCACATCGAGAAGATAGTGAAGAACGTGCGTCCCATCTCGTCTGGTCCCGCCGCTAAGAACGTCATCTTCCTCAGCGCCGACGCCTTCGGCGTGTTGCCTCCTGTCAGCATCCTGACACCCGACCAGTGCAAGTACTACTTCCTAAGTGGTTTCACTGCCAAGTTGGCCGGCACCGAGCGTGGCATCACCGAGCCTACACCGACCTTCAGCGCCTGCTTCGGCCAAGCCTTCCTCGAACTGCATCCTACCAAGTATGCTGAGGAGCTGGTGAAGCGCATGGAACAAAGTGGTGCCAAGGCTTATTTGGTGAACACCGGTTGGAACGGCACGGGCAAGCGCATCAGCATCCGCGACACGCGCGGCATCATCGATGCCATCCTCGATGGCAGCATCGAGAAGGCCCCGACCAAGAAGATCCCGTATTTCGACTTCGAAGTGCCGACCGCATTGCCTGGCGTCGACCCGAACATCCTTGACCCGCGCGACACCTACGCCGACAAGAACGTCTGGGAAGAGAAAGCCAAAGACCTCTCCTCGCGTTTCATCAAGAACTTCGAGAAGTTCACGACGAACGACGCTGGCAAGGCTTTGGTCGCTGCTGGACCGAAATTGTGATTTTTGTTTCACGCAGAATCTGCAGAAATCGCAGAATTAATTATGAGAATGGCGAGCCGCTCCAATTGGGGCGGCTTGTTTGCGTTATCTCTGAGCATTGTCAAAACCAACATCATTTCCCTCCATGTTGTTATTTTTTTTGTAATTTTGCACCTCAAATTAATAGTCACTCATACTATCCTTACTAAAACAACAACTACAATGAAAAAAGTATTCACTCTCATCACTGCTATCGCATTGTGTTTCACCCTAAACGCGCAAAACCCATTTGAGGATGAGCAAGTTATCGTAACCCCTGACTTCTTGCATTTCTACTTCCATGGCTGTTCGCCTCATGGAGGCCTGGTGACCATCACGAATTATACCTCTGAGGACTTGGTCGTCAACCGTTGCTACGCCGAAAACTTCAACGTGGAATGCCTTTACGAAGGTCGGAACATTGCTGAAACGGGCATGTTCGTTCCCATTGGTGAGACCGTCGTCCTCGACACATACGCCACGCCAACATCTAAAGACGTATACGGAACCCTTTGCATCGACACTGATTACGGCATCTTTACCATTACCATTTATTATGAGACTACCTACGGTGTTGAAGAAAACATCCCAACATTCAGTCTTAGCCCCAATCCAGCCAATGGATTTGTCACCATAAAGGGTGAAAATCTGGGTTCAGTAAGCATCTTCAATATGCTTGGACAAAAGATTGAAGATCATTTCGTTGAAGGCAAGGAACTCGTCATTTCCACCGCCCATTATCCGAATGGCATATATTTTGCTAAAACTGCCCAAGGCAAAACCCAACGCTTTGTCATCGCACATTAAAATAATCAATTGATAAACAAAAAGTTAGAAAAAATGAAGAAAACCTTTAAAAGATTCGCCCCTGTGGCTCTCGTCTTCGTTGCATTGGCAACGTTGTCATTCATGGCCAAAGAAAGTGTTATGCTCAGACTTCGTCCCCAACAAGGCAAGGCTTACACTCTCACTTCAAAGGCTAACATGATGATGATGATGGAAGTGCAGGGTCAAACCCTCAACCAATCGCAATCCATGGAGACCAGACAGTCCTTCACTGCGAAGGAGGTCAAGGACACCCAAACCACTTTTGAGACTCAAATCGAAGCCATTAAGATGTCGATGTCGAACATGGGCATGAAGTTTGAGTACGACTCTGAACATCCCGATAAGACCAGCCCCATGTTGGCAGGACAAACCAAAGCTTTTGACGAAGCCATCAAAAAGCCTTCAACGGTGAATTATGACCTCATGGGTAAGGTGATTGACTCCATCGACCTTGAGATGAGCCAACTTGGCGCCGCCATCATCCAACTTCCCGAAAAGGAAGTAAGTATGGGCAGCACCTGGACTCTTGACAAAGGCCAAAGCGTCAGTGGCATCGAAGTCAATGCAAAGATGACCTATACCGTCACCTCCATCTCGAAAAAGAGTGTCGATGTCAGCTTCACAGGCACAGTTGAATCGACGGAAGTAACGGGAAGCTATAATGGCACTGCCAACATTGACCCGAAGACGGGATTGATTTCCGCCAGCACCACGAAGTCCAACCTCTCCATGACCATCAACGAACAAGGCATGAGCATCCCTGTCACCATCGTAGGGACCACGACTGTTGAGGTGAAATGACAACAAAAAAAATAATATGATTCCACTTGTAGGACTGATGTGACATCAGTCCTACTTTTTTTCGACAGATTCGTCAAAGCACATATAATTTTATACCTTTGTGGCATCATAAACAATCCTCATTATCATGAAACGAACCATTACTATTATCACCTTGGTGTTCATGGCATTTTCAGCCATGGCTCAAAAGCCCAAGCCACAACCTCTCACACAAGAAGAATTTGAAGCCTTGTGTCCCACCCCGCCTATGGGATGGAACAGCTGGAACAAATTCGGTTGCAACGTCAGCGAACAATTGCTTATGGAAGCGGCAGATGCCATGGTGGCTTCAGGCATGAAAGACGCTGGTTATGAGTATATCGTCGTCGATGACTGCTGGCAGGTGGACCGCGATGCCGATGGCAACATCGTATGCGATCCCGAACGTTTTCCTCACGGCATGAAATATGTGGCCGACTACATCCATTCCAAGGGGTTGAAGTTTGGCCTCTATTCCTGCGTCGGCACCCATACCTGCGCTGGACGTCCAGGCAGCATGGGTCACGAGTATCAGGATGCGCTCTACTATGCTCGAAACGGGGTCGACTACCTAAAGTACGACTTCTGCAACAACCGAGAGACCAACTCCAAGACCGCCTATACCATCATGCGCGAAGCTTTGAAGGAGGCCGGCCGTCCCATCGTATTCAGCATCTGCGAATGGGGAAGCACCCAGCCTTGGAAGTGGGCACAAGGCATCGGTCATCTTTGGAGAGCCACTGGTGACATCATCAACTCATGGGAAGGTCGAGCCGATTGGGGCGGACACGGCATGGTGCACATCATCGACCTGATGCAAGACCTCTACCCCTACAACGGTCCAGGCCATTGGAACGACCCCGACATGCTGGAAGTCGGCAACGGCGGTATGACGGCCATTGAAGACCAGAGCCACTTCTCCATGTGGTGCATGTTTTCTGCCCCTTTGATGGCTGGCAACGACCTCAACAATATGAGCGAAGTCACCAAACGCATCCTCACCAACAAGGACGTCATCGCCATCGACCAGGATCCACTCGGCATCCAAGCCCATCTCTCCGTCGCCATGGGCGACCGTCAGATTTGGGTGAAGCAACTAACCAACGACGAATGGGCCGTCTGTTTCTTCAATCGTGGCGACGATGCCTGGAAACTCAACTACAATTGGAACGACATCCCCGAGCTGCACAAGGCAGGTGGCAATTACAGCGTCTACGACCTGTGGCAGCACAAGACCATCGCCAAATCGACAGCGAAGAATGTGGTTTCATGCATCCCTTCACATGGAGTGCTGATGGTGAGGCTCTCTCACGTCAAATAAATGGTAATCGCATGGTAAAAAGAAAAGCCAGCGGAGATTTCCGCTGGCTTTTTTCATAATAGCCTTTACCTATCACTTAGTTCAGCATGACGGGCATGAGCAGCATGAGCAGGTCTTCTGCCTCGTTCTCGTTTTCGACGGGCGTGATGATACCGGCACGGTTGGGAGCCGACATCTCAATCTTCACCGTCTCAGAGTCGAAGTTGCTCAGCATCTCTTGCAGGAAGCGTGAATTGAAGCCGATTTCCATGTCGTCGCCTTCATAACTACACGTCAGGCGTTCCTTGGCTTCGTTGTAGAAGTCGATATCCTCAGCGGTCAATGTGAGCTCTTGTCCTGCAATGCGGAAACGCACCTGATGCGTGGCCTTGCTGGAGAACACTGCCACACGGCGAATGGCTGACAAGAAGGTCTGACGGTCGATGGTAAGATGGTTGGGATTCTGCTTCGGGATGACCGCATCGTAGTTGGGATAGCGGCCTTCGATGAGGCGGCAGATCAGCTGATAGTCGCCAAACGTAAACGAAGCATTGGTCTTGTTGAACTCGATGCGAACGGGTTCGTCGGCCAAGGTAGCCAGGATGCTCTTCAGTTGGTTGATGGGCTTCTTCGGCATGATGAACGAGGCCACCACGTCAGACTTCACATCCATCCTTCTGTAGCGCACCAGCTTGTGGGCATCGGTGGCAACGAAGGTCAGGAAGTCGGCGGTCATCTCCATCAACACGCCCGACATGATGGGACGGATCTCATCCATACCCGTGGCGAAGACGGTCTTCTCGAAACCTTTGGCGAGTACGTCGGCAGGAATCTCCCAAACCGAAGTATCAGCCATGGCGAGCAACTGCGGGAACTCGTCGCTCTTGTGACCCGCAAGTTTATAACGGCCTTCACCGGCGATCAGTTCAACTGCCAAAGTGTTGTTGTCGACCGAAACCGTAATCGGCACGTCAGGGAAGTTCTTCATGATTTCCAACAACAGACGGGCAGGAATCGTCACTTCACCCGTACCATCAACCATGTCAGGAGTGATGCACACCGTCATGGTCACATCCAAGTCGGAGGATGTGATTTTCAGCTGGTTCTCGTCCAGATGGAACAGGAAGTCGTCCAAGATGGGCAAAGTGTTCTTGGAGCCGATGACACCGCTAAGGGCTTGCAGGCTCTTTAATAGCTTAAGGCTTGATACTATGAATTTCATTGCGTTATATGTTTTTATTCATTCTATTTTGAAGTGGTAAAAGTACAAATAATTGGAATATGAAGGACATTTTATCGAAAAAAAACTCATTTTTTAGAAACTCCCAACACTCAGTCCAGCATATTTCAATCGGTTCAAAAAATCGAGCATCGACTCGTAGGGCACGGCCACGTATTGGAATTGTTTGTCATCTTTGGTACGCGTGCGGTTCTTCTCTTTGGTTTCAGACAAACGCTGGTTGATGTCGGAGAAGGTACAATGAACCTGGAATTGTCCGTCGCCAGAGTTGTAGTTGAGATATGCTTGGAACATGTCATCTTGGAAATAATAGGTGATGTTGCCCAAACGACGGTCGAACACAACACAACCTGTGACATACTTGTTGACGACATGACTTCCAAAGTTGCCCAAACCAATCTTGCCTACCGAAACGAAGGCATGCATCTTGTCGTTCCATACCATCTTCAAGTCAGGAATCACGATGGTGTTGCAGTAGAAATCAGAAGAGGACTCTATCTGCGGATAGCCACCTGACAATTCGATGTTCTTGCGCAGTTCCTCGGTCTTTTCCTCGTTGGTTTCCGAACGGTAATACGGCAGGAAATTGGTTTGGGTCAAGTCGATGGATTCGCCTGAAACATTGGCAAAGACCTCCGCCATGGCCTGCATTGCCGCATCGTCGAAAACAGGCGCATTGAACACATTGATGCCCTGCAAAGTGAGACTGTCGTTGGGATATTGCGTGTAGTCACCATGTACGACAAAGGTGGCCAAAGGCGTATCAATACCCAGGCCAGTACTGCCGTGGCCCTTGATGACGCCACGAGAATCAAGTTCAAGTTGGGTATCGTATTTTGTTTCATCGCTCACCACAAAACGCAAGCTGTCGGCATCAAACCACAAGACACCGTTCATGGGCTCGGTTTCATCTAAGTCTTTCCTACCTTCCTTGGGCGTCAGGAATGAACCGAAATAACCGCCGTCGATGGCCAACTCATAATAGAGGCCGTTGGTCATCCGCTCGTCAGCTTCGCGCATCCGTTCCACGTCAATCGGTATGCGGATTGAGGTGGGATCGATACGTGTGGCCGAAACGAACCAGTGGTTGAGGGAAGCGATGGTATCCATAGCCATGGGCTCCGTCGCAGGGTTAAAGTCATCTTCGACAATAGGCATCTCCATACCCGTAGAGTCGCTTAGTGCTTCGTCCATCTCGACCAGCAAGGAGTCCTCGACGTGCTCAACGACAACGATCTCAGGCTCTTCAAAGGCCAACAAAGCAAACTTTCCGTCGTAATAACCCAACTCCTCTGAAGCATCCAAAGTCAGTCTCCCTTGGAAGCCAAACTGCGTGTTCAGCTTGAAGTCGGCGGTGTCAGTAATATGCGCATAGCCCTGGGTGATGCCTCCAACAGGCACAATGGTGTCCATCAGAATCGGAGTGCGGGCGCCATCGGCATTCACATAGTCCCAAGTGCCTTGTGCATCAAAATAGTTGCGGCTATGAATGTTCACCACAGCGTTTTTGTAAAGATGGAATTGATTTAAGGTGTCGGCCAAAAGGTCGCCATTGATAGGCTCTAACTTCGACTCTGCATTGATGTCGACATCATGCATATAGGGGAACACCGCTGCATCGGCCACACGGATGATCTTCACGTCGTGGGCATGGATGACGTAGTTGGTCATGTCGTATTCGGCATTCATGCTGTAGAACTGCAAAGAATCTTGTTCGGGCACCAAAGAGATGAATTTGGATGCATCGTTATGTACTTCTAGCAGTTCTTCGTATGTCGTGGCAGTGGCATAATCGCCAAAACTCTCTACAGGATTATAAAGATGCAAGCTGTTGGTGGCCATATCCCATTCGGCTTCCTTCAAGGAACAAATGTATTGGTTCATGGGGAAGTCAAGGCTACTGGTCTGATCAAGATAGTCGTATTTCACCTTTTGCGCGTCAAAGTCTACGTTAGCGCGGTAGTTGGTTGCCGAAAACGCGATGTTCGACGTGTCTGCAGAATACAAGAGGAAGTTAGCCGAGTCGGCCACAAAGGTTCGGGAATCCAAGGCGAAGTGGTCGGAGTCGAACTCAGTCAGACCAAAACGCAACTTACCGTCGGCCTCATAGCCGTCGGGCGACAATGTTGTCTTTCCCGAGAAATATGTGTCGCCATACATGCAGATAGGTTTGTCGATGGTCTCAGTGGTCAGTTCAGGAAGGCGGATGTCCCATTTCAACCGCAAGGCATCAGCCGAAGCCATGGGGAATCCGGTACCATCGTCGCGGGGCACCATCTTGAACTGGTTAGTGATAGCCGTGACGGAATCCAAATAGAACATGAACTGGTCGGAACGGAAGGCAGAGGTCTGATAGTCAAGCTTGCCCTCTCCGAAGAACCCGCTTTTAGAGAGGAAGACTTTGTTGTGGAAGCGGCCCAAATCACCGTACAAGGGATAAGAAGCCGTCTCGTCCTCCCCTATCTGATGCACGAAACCCAAGGAGAAGTCTTCCATGACCACCAAAGGTTGCTCGATGTTGGGCATGATGCCGCCCGACACCAGCTCGCCATCGAAACGCACTTTCCGCATTGAGAGGTCGTTCAGGCTGTCAACGACAAAGGGATAGACGCTGTAGTAGAACTTGCCATCAAGGTCAGCTGCAGTCTGCACAGAGTCGACATTACCGGGATGGAACACCCCTCCGTTGATTTTCCTGTAGAACTTGAAACCTTCAGCTTCACTGTGGAAGATGGGATAATCCGGTGTCTCATAACGGCTCGACTTATTGTCGCCATGGTCAATATCCAGGCGGCCTTTCAGCCTCTCCAAAGTGCCGTCGACGGGGATGATATGATTGTCGTATCGTGCATAGAATCGCAATGAGTCGATCTTTTCCATATTGATGGAGAAATCTTCGTAGTTGAACTCGCTGTCCTTGGTAAAGAACTCGAACATTCCCGCCATGATGCCACCCGAGAATTTGAAGTTCTGGTTTTTCGTGAAAGTGATACGTCCAAAGTCGGGCACGATGACCACGCGTTTGCGGTCGCTCAACGAAATGGCCGATCCATTGACACCTTCGATTTGGCTCGTGATGCCAAACACCAGCAAGTCGTTGGTATGCAAGTCAAGGCTCAGGTTAGGCTGACGGTTGGTAGTCAACGTATGCAACTTGATGACATCGTAATCGATGGCCTCACGATAGGAATCCACCACGTCGAAAAAGCGAGGCAAGGCCGTGGCCCACTTCGTCTCCGAGTCATACTCCACGTAACCCTCAGCTTGCAGACGAAGGAGCAATGCGATGACCTGTTCGATGGGATAGCCCAGATATGAGGCCAAGTCGCCAACGGCAAACTTCACCTGACGGTCCACGTTGTCGAAGCCTTGCAGGAACTTCTCGATACGTATCATAGGATGGGATTGATCCAAACCTTGCAGACGCTTGAAGTCATCATGACGGAAATAGTTTACCGACACAACATCGCCCTCACTCACCGGGTTGACACCTTCCATCCTCCTGAAATACACCTGGTTGTCGTCGATGTCCCAATACATGGATTCGAGGAAGATATCAACGCCATGGAAATAATCATGGAAAGGTGCATCGCCATAGTCTTTTTCCGAACGGAACGCCATCAACCGGCGCGTCTTATTGTCATAACGGAAACCAATGTCATTGTGGTAGATGGAATCCATCTCGATTCCCGACAACGAATCGGTCAGATAAACACGCATGGCGGCGCGATCCGACACCAGAAGCTCGTCCATCGACATCAGGAAACGGGGCGACTGGACCCTCACGACCTCCTTGCCACCTTGGCGGAAATGGAAAACGGCTTTTTTGTTGACGCCGCCAAACACATCCACCTGGTTACCCATCATACCAATGCCACCCTCGAAGTCGATATTGTGCATCAAGTTAGGAATGGAATAATCAGAACGATACGACCTCACGCGAGGAAACATCGTTTTCTCGTTAGGCGCGTTCACCAACACTTTGTCCTCATAACGACACAAAATGTCTTGATTGAAATGTTGGCGTTCGTGGAAGATGGCCGAGTCGATGGTGTATTCCGAACGGCTGAGGTCGAGCTCGTAGAAATCAGGCAGAGTGACATATACAGTCGTTGGTGATATGTCGAAACGCGACCAGTCGGCCGTGCCCCCAGTGCCTTCCCACCTATTGCCGTCCAAGTAATACACACCTTTGGTGTTCT
>JAEEGI010030538.1_pt1 | contig 10128 bp, 7 predicted proteins | sample 8958751 | NCBI WGS metagenome assembly JAEEGI01 (sample SAMN16246545, study PRJNA631951) | gut metagenome | biome: gut microbiome; feature: rumen; material: KS-attached | host: Bos | place: Iran: Karaj | collected 2018-10 | reverse complement strand
TTTTCAGTTGACTTTGCCTGATTTCCAGCTGTGATGTTGAGCATTCTTGAAGCATTGCTTGCTTGCATGTTGTGTTGTACTACCATAAATTCTACCTCCTTGTAGATACTCCCTAGATTCCTTTCCCGGAAGAAGTGCTTTCGCACTCAATTGTTAATAATTACATTTATATCCAACAGCATTCGCGCATATGCTGTAAAGATATCCAATTGATAAAGGTATGCATGAAAAAAACCTATTGTGAGTACAATAGATAAATAAAAAGATATAACGAATATTTCGATCCTTAACATCCTTGTCCTGGTAACGAAACCTTTATGAGGTTGTGATGTAACTTAAATCGAGATATAGAAATCCTTTTCATTTATCTCTAAATACTTTATCGGCTGATGGCGAAAAAACTTAACCCCTAAATTGAAAAATTTTTTAAAAAATCTCAGGCGGAAGTTTTACACCCTCATCCGTCACCTGCGGTGACACCTTCTCCCGGAGGGAGAAGGCTAGGCTTTTTTTGCCTTGCAATAGTTATATCGGACGTACCGTTATAAACTTAACCCCTTTTTAAAAATTTTTCCAAAAAATTATTTTAGCTATAAAAAAGGTGTTACAATCAAGCCTTTGCTTAACTGTAACACCTATTATAACATCTAAAATGCATTTAAACCGTTTTTCACAAAAAGGTCATAAAATATTTTTTATTCCTGAAGTGTTTCCATGATAGGTGGGATGAGCTGCTTCTTACGAGAAACAACGCCCTCTAACATGTAGCTATCTGTAGCAACTGGCATGCGGAATGCATCTGCAATAATCTTGCCAGCATCATTACCTACGAATAATAGCTCTGTGTTTTCGTTTAAGATATCTGTGAGCATTACAAATACTGCATCCAAGCTAGCTGACTCAAGTATTGTATCCATGTATGCCTTAATATCTGCCTTTATTGTATTTAACTGGCTTCTTGAAACTGAGCTAACCTGAGCAACACCAAACTTTGTTTCACCACTTGTGAAAATCTTGTAATCCTGGTGGAAAATCTGCTCTGCTGTACGATCCTTGAAATCACTAGCCGCTTCAAACATAGATGTTGCAAGCTCTGTAACATCTACTCCAGCGATTTCTGCAAGCTCCTTAGCCAAAGCTTCATCTGTAGGTGTGCATGTAGGTGATCTAAACATTAATGTATCAGAAAGGATAGCTGAGCAAAGAATACCTGCGATATCCTTAGGGATTTCTACACCGCGCTCCTTGTACATTAATGTAACGATTGTAGCTGTTGAACCTAAAGGCTGGTTTCTGAATAAGATTGGAGAAACTGTCTCTAGTGAACCTAATCTGTGGTGATCGATAATTTCCAATACTTCTGCCTGGTCAATACCATTAACAGCCTGTGACTTTTCGTTGTGGTCAACAAGAATGATTCTCTTCTTTTCCATATTTAAAAGAAGACGTCTTGAAACCATTCCGATGTAATGTCTGTTTTCATCTAAGATAGGGAAATCTCTATGTCTAACAGATTTCATTACTTCTCTTACTTCATCAACATAATCGTCAAGCTCGAAGCTGATAATGTCATCCTTCTGCATGAACTGACGGATAGGCATAGCCTGATGAATAAGTCTAGCAACTGTAAATGTATCGAATTCAGTAGTAATAAGAACTACCTGATTCTTCTCTGCAAGATCTGCAACTTCCTTTTCAACCTTGCTTGTACCACAAACTACTAAGCAGCTACATCCTGCTTCAATACAGATGAGCTGACGAGCTGTAATGTTACCAACAATGGCAAGGTCATCTCTTTTAATATCATCTATAAGCTCTTCACGGCTGCTTGATGCAATAACTACAGAACCCTTAACGAAATATGCGTGTGGGTTACCTGTAACAAGTCTACCATTAAGTGTTCCGATGATGTTTGAATACTGAGTACGTGAACGAGATAAAATGCTGTTATCATAGATATCCATATATGAATAAGCAATATCTCCGTTAACGATAACACCCTCAAGCTTACCAGTCTGTCCAACAACTGGAAGGGTTGCTACGTTCTTATCAAGCATAGTCTCCCATGCCTTTTTAAGAGAGATGTGTCCACTAACACCCTCTAACTGTCTGTATTCAATATCGCTAAGCTGAGCACCTACGTCTGTAACTGTCTCTGGCTCTGGTACATTGAATCGATTTAATACGTAACGAGTCTCCTCATTAAGAGAACCCGCCTTCTTTGGGACATAATTTTCACCAGTACTAAGTGTATTCTTAAGATAAGAATACGCAATTGCTGCACAGATACTATCAGTATCTGGATTTTTGTGACCGATTATATAAACTGACTTCGGCATATTTCCTCCATTTAAATCTTAAAAAATACCTAGAGAAAGAATAAATGAGGCAGCTGACAATCCAACTGATAAAACTACAAGCACAATAAGTACTACTGAAAGCTTCTTAAGTGAGCTATAGTGCTCAACAGCCTTAAGAGCCTGCTCTTCGCTGTTGTCATGCTCCTTAAGTAAATCCTGAATCAAACGATATAAATGAACTGATTCTGAATGAGTCTTTTCTGAGAGCTCGTTCTGGATAGAATCAAGTCCGGCAGAAACATTCTTTAATGTATCCTGAAGGCTTCTACTATGCTTTTCGTATGATTCCTGATTGCCATTTACCTGGCCCTTAATGTCAACTTCCAGCTGATCCATGTTGTTCTTTACAACCTGCATCATTCTATCTACCTGAGTCTCTACGTCTGCAACAAGAGTATCTGCCTCTTCCTGCTTCTTAGAAAGCTCCTCCTGTAGTTTTACATTTATTGCTTCTTTCTCTTTAACTAATGCTTCAAGTTCAGCTGCTTTGTGTTCCTTCTGAACGATGAGCTGCTGCAGCTGTGTTGCCTTCTCACGAAAGGCGTCGATTTGCTCTAAAAGTAAATCCTCCCCCAAATCAGAAGGCTTAGCGGCCTCAAGCTCGCGAAAGTCTGTGGTCTTACCCTCTACATTAGTGTTTTCCATAGCATTATCCTCCAAAATAATTTTCTAAATAATAATTAGAATGTGAATTTATCTGCAAAGTATGCATCCAAATCCGCAATAGCGATACGCTCCTGCTCCATAGAATCACGGTGACGAATTGTAACCATGTGGTCTTCTTCTGAATCAAAGTCGTATGTGATACAGAATGGTGTACCGATTTCGTCCTGACGACGATAACGCTTTCCGATGTTTCCCCTGTCATCGAATTCGCAGTTGTACTTCTTAGAAAGCTCTGCAAAAATCTTTTCTGCGCCCTCATTGAGCTTCTTAGAAAGTGGAAGCACACCAATCTTAACTGGTGCAAGAGCTGGATGGAAGTGAAGAACTGTACGAACATCACTTCTGTTCTCATCACCAATTTCCTCTTCGTCATATGCTGCGCAAAGGAATGCGAGAACTACACGGTCTGCACCAAGTGATGGCTCAATAACATATGGTAAATATTTTTCATTAAGCTCATCATCAAAGTATGTAAGATCCTGACCTGAAACATTCTGATGCTGTGTAAGGTCATAATCTGTACGGCTAGCGATACCCCAAAGTTCGCCCCAACCAAATGGGAATAAGAACTCGATATCTGTAGTACCTGTTGAGTAGAATGAAAGCTCCTCTGGATCATGGTCGCGAAGACGCATCTCATCTTCCTTCATGCCAAGGCTAACAAGCCAATCACGGCAGAAGCTTCTCCAGTACTGGAACCACTCATCCTGTGTACCAGGCTTGCAGAAGAACTCAAGCTCCATCTGCTCGAACTCACGAGTACGGAATGTAAAGTTACCAGGTGTAATCTCGTTACGGAATGACTTACCAATCTGGCCAATACCAAATGGAACCTTCTTACGAGATGTACGCTGAACATTCTTGAAGTTTACGAAAATACCCTGTGCTGTCTCAGGACGAAGGTAAACTGTGTTCTTAGCATCCTCAGTAACACCCTGGAATGTCTTGAACATAAGGTTGAACTCACGAATATCTGTGAAGTTGTGCTTTCCACATGTAGGACATGGAACGTTGTTGCTGTCGATGAATTCCTTCATCTCTTCCTTGCTCCAGCCATCAACTGATGACTTAAGCTCGATGCCCTTCTCTGCAGCAAAATCCTCAATGATTTTATCAGCTCTAAATCTTTCGTGACATTCCTTACAATCCATAAGTGGATCTGAGAATGAACCAAGGTGACCAGAAGCAATCCATGTCTGTGGATTCATAAGAATCGCACAATCAACACCTACGTTGTATGGATTTTCCTGAACGAATTTCTGCCACCAAGCTTTTTTTACGTTATTCTTGAGCTCAACGCCAAGATTACCGTAATCCCATGTATTAGCAAGACCGCCGTAGATTTCGGAACCTGCATATACAAAGCCTCTTGCCTTGGCAAGAGCAATAATTTTGTCCATTGTTTTTTCCATGATTATGTTCCCTTCTAATATTATTCCAAAGTATATATAACATATACTAAATCTGAAGCATCCTCATTCCCATCAGCTTGGGAAATTGTAACTGTGTCAGCTTCTACCAAATCAACATTGGCATTTGATATATATGTAATTGTGCCAGGCACAACAACAGTAACGTTTTCTTTGACGATTGCTACTTGCATTCCTGCGAATAAGCTGTCAGTACCAACCACCTGAGCTTCCCCTACTACATTATCAGCTACCGTTGAAAAAAGCTCACCAAAATCGTAGCCAGCAGTAACTGCATCTTCGTAAGAAGCATCAAAAGTTTCATAAGATGTGAAAGCTGTGTAACAATCAGCATCCTTGTATGTAGTTTTGATGTAGGCTTCATCACCCTTAACGGAAAGCTTGTTTAGCTTGATTGCTTCCTCGCCATAGGTTTCGTTGAAGCTGCTTATCAAATCATTTGTATAGGTTTTAAGCTCTGATTTTGAATATGTATCTGAATCAAAATCAATCACTTCTTCAAAAACAACCTGTCCATTTTCCTGGAAAGTAATGGTAGAAGTGTCGGCTGCGTCACCTGAACCAATCAGCCCACCTAATAATTTTACAATAAGTGTAATGAGAAGTGCAAAAATACAAAGGCAAATCACGCCTAGAATAATGCGATTGCGCATTACCTCGCGCTGTCTTCTTTTCCTACGAGCTTCCTGAAGCTCCTTAGCAGCAACTCCCTGTCTTGTAGGACTTTTTGCACTATTACGACTCCGCATGCCAGAACCCTGGCGGGGTCTGTTATTAGTCATAGAAATTCCTCGCTCTTATATTTATGCGACCTATAGTTTAATCTATAGCCGTCTAAAATTCTAGTTAATTCTTCTTCAGTTTCCTCATTCAACACAAAAGTATACAACTTTTCAATGGTTGAGGAAACTATAAATTGCATTGTATACAGTGTTGAGCTGGAAATATTTGAACCCGATTCTAAATTTGCACACTCTTTGCAGAGCATTCCATGTCTTTTCAACGAAAAGGCCGTTAAATTTTCCTTTTTTCCACAACATGTACAGTTAAACACATTAGGATATTCACCATCGATTACCCAGGTCTTTAAATCGTATATATTTTTCAGAAGTCGATGGCTGAATTTGCCTGATTCCAAAGCTTTTAAGCTTTGATATAAAAGAGCCAGTCGGTTTCTTTCATCCATCCCCTCTACAGATAGGAAGTCTGCTACTTCTAAAAAGTACGAACCCAGGCACACCTTATCGTAATCCAAAACCAAATCTCTGAAATAATTAGAGATGTTAGCTTTGCTGATATGGTAGGAGTTTCGACCTTCAAAGGCATCAAAAACTCCAAAACAAAATGGTGAACATGCTGCAACAAGTGGATTGTTTGGCCTTCTTGCTCCTTTGGCAAATGCAGTGATTCGGCCAGCTTCCTTTGTAAGGATAACCAGACGCTTATCAAATTCGCCAACATCAGAGCTGGAAAGCACTAATCCTGTCAGGGTAACCAGTCCCATTTATCCTAAATCCTCTTTCTTGTATCCGAAAGTCTTTAAATCGTACTCGCTTTCTCTCCAATCCTTTTTAACCTTAACAAAGAGCTTAAGATTAACCTTTGCTTCAAGAAGCTTTTCGATTTCGTAGCGGGCATTTGTGCCGATTTTTTTAATCATTGCGCCGCCTTTGCCAATAATGATTCCTTTGTGTGAGTTTTTCTCGCAAACAATTGTCGCTTCAATGTCCCACATTGGACGCTTACCTGGACGCTCCTTCATGGAATCAATGAGAATTCCAATTCCGTGTGGAACTTCGTCATTTAATGCATGAAGAGATTTTTCACGAATGATTTCTGCTGTGATTTCTCTAAGAGTCTGATTTGTAACAGTCTCTGGATCATAGAAGGCAGGTCCCTCTGGTAAATATTTAAATATTGTAGAAAGAAGATCCTCGCAGCCTTCTCCATGTAAAGCAGAAACTGGAACAACCTCAACAAAATCACATAAATCCTTGAAGGCTGAAATTGTCTCTCCTACTTTTACACCATCAGCCATGTCAATCTTGTTGATAACTAACATTACCGGAGCATCTACTGTGGATAAAAGCTCAGCAATTTTCTTATCTCCTGCTCCGACCTTTGTATCAGGCTCTACAAGCCAGAGAATTAAATCAACATCGTTAATTGTGCTTTTAGCTGCAGACATCATGTATTCACCAAGCTTATTCTTAGCCTCGTGCATACCTGGTGTATCCAAGAACACGATTTGACCAACTTCCTCATCTGTATAAACAGTTTGGATTCTGTTTCTTGTTGTCTGTGGCTTGTTACTTGTAATAGCAATCTTCTGCCCTATGATGTGGTTCATCAAAGTGCTCTTACCTACGTTAGGACGACCAACTATAGTAACGAAACCAGATTTAAAATTATCACTCATTCTTTATTACCTCTACTCCGCTGGTTACATCTACAAGCCTACTGATTTCTTCGCTCGATATATATCTCGCTTAAGAAATAGTAGAGCTTGTTGATTACCAGCTCACTTAATTAATATAGATTTTCAATCACCTCGAAAATATCAGAATTCGCTTCTACGGCAGATTCATTACCTACAACACAGATGTAACGCTGAGACATGGCGGCGTCTACTGGATCAGCCAAGGCTCTAATATCCTCAACTGTTGCATCAAGTACCTCGTCTCTTGTCTTCTGCAAATCCTCGTAGCTGATACCTGAAATGTAGCAGTTCAATCCACGAAGGCCGCGCTGCGAAGGTGTAAGTGGTGTATCCATACCACTTATAGTACCTATAATGTACTTTGTCATATCTCTATCGTCGGCATCAAAGTTTCTAAGATATTCTCCTGTCTCTTCAAATACCTTTAGTGTTTCAGCAAGATTTGGATCACGATATGAAACAAACACCATATCTCCCTGGCGACTTGAATTCATGTTGCAACCATATGCACCACCCTGAACACGAACCTTAATCCAGAAATAGTCATAACCAAGGATTGTATTGAGAAGCTTATAGCTTCCGTTGTATTTATATCCTGATTTAACAAAATCACCAGCCATTGCTACGTACTGAATCTGCGAAGCATCCTTAAGGGCTTCCTTTACTGGATGTATTTCAAAATCATTATCGCCCTCGAAAGGAAGTTTTTCCTGAGAAAGCATTGGTCTGATTTCATTTACAAGTCTTCTAGCCTGATTCAATACCTCTGTCTTACCAGTAGATGAAATGATTAATCTATCTTTTGCAAATATGGTCTTGCATATTTTATTAAGTTTAGATATAACTTCATCTTTTCTATCATCGAAGTTTTCTTCCAAGTCCACTAAGAATCTGTAGAATCGAACTCCATTAGCAAGATCAGAAATGTTTGCTTTCTTTGAGAAACCACATCTTGCTCTTGTGGCAGCCACTTGGTTACCTCTTGAATTAAGAAGTGATTCCATGTGGGATTTCTCTGCTATGATAAGCTCCTTTAATCTCTTTTCATCTGAGAATAAGGTGTTGCAAATCATTTCCATTGCAAGGTCTTTTGCTACGTCCGCTTCATCATATATGAACTTTGAACGTACCTCGAAAGTGATGCGATATTTGTCATGCTCACCGAACACTTCATGAACTGCTGTAGTGGTGGTGATTCCACCAGTATGAAGATACATTTCATTAGTGTAGTCAGCATATGTATAGTGCTCTGTGTCCATCAATCCGATGAAGCGCTCTAGCAATGATACATATGGAATATCTGACAATGTAATATCGCTAATATCGAAAACCATATTGAAATAGTGGATTCCATTTGTACTAACCTTGTGATGAAGGATTGTTGTTCCATCCTCATCATAAACCGCCAAATCTATAGGACGAGCTTCTCTTGTAAGGTCGAATCTGGAAAGCATAGGTATCTTTGCCAAATCCTCCTTTGAACTAGGAGTCTCCTGATATTCCTTCAGATATGCTGTATGTTCAACAATCTGCTTGATTTCTTCCTTTGAAAGACTAGCCTTTTTAGCAGCAAGCTTTTCTTTTAAATCATTGTCATCTGCTGCTGTAAGTCCCTGCTTTGGTCTGAGAGTAACGATGGATTTGTGATTATTAGAAAGCAAGTAAACATCTGCAATATAATCGAAAAGTCCGTTATTAACTCTAGTTTTAATTTTATCCAATACTTCAACAGCGTGTAAATGAAGGAATGGTTTGTTTTTATCATATAGCCAGCTATCAAGAAGCTGAAGTCCAATGATAAGTCCCTTTGGTGCACTACCAAAGTCTAGCTCTCTTGCTCTAAACTGTTCACCATTTATGGCTGCAAATAGAGTCTTTTTGTCAATACCCTTTTTTATCTCGTTTTGAAGTGTAGTTTCGATAATGTTAACAAAACGATCTCTGTCCTCTTCGTTTGCACCGCGTGCTACTACCGAAAAATACATCTGGCGCTGAGACGATTCAAATGAACACTCGACATCCTCTGCAATATTTGCATCAATCAAAGCCTGGTACAATGGTGCGCCTGGTGCTGATACAAGTGCATAGTTTAATATGTCAAAAGCTCTATACATGTTTGGATCAAGAACATCACCTATGCACACATTGTAAGAAAGGTATGCATTGTTCTTTGTATCCTGGTCTGCCCCGATTGGATAATCTACTGTAACCTCTACAGGCTTATCAAAGGCAGGCTGCATGTTTATCTCTGAATCTACCTCCAGGTAATCGTAGTAGCGAAGATATTTTGTATCCAAATACTCAAGCAGATCATCGATATCCACATCACCATAAACATAGATGTATGAATTGCTTGGATGATAATACTTGCTGTGGAAGGCAAGGAAATCCTCATATGTAAGACTAGGAATAACCTTTGGGTCACCGCCTGATTCAATAGCGTAAGTTGTGTCAGGGAAAAGAGAATTGAGAATCTGACGTGAAAGCACATCATCAGGTGATGAATAAGCTCCCTTCATCTCGTTATAAACAACGCCGTTGATTGTTAAGTCGCTGTCCTCATTTTCCATTTCATAATGCCAGCCCTCCTGTTCAAATATCTCACGGTATTTGTAGATATTTGGGTGGAAAACCGCATCCATATATACATCGATAAGATTCATATAGTCAGCGTTGTTTGTGCTGGCTATAGGGTAAACTGTCTTATCTGGATAAGTCATTGCATTAAGGAAAGTGTTTAGACTTCCCTTTACAAGCTCTACAAATGGGTCCTTTACTGGATATTTGTCTGAGCCGCATAAAACTGTGTGCTCTACGATGTGAGCTACACCTGTAGAATCCTTTGGTGGTGTTCTAAAGCCTATGTAAAAAACTTTGTTTGTATCATCGTTTGAAATAAAACAAATTCTAGCTTTTGTTTTCTTATGTTCAAATATGAAGCCTAATGAATCTAATCCCTCTAGCTTTTCTTCTTTAAGTAATTCGTATGCCTTGTTCAAATTAATGCCTTTCTATTGTGTGATATGTACATCTAGCTGATTGTAGCAAATCTCGATTCCCGTTTTATCAAATCTATTTTTAATTTCTTCTAATGTGTTCCATTTTGTAGTCCAGTAATTGTCTATATCCACTGGGAATCTCAAACCAATCTGTACAGCACTTTCTCCAAGCTCTGCTACAAAAACCTGAATAGGAGAAATCTCAAGCCTATGCTCTGCCTTTTCAGCAATAT
>JAEEGI010030536.1_pt1 | contig 10128 bp, 9 predicted proteins | sample 8958751 | NCBI WGS metagenome assembly JAEEGI01 (sample SAMN16246545, study PRJNA631951) | gut metagenome | biome: gut microbiome; feature: rumen; material: KS-attached | host: Bos | place: Iran: Karaj | collected 2018-10 | reverse complement strand
TACCCATATTTACAATATCATCCTTCTTCAGGTTAATCTCCGCAGGAGAGCCGGCCCCTTCAATGACCATAATGTCACAATCCGACGCCAGCTCGTCATAACACTCCCGAATCAGGGGAATGTAGTCTTTTTTCTTAGCGAAATAGTCTCTGGCCCGATAGGTGCCCTCCACCTGTCCGCGAAGGATGACCTGGCTTCCCACATCGGAGGTAGGCTTTAACAGAATGGGATTCATCCGCACATCCGGTTCTCTACCGCAGGCCTCTGCCTGGGCCACCTGTGCCCGTCCCATCTCGCCGCCGTCCCATGTTACATAGGAATTCAGGGCCATATTCTGGCTCTTAAAGGGAGCCACCCGATAACCGTCCTGATGAAAAATGCGGCACAACGCCGTCACCAGCAAACTCTTGCCGGAATTGGACATGGTGCCCATAACCATAATCGGACGCGCCATTACAGAATCTCCTTGCAAGCGTCCAGAAGCTTCTGATTGTCTTCCGGCTTACGTACGGCAATACGATACCAGCCCATACCAAGTCCGTGGTAATCGATACAGGTACGGATTAAGATTCCCTTCTCCTCCAATAATTTCTTGAAGTTTTCTTTTTCACAATAGAGCAAAAGGTAGTTGGCCTCTCCCGGAATCACACGGATTCCAAGCTCCTTCAGGCCACTCTCCAACTGCTTGCGACCGTCCGCAATCATCTCGCCCAAATTGCCGATGAATTCATCTTCCCGAAGGGCTGCAATACCGGCCTTCTGTGCCAGATAGGATACGCTCCACGGCGCACCCACACGCTTTAAGATATCAATTAACATCTCATCACGGGTTACCAAATATCCAAGACGTACACCGGCCATGCCGAATGCCTTGGTAAAAGATTTCAAAATAACTAAGTTGTTATCCACTACACATGGCAACATGGTATGCTCCGCCGGATCCTTCACGAATTCCATGAAGCACTCATCCACTACAAGACGGGCTCCCACATCACTACAGCGCTGCATAATGTCGTGCAAAAGCGCCATATCACAGAAGGCACCGGTTGGATTGTTAGGCTGGGTAATAAATACCAGCTCGATATCTTCGGTAATCTGGTCTAAGATATCTTCCTTGATGCGGAACTGATCCTTCTCGGAAGTCTCGTAATATACAATCTCCGCGTCCACCTGCTGCAAGGCCGCCTCATACTCCAAAAAGCACGGAGCCGGAAGCAATGCCTTCACCGGACGAATGCCGTATACCAGACGATAAATCAAATCCGCCGCACCGTTACCGCAGTAAATCTGCTCCGGAAAAATTGTCTCCCCCACTACATCTGACAGATTCTTCGCAATGGCTTCCCGAAGGAGTGTACATTCCGGATCCGGATAAACCGCTGCCCCCGCAGCCGCATCCATCAGCGCATTCTTCACACCACCCGGCATGCCCAGCGGACTGATATTCGCTGAGAAATCCAGTGGGTAGAACCCATGCTTGCGATAAAATTTGTCGATGTTTCCACCATGTTTTGCCATAACTTCCTCCATTAGAACTGTTGTATAAGCAACAAATGTAAGCCTGCGCAGATGACGGTTCCAATCATGGATGCCACCAGAAAAATCCGGTTCACCCAAAGGATATCTGCGTCTTCTATTTCACGAAGCCCATCCCCAATATAGGGCTTGTCATATCGTTTACCAAAATATATTGCCGGTCCAGCTAATTGTACACCAAAAGCGCCTGCAATAACACTCTCTGTCTGTGCCGAATTTGGACTGGCATGATGATAGCGGTCCCGCTTCCAGATACGAAACGCCCCGGATAAGGAAGCACGGCACAGTCCCGCGCCGGCCATCATAAGAAATGCCCCAATCCGGGCCGGCAAAAATCCTGCCACATCGTCCATATGGGCGGCTACCCGCCCGAAATACAGATACCGATCATTTTTGTATCCAATCATGCTATCCATGGTATTCACCGCCTTATAAGCCATAGCCAGCGGCGCACCACCCAGCATCATAAAAAATAAAGGTGCCATGACCCCGTCGGAGAAATTCTCCGCCACGGTCTCTACCGTAGCCTTCACAACTCCGGTTCGGTCCAATACGGAGGTATCTCTTCCTACGATGCGTCCCACTGCAGCCCGGGAAGCCTCCAAATCCCCGGTCTGTAACACCCGGTAGACATTCTTACTCTCCCGTAACATGCTACGAATGGCCAAACACTGATAGCACCAAAAGACATTCAATGCGAAGGCCACCCAAACGTTCCATCGGTAGCAAGCATATAGGATGCCACCGGTCAGTCCAAATGTTCCCAGGGGAAGAAGTACGGCCAGCACACTGCCGGCTGCCAACTCGCCCCGATTTGTTTTCGGAAAAATTTTGCGAAGCACCTTCTCCGCCCGAGAAATAATGCGTCCCATCACCACCACCGGATGAGGTGGAAATGCCGGATCTCCCAGAATCAAATCCAATATACACGCCAAAAGGATCTCCATCCTTATGCTCCCTTCGTAAAATCCACGCGGTCAATGATATGGAGGTTCTTACCGTCCCACTCCAAATCATAGCCCCAGCCTGCCGGCAACTGTGCCTCATAATAGTCCTCGCACTCCGGGCAAAACTGTGACAACAGCGCCATTTGGGTTCCGCCGTGTGCAACAATAACAGCCTTATCCAAACCGGAATTGGCCAATTCTAAGAAGCCTTTTACGGTACGACGCTGATAACTCTTCCGGTCTTCTCCGCCGGGGCACTTGCCGCTACATCCGCCATCCACCCATGGTTGGTAAGCAGCATTCGTCGCAAGTTCTTCATAGGTATATCCGTCAAACTCGCCGAAATTGAATTCCCGAAATGCTTCCACCACCTGTTGTGTAGCATCCGGAAACAGGATTTCCGCTGTCTGTCTGGCCCGAATCAACGGGGATACATAGACCTCCGCAGGAGTCTCTTCCCATACCTGTTTCGGTTGCAACGCCACTTTTCCTGCAGTGCATAGCGGGATGTCCACCCATCCCTGATAACGATGTTCCAAGTTATAAATCGTAAGTCCGTGTCGAATCAGTAATACTCTCATTGTTTATCTTCCGGTTTTCCCTTTAATACCTGTGGCAACCCACATACTACGCGAATAACGGTATCTGCCTCTTCGGCCAAGCGTACCGCTAATCGTCCGCAGTTCTCCCGAAGCTGCAGTGCTTTCTCATCCATAGGAATGACACCACTGCCCATCTCCGGTAGAATCACGGCACGATATTCCCGCAATGCCGTTACCAGTTTTTCTATATCTGTTGTTTTTCCAACATCTTCTAAGATATCATATGCCACCTGTTTTTCAAACTCTGCATCGGACAATTGCAGCAGTTGCTTCAGGTATGCCTTTTTCCCGGAAAACATAGGTCCTGTTACAAAAATCATCTCTTCCTCCTACAAGCCAAACACCGGTGCAAGGGCCAACCAACAAAGGAACAGGGTTTCCGTTACGCTTACAAACCATCCCGCCAGATCTCCGGTAATCCCTCCAAAGACTCTATGGGAAAACAAATAGTACACGCCATACATACACCAACCGATTCCGGCAAGAATCGCCCCTTCGCCGCTAATCATCAACAGCACTACCGTAAGGGCCATGGACAACACAAACAGTGCCGTTCTGGCATTGCCCTTCACCGCTTCCGTTGCAAACATGTGGACCAATCCCGTATCCTTCGCCATGGGGAAGCAGCATACCGCCAGTCCCGACAGACTTCTGGAGAAGGTAAAAAGCAATACCAACACAAACCACTCCACTTTCGGCATACAAACCCAAGCTGCTAGGTTCCAAAGCAGAATCAAAACCGCATGCATTACGCCAAAAGAACCAATGTGGGGGTCCTTTAGAATCTCTAGTTTTTCCTCTCTGCTCTTATAGCTGGACACCGCATCCATGGTATCCAAAAAACCGTCCAAATGAATGCCACCGGTAATCCAAAATGGAATGGAGCATAACAAAAGTCCGGCTATCATCTGTGGTAATTCCAACAGAGTAGTCACATACTGTACCCCAAACAGCACGCCTCCAATGAGGCTTCCAATCAGAGGAAAGGCCACCAGGGAATATTTCATATTCTCTTCCCGCCAGGTAAATTGCGGCATGGGCACTTTGGAAAACATGGAAAATGCCACCGCAATGGTCTGCAATACATTCATTCTTTTACTCCCTTCAACACCATTGGAATGCCGGCCACCACTTCGTAGACTTCCTCTGCATCTGCTGCGATTTCCTGCTGTAACTCGCCTAGCAGGCGAAGATATGCGGTGGTCACTTCATCGTACAATAATCCTTCCGATGCCAAATCTCCGGTAATGATGACCAGGTTCGTGGTTTCTTTTTCCAAATAGAAAAGTGCCCGACGCACCTGCTGTTTTGCCTCTGCCACACTTCCATTCACTTCCTGAAACATGACATTGGCCACCAGATTGGGAAGATCCTCTAAGAGGACGCTTTGTCCCCTCATATCCGCCGCCAAAATGGATGTGGCATCCTTACACTCTAAGGTGCGAAAGCCTTTGCCGGCACGCATGGCACGATGCTTCTCGATCCGTTTTTGCGCCGCCGTGCCACGGGAATCCATGGTAGCTAAATACACCGGATGTTGGGACAACTGACCGATGACCTGCTCACCGTATGCACTTTTTCCGCTGGCAGAACCGCCAATAATCAAAACAACCATAAGCACCTATTTCTGTATGGTATAGGCATCAATGCCCAACTGTTCAAACGTATGTCCGCTGTGGTAGACCTCCATGGCCGTCCGGTATAAGCCCAGCGCCATCACAGCACCGCTGCCTTCTCCCAGATGCATATCCGCCGTAATCAGCGGTTCTAAGCCCAAGGCCTCATAGAGCTTCTTGCAAGCCGGCTCCATGGACAAATGACTGGGAAGAATCACCCTTGCCACGTCCGGATTCATACGGCATGCCACCAGGGCCGCCACATCCGTAATAAATCCATCTAAGATTACCGGCATATGGTGCTTCTCTGCACCAAACAGAATGCCTACCAATGTTGCAATATCAAAACCACCCAAGAACAACAGCACATCCATCGGATTGGTCAGCGCATGTCCGTGGCGGGCAATGGCTTCGGTAATCACGTGAATCTTGCGCCTCAATCCTTCATCGGATAATCCGGCACCACGTCCGGTCACTTCCTCCACCGGCATCTCTAGAAGAACCGACGCCATGGCGCTGGAGGTGGTGGTATTTCCGATGCCCATCTCTCCCAGTAAGAGCACATCCCTACCATCTTCCTTCGCCCGAAGGACCAATTCCTCTCCGTTGGAAAAGGCTCGCAACACCTGGTCCCAGGTCATGGCCGCTTCCCACCGGAAGTTCTTGGTTCCCCGGCCTAAGCTATAGTCCCAGACACCTTCTCGTGGAGTGTACGCCGCCATTCCTACATCTACCGGAATGACCTGGCAGCCCTCATGCTTCGCCAAATGGCACACAGTGCTCTCCCCCTTAGCCAGAGAATAGGCCACTTCTGCCGTGACCGTGGCATCGGACTGGCTGACACCTTCCGCAATGATGCCGTTGTCTCCGCAGAGGACATATAATCTCGGTTTGGAAAAATCCGTCTCTAAGGTATGGGTAATGCCTGCCACCCGATTGATGAGTGTCTCCATTCGACCTAAGGAACGCAGAGGTTTCGCCAGAGAGTCCCACTTTTTCATAGAACGATACTCCATGGCCGCATCCACAAAATGTCTGGCCCGATCCCGATCCAGATAGATATGAGGGAATCCGGCGTAGAGGTGGTCAGAGGTATATCCGCACCGCCAGGTCTGCTGCTTGGATGCTTTTACCACCGGAAGGTCCTCTCCGTTGTGCGTAGAATCCCAATAATGGAATTCATGGACTTCCACAGACCGTCCTTGGGAAAAGAGCATACTGTTTGCTTCCGGTTCCAACTTGCAGTAACCGAAGCGCACCAGCTTCTCCTGCTTCCGACTCTCTCCCGGAAGCGCACCAACCATGGCATAACTTGTTCCATCCTCAGCCACCAGGCGCTCCTGTAAATATAGGAAACCGCCGCATTCTGCGACAGTAGGTATTCCATAAGCAATTGCTGCGCGAATCTCTTCCCGCATACTTCCGTTTTCTTCTAATTCTTTGCCGTACAATTCCGGATATCCGCCACCAATATAGAGGGCATCCAAATCCTTGGGAAGATGGGCATCATGAAGTGGTGAAAAAGGAATCAACAATGCTCCCATTGCCTGTAAATGCTCCTTGGAGCGCTCATAGTAGAAACAAAATGCTTCGTCACTTGCGATGCCGATACGACAACAGGTCGCTTCCGGTTGCAGTGGTTCCCTTGCCGCCGGTAAGGTTGGAATCTGGGATAAAGGCTCTGCTTCCATGGCCATTTTCCATAACTTTTCCGTGTTGATTGTTGATTCCACCTGCTTGCAAACCGCGGAAATACGGGCTTCGAAGTCCGTCACCTCAATTGCCGTCACAAGGCCCAAATGTCTGGAGGAAAACTCTCCCGCATCCATCTTGGGAAGGTATCCGAAATAGGTAAGGGCCGGATATTGTGCTGTCATTTCCTCTCGAAAGGCTCCCCCTTCTTCCCTGCTGCAACGGTTACACAGGAATCCTTTGATTTGTCCGGAGATATCCTTTTTTATCAGTTCTCCCAAATCCTCCGCCGGATGCTGGGTATCCATAGGGACTACCACCACAATCGGCGTATGGGTTCTTCGTGCCAAATCATAGGCGCTGTGGGGCATTCCACCGCCTAACCCATCGTATAAGCCCATGGCACCTTCGATGACCGCCACACTGTCTGCCGGAACACGCTCCAAATCTTCCCTTACGTCCTGCCAACCGAAGAGGTAGGAGTCCAGGTTGCGACAGGGAATTCCCAGGACCCGCTGATGAAACATAGGATCGATATAGTCCGGACCGCACTTGTAGCTTGCCAAATCCTTCTTCTGTTGTTTCCAAAGAGCTAACAGCCCCATGGTAATCAGTGTTTTTCCACTACCGCTCTTCGGGGCGGAAATCAAGAGTCTTCCCATGAATTAACGTTCTCCATAAATAATAAATACCGGATTCTGGCTATCCATCATGTGATAGTCTCCCACCGGTTTGATGTCCGTCACTGCCACCTGGGTAATCTGTGGCGCAAAGCCGGCAGATTCCATGGCTTTTCTGGCATCTTCTAAGGTTTCTAGCGTCACTGCGGTGACGCACAGCCGCACGCCGGTCTGTGGCAGGCAGTCCAGAATCGCACCTATCCGACCGCTGCTTCCGCCGATAAAAACCACATCCGGCGTCTCTAATCCGTCCAGTGCCTCAGGGGCTTCTCCCTGGATGATGTGCATGTTATAGGCACAGAATTCTTCCCGATTCTGTCGCAATAAGTCCACCGCTTCCGGCTTCTTCTCAATAGCATAAACACGTCTGGCATACATGGACAGCTCCACCGAGACGCTTCCGGTACCGGCTCCCACATCCCAGCAAACCTCGTCATCCTGCGGGTTAAGAAGTCCAAGCACGCACATTCGAATCATGCGCTTGGTCATCGGGACCTTACCGCGAATAAAAGCCTCATCCGCAAATCCCGGAGTGCTCCGCTTACAGCTTGGCGCCGGCCATACCATCAGTACCGCCAATGCAGCGCCGTCCCACTTGGCGCCTTCCTCTGCTGTCATGGTAGCAATCCGCTCATCCTCATAGGATAGGCGTTCCCCGATTGCTACCGAAAGTGCTCCAAGACCTGCCTCCATCAGCTGTTGGCACAAGGCTGCCGGAGACTGCTCTCCTCCGGTTAGGAAAAAGCATATCTTCGACTGCATCACTGCCGCTACCACATCACAATCCACTCCATGAGCGGAATGAATCGCCACCTCTTCCAATGGGGTGTTCATCTTGGCACACATGTAGGCAATGCTAGAGATTCCGGGAATCAACACCACCGGATGCTTCTTCGTAATGTCTGCATCCCGAAGCACGTCTCGCATACCTCTTGCACCGGAGTAGAAGCTGATGTCGCCGCTAAAAAGGATGGCTGCATTGGAAAACTCCTGTCCTTCCAAAACCGCCAAAATCTGCTCTGCCCGATACTCCGCTACCCGATTTGTGGTGATACCGTCTTCTAGGGTCTCCAACAGACGGGATGCCCCTACGATAAGATCCGACTGTTCTAAGGCCTGCTTGGCCTCTAGGGTACGCAGTTCTTTTTTTCCTACTCCCATTCCGATTATATAAATCATTCCATCATCTCCATAATGCGGGAAAACTTCCGCACTAACTGTTCCATGGTCTTGCCCTCTTCCTTAGGGCGTCGAATAACAATTGGCACTACATCACAAGCCTCTGCCGCCTGCATCTTCTCGGGAAAGCCGCCGGTCTTGCCACCATCCTTGGTTACCAGGTAGGTTGCACCGGTCTCTTCCAATGCTTTTACATTCTCCTCCTTGGAAAAAGGACCATGCCCGGTCAAAATATGATCTGCAAGGAATCCTGCATCCGCGCACAGCCTCTGACTCTCCTCGGTCGGTAGTACGCGAATATACCGATGCTCCGGCAAAATGTCTGCAAATTCTCTTGCTTCCTTTGCGCCGGTAGTAATGAATACCGTATCGGCTTGCGCCATATGCCCTAACAAGTATACACAGGCCTCTCTTGCACTATTTACATACACTGCGTTGGCCGGAATCTCTACCTGCTCTTCCTCCCGCTTCAAGCGGTCATAGCTAATCTGCAGCTTCCTGCATGCCGCCTTAATATTCTCCGTCACTTCCGTAGCATACGGATGGGTGGCGTCCACGCAATACTTATAATCCCCGGTCCACAACATGGCCGCAATCTCATCTGCGCTCTTCCGCCCTACCACAACTTCAATATCCGCAATATCCTTCAATTCATCCCGGCCCAACTCTGTCGCCACAGACACCGTCACTTCGAACCCCAGGTCCGCCAGCGCGTCCGCAATTTCACGTCCTTCTGTTGTTCCGCCAAACACCAAAATCTTCACTTTCCCGTCCTTATCTTTCCCTTGCACCGGCCTAGGCTCCATATATATTTCCCGCGAGATCGCTCTCGCTTCCGCTTTGGACGTAGCAGATACTAAGAAGCCTGCTACGCAGCCTTCAAGTACTGACGTCCAAAGAGGCTCGCTACAGAAATATATATGCATCCTATGCCTCGTGCTCTTTTCATAGATAACACAGGCTGCCACGAAGCAGATGCCTCCTCGCGCGGCCTATAAAATACGATTTATGTTATTCCCGCGGCTTAACCATCTTGCCGCTATGGCTCTTGGTTCGTATGTATTTCCGTAGCGAGTCTGTCGAACCGTCGGCACTAAAAGGTCTGCGAAGCAGAGCTTTGTATGTGTCCGCTACGGCGAGACCGATAGCGAGAGCGATCTCGCGGGAAATATATACGAACCAAGAGCCTAACGCCCATCAGCCTGATAGCCGCGGGCAGTAACCATGCGATTGTTGATGGCACGGGTCTGGGAGTTTCCGATGAAGACGGTGGTGAACATATCGACGGTTGCGTCCCGAAGTTCGGCAAGGGTAAGGAGCGTGGACGCTTGCTGGTCACGTCCGATGTTTTTGACCCAGCCGCAGACAGTATCCGGGCTGCGGTACTGCAGCAGGATGTCGCAGGCCTTGGCGAGGTGGTCCACACGCTTATGAGACATAGGGTTGTAGAGGGCAACTGGGAAGTCGCCTGCTCCGGCGCCGTGGAGGCGCTGTTCGATCACGTCCCATGGAGTCATTAAGTCGGATAAAGAGATGACACAGAAGTCGTTCATTAGAGGCGCACCAAGGACCGCTGCTCCACTAATGGCGGCTGTAATTCCAGGTACAACGACGATTTCCACTTCCGGATAATCGGAAGACAATTCGTAAATCAGGCCGGACATGCCATAGATGCCGGCGTCACCACTGCAGACCATAGCAACCGTAACACCGGACGCCGCAGCCTCCAACGCCATGCGGCATCGCTCTACTTCCTGTCGCATAGGCGTCGTCAAATATTCCTTATCGGGATAAGTCTCCCGTAAAAGATCCACATAGACCGTATAACCACAGATGACAGAGGATGCATCCAATGCCTGTTTGGCCTCTAGGGTCA
>JAEEGI010030533.1_pt1 | contig 10129 bp, 8 predicted proteins | sample 8958751 | NCBI WGS metagenome assembly JAEEGI01 (sample SAMN16246545, study PRJNA631951) | gut metagenome | biome: gut microbiome; feature: rumen; material: KS-attached | host: Bos | place: Iran: Karaj | collected 2018-10 | reverse complement strand
AGAGAAGTAAGACTTCTCGGAAATTATCTAGGGGTGAAAAAATGAAAAGGCTATTAATTCTGCTTATCACAATAGTAATGTGTATGGGTTTGGGCATCACATCATCTGCTAAAGTGCCAACCACATATGATCCACTCTGGACGAATATTCTGTCCATGTCAAACAGCATTGGCTTTGATGGCACAGAAGGGAGTGCATATGCAACTGTTAAAGGAAAAACTGGGACGACAGAAATAAGTGGGACTTTAACCATATACAGACAGTCTGGAAGTGATTGGGTTTATGTGACAAGCACCTCGAGCACAACATCTTCAATTCGGCTCAGCTTAGGGTGTGATTTTTCAGGTGTAAGTGGCACCTATTACAAGTCAGTGTTTGAAGTCACTGTTACAATTAACGGTAACGACGAATCTGAGACCAAGACCGATTATGCAACTTGTCCGTAAGATGACGTAGCCGCAGATGGTGATGTGCTATTTCTAAAGATACTTCAATAGTTATTCATGAATGCTACAAGTAACGGCCAATCTTGTTGCAGATAGACAATCTCATGATTCATACATGTACAAACCGCGGGGTACAATATGGATTTGAGAAACACACGTGCCTTCTATTCTTGCAGAGAGTAAGGTAATTTTAGGAAGGAAACTCTATATGGACAAAATCAAACTTAAAAAGCGTGTATGCACAACAATGGTTGTAGCATCAGCGCTGGCATCACTCATGATGTCTCCTGTCAATGCGGCATCGGCGTATGCATGTTCCACAGGAGCAACGGCAAGCTGTACCGGAACAAATGCACATGCAGTAGTTGAACTGAGCTTTTCATCTTATGGAAAGTCCAGGTCCGGTCGCACGGATCAAGGAAGTGTTTCCGTAACAATTTCCACGTCTGAATTCGGTGAGAGCAGTGCTCTTTCGAGTAGTGCCCGGGCTTGGGTGGGAGATGACCTTGTGGCTTCTGATTCCTACAATTGCTAAGCACGAGAAGAAAGAAAACGCTTTGCACCACGAAAGCAAAGCATAATTAAGCAGATCAATGCCACCATAGAGCGGAGATGTTCTTGATGGCATTGATTTACTATCATAATCAATAATCAGCGGAAGGGATATTGATGAACAAAAAAGCAGTAAGAACATACATATGCGTTTTCGTTGTCGTAATCATATTTGTTTTAGGGGTAATAAATAGCAATAGGAGTGGGCGAAGAACGACAGAAGAAAATGAGTATGTACTACATACACGCCAATCAGATATTGATTATGAAGGAATATTATCTTCAGAGTATATTATACACGACGGGCTCTACTATTGCGTTTTGAAGAAAGCGACGAAGAATGGGACAATTAGTATTCCTGTGAGTGTCAATCTGATGACTTTGGAAGCGAAAAGAATCTGTGAAATAGAGGGGTGTAATCATGATGATGGAGAATTCTTATGTCCTCTCGATTCATTGAATTCAAGCACAAACATGTGTATATCGGATGATGGAAATTTAATACTTGTACAAAAAAACAAGGACTGGTTATTCCATATTCTAAGATATGATCTCCATACGCATGAGGTAATTGAATTATTTAGTACCACAGCCGATGAACCCAATATCATTTGCTGTAATAATGGGGTTATATACTATTCATTATTAGATGCAAAAGATTCCAAGCTGCCAAAAACAATCTATGGAATTGATTTTAAAACAAGCGAAATAGTTTATGAAAAATATGTTCCACAAGATTTTGAGATATATTTAATACAAAACAGATATATATGTGCAAAATACGAAAGCGAATGCATGATCGTTGATTATTCTTTGAAAACAATATATGCAAGCATAAATATAGATGGAGAATTAGGCACATGGTACTATGACACAAATGCAGAAGAATTCTGGGTTTCTGTGATAGATTATCAAAGAGAGATTGGTTATGTTATTAAATGTGATATGAATGAATTGTCCTTTGAGACAGTAAATATTGCAGGAAGCAATGTGTACTATTTCCAAATAACAAATACGAGAATTTACTATTCTCCATTTGACCCACATTATTATGGTAACAGTAGAACGAGAGGCGCGAAAGGGGTTTTTGACTATAGTGGTGGGAAAATTTATTCAATCGATAGAGAGCAAAATGAAATTTCGAGTGTTCTAATCTATGATAACGGAGAAACAAATGTACTATGTACTAGAACAAGTAAATACAGTATTCTCAGTAATATGCTTTTGTTTTACGATATAAAAGTCTGTAAAGACTCAGAAGGGGGATATGAATATTGCTATTTTGACCTTTCGAGTGACTTATATAAAATTGCAGTAGATATCAATACATCAAAATCTTCGTTGATTATTCCTCCTGATTAAATTATTCATAACCAATTGAATGATTCATCTCATTCTGCATTTGAGGGAGTTGCAATATGAAGAGATTGTGTGCTAAAAACAATATCACTCTTTTGCTTTTCTTGTGTTTTTTGTTATCTTCATGCAATAATCCACTAAAAAGCAATAAGTTTGAAACAACTATTTCTGATTTAGAAAGTAGTAGCGTACCGACAATACCACAGCAAACGGATTATACCCCGGAGCATAATGATCCCTCGGATCAGAACATAGTTGTCGTGACAGGAGAAGAGACAATCACACAGGATGGAGATACTACAATTATAATGATTCGTGATCCATTCCTCGAAGACCCCTGTCGCATCCTATCCTCAACATATGTGATCCTGAACGGACGTCTCTATTTTGAAACCAAACAGAAAATAGATGGAAAAACCATCTCCATGCCCACATGGTTTGACTCTGGAACAAACGAGCACGGACCGGTCTGCCGGGATCCGCTCTGTTCCCACAGCCCGTCGTCCGGCTGTCCCTGCATCACGGTGAACGCGAGCACGGATTTCTTTCTGACGGACGAAAACACGCTCTGGCAGGTGAAAACCGAAGGATTCGGCCCCTGTCGGATCGAGCGGGTCGATCTGAACGACAATTCCGCACATCTGGTTTATTCGACCTCTCTCGGCGAGCCTGTATTTATCTGCGCGGACGGCGGGATCCTTTGGTTCACGGACAGCGGCGCTCGGGTTGGCGGCAAAACAACGAAGGCTCTGATCAGCATCGATATCGGGACGGAGGAGACCGTATCCGAAATCCCTCTCTCCGACAGCGCGGTACCCTGCCTCGTGCGCGGTGGCCTTCTGTACGGCTGCGAAAGCGGAACGCTCTTTGTGACCGATCTTGCCGCGGGGGAGCGTCTCGCGGAGGAAACGGTCGGAGGGCTGTATGAATCGTGGTACTTCGATACGGAGGACGGTTCCTTCTGGATTGCCATGACCGACAGGAACGAACAAAAGGGATCCGTATATGTGTACGAGGGCGAAGCCTTCCGCAAAGTGCCGCTTCCGGGCGAAGTGTTCTGTTTCCAGCTGACGGAGAACGAGATCCTGTATTCTCCGTTTGATCCCGTAATCTTCGGCGGCAAGGCGGTCGATTACAGCGGAGGGAAAATATGGCGCGAGAACCGGGATTCCCCGGACGGGGAGCCGGTATTGTTGTTTGAGACTCAGGAAAAAGAACCTCTCTGCACTTCGCTCGCGCGATGGACGGTTCTGGACGGGCAATTGTTTTACAGCAAGATCGGTCTGAGCGGAGGAAGTTTCAATCTGGCGGACGACATGCCGATGAAGCGCGTCGATCTGTCAACGGGCGAAACGGAAGAGATCGTTTTCGGAGAATGATCGGAGGCTGAGCATGAGTAAAAGATTTTTCATTTTCCTATTAGGCCTTCTGCTGTTCGTTTCCGTACAATCGTGTCGTAAAAACGGAAACTCTGATCCTGCAGAAAATCCGAATGCGCTCCCGGATGTGCTGACCGGAATCTGGGTCGGAGAGAATCTCGTTCTGCCAGAGGGATATGAGACGAAATACCCGACCTCCTATACCTGTATGTCTCCGGAAATCGACTCCGAAACCGGGCGGATCACCTGTGTTTTGACCGGACCGGACGGGCCCGTTCTGGCAGTTTTGGATCCTGAACGCGGGGTAACGGATTCGGTTTCACTCCCCATCCCGGATGATCGGTCCCTGACGGACGGTGTATTTCACGGCGGGGATTTCTGGTACCTCACCAAAGAGAAGGAGGGCGGGAGGTCTTATCTCAACCGGTTCTCCCAAAGGACGGGAACCTTTGAAGAGCTCGGAGAAGTGAACAGCCGCTTTCCGTCTGCTACTTCGGACCCGGATTTCTGGCTCTATTCCCTCGCGGTCGATGCGGACGGCTGTTTCTGGCTCTGCGCGAACCGGGAAATCGTAGTTCTGTCCCGGGAGCTTGCCTTTATCGTTTCTTTTGATATTCCGGGAGTTCGCAGACCGGAACCAGATCCATCGGGTGGCATAGCCATCCCGCTGAAAGACGGCGTACTCTTCTGCTGGAAAGACACAAAGGAAACAAAACTCGTTCCTTTGCCGGAGGAAGCGTACCGGGTTGTTTTCTGCCCGGGCGTCGATTTTCTCTATTCGTCCGTGTCGGGTGTCTATGCCGTCACTCTTAGTGAAACCGGAGAGGCGGAGATCGAGGAGCGGATGAATTACCGGAATTCCAGCGTGGATCCTTCGCAGTGCGCCTTATGGCAAGCCATCGGAGAGGATATCTACCTGTTCGGGGAATCCATTACGGAAAACGGGTGGCCCCGGAATGTACTGAAACTTTACCGCTCGTCTGCGGATGTGTCTCTCTCCTCTCTCAAAGTCCTTGAGATCGCGCAGACCGTTTCATTTGCAAGCGAGCGCAGCATCAACGACTGGGAAACGCTGATCGTGACCTACAACAAGACCCACCCCGACGCTCGGATCATTCTGAAAGACTATACGCAGTATAATACCGGCGAGAACCCTGACGGCGGGATGAGCAGACTGGCAACGGAAATCACGACCGGCATCTACCGCCCGGACCTGATCCTGTGCAGCGGCGAAAGCACGGAACTGGCCGCGATCATTGTTTCAAGCGGTCTGCATGCCGATCTTATGCCGTATATGGAGGCGGACGATACGGTGAATCCCGAAAATGTCTTCGGCGCGGTCCTGCGGATGTTTTCCGACAGCAAGGGCGGGATCTGGGGACTGCCCGCGGGGATCAACGCGTTGAACAGCCCTCTGACGACGCAGGCCATGCTGGATGCGTTTGCCCCCGGGAAAACGGAGAAAGACGGCTGGACGCTTGACGAACTGCTCGATTTCGCGGAATCACTACCCGAAGAGGTGGAATTCTTCGACAAGCTCACGCAGCAGAACGCCGAGGAATGGCTGCTCGGAGCGAACGGGTATTCCGCCTTCATACGGGACGGCCGGGCGGATTTCGAGAGTCCCGCTTTCCTGCGCTGGCTTGAGTTTTACAGGAATCTGCCCAAAGACACCGCGGAATTGAAACGGGTGTCCCGTATCGCCTCGGAGGGGGAAAGCCAGAAGTATACCTATCTGTACAACGGAAAGGTCGCCTGTCAGCGCAGCGTTTTCACTTATCATGGCAGTTTCGCTTTCTTTGAAACCGAATTCGGCACGAAGGACTGGCGACTCATGGGATGCGCTTCGGACAACGGAAACGGGACGGATACGACACCTGGAGGCGTACTCGTGATGATGGATTCGTGCAGGGACAAGGATCTCGGCTGGGATCTGATCCGGACGCTCCTCACAGAAGAGAATGCGTTTTTCATGATCCCGCCCCTGAAAAACAAGTACGATGAGATCATGGCAGAGGAATTGAACCTTCAGTACATCAACTATTTCAGCGGTAGTCTGAATTCCTCAGGCCGCGATCCCGACCATCCCCTGACGGAAGCGGATCTGACTGAACCCGGCATCATCGTCCTGCCGGATGAAAGCGACATCGCGCACATCCGGAACCTGCTCGACGAAGACATTGGGACGCCGCTGCTCGGGGGCGTGTCCGAAGACGTACGGGAAATCATCCGGGAAGAGATATCGGCATTCCTCGGGGGTATCGGAAGCGCAGAAAGCTGTGCCGGGAAAATCCAGTCCCGCGTATCAATTTGGCTGGCGGAACACTCATAAGATCTGACAGATAGAATAGAAATATAACAATATGAGAAAGTCAAAAGAAAGGAGGATACATAATGGTAGATATTATCATGCCGGCATACAATGGACACGCGACTATCTGTCAAGCAGTAGCGTCGGTTGCAATGCAGGATGATCTGAACAATATTAAGCTGACGATTGTGGATGATTGTTCAGATCAAACATACGACTATATCTTGGGGAAATTTCCAACAGTCAACATAAGAATTCTCCGCAAGCCCTCAAACACAGGATGTGGGCCATCAAGGCAATATGGGCTTGATCGCTGTACAGAAAAGTATTTCATGTTTTTAGATACTGACGATTGTTTGTTTGGACCATCGGTAGTCAAAAACATGGCTGCTATCATGGAGCGAGAGCAACTTGATTCACTTTGGACGAATTATGTCGAAGAGTTTCCAGATGGTTCTCGTGCATTGTATCGGAACAGCGGAACACACATGCATGGCAAAATGTATCGAAGGGAGTACATTCAAAGAAACAATATACACTATAATATGACGCGTCTTCATGAGGATCATGCTTTTAATGCGATTGCACTTTTGGTTGGCGGGAAAAATCTATTTGTGGACATGGAAACCTATGTTTGGAGAAGTAATCCAGAATCGCTGACACGGAAAAAGGAAACGCAAGAAGATGTTGTAGGATCCATGGACGCTTACTTGATCAATGCCGATTACACATTGACGGAACTAGTAAAACACGAAGTTGCGTCGAATAAGATTGCAGATATATTAAAAAAGTACATTTTAAGTTTCTTCAGGTATTACAACATAATGAAGAATGCAGGAATCGATAAGGAGTACCTTGTTTCATTCATTGAACGGGTTAAGATAATCTTAACTAACGTACCATCAGATGTGGCAAATTCTCTGAGTTATGAGAGGATAATTGAAAACTTTTATGAAGATGATGCAGTCCGCGCTATGATAAAACAGAATATCATCATATGTGTAACAATAGATGATTTCCTCGCAATGGTTTTCGATGTGGAGGAACAAGATGAGATTGGTCCTTGATGGTGTCACCAAATCCTACGGCACAAATCTTGCGCTGGATCACTTCACCACGGCACTAGAACCGGGCATCTACGCCCTGCTCGGGCCGAACGGGAGCGGCAAATCGACGCTCATGAATATCATCACGGACAACCTCAAGGCGGATTCCGGTTCGATCACCTATGTCTCGGACGGGGGCGAGAGCGAAGATGTGCTGAAAATGGGCGTCCGCTTCCGGGAAAAGCTCGGCTTCATGCCGCAGTACCCGGGGATGTACCCGAACTTCTCGGTCGAGCGGTTCATGTGGTACATGGCCGCGCTCAAGGGCATGACGAAGGACGCCGCGCTCGAACAGATCCCGGAAATCCTCCGTGCGGTGGAGCTGGACGACGTACCCCGGCGCAAAATCGGCGCACTGTCCGGGGGCATGAAGCAGCGGCTGGCCCTCGCGCAGGCGGTCCTCGGGGATCCGGAGATCCTCATCCTCGATGAGCCGACGGTAGGCCTCGACCCGAAACAGCGGATCTCGATCCGGAACTATATCTCCCGGATCGCCTTCAACAAGATCGTCCTGATCGCGACGCACGTGGTCCCGGACGTCGAATTCATCGCGCGGAACGTCATCATGCTGAAAAAGGGCGTGATCGTCGACAACGCGCCACCGGCTGAACTGATAAATAAGATCGACGGATCCGTATGGCTCGTCCCCTGCGCGGAAGGCGACGTGTCAGAAATGCAGAACCAGTTCCGCGTGACGAACATCTCCCGGGACGAGCAGACAGGAGAGGTGCTGCTCCGCGTCCTCGCAGGGGAAAAACCGGAGGGGAACGCACGATTAGTCGTTCCGATGCTCGAAGATTACTATCTGTGGGTTTTTGGAGAGCAAAGCGAAGAGTTGATATTTGAATAACAATCTATAAAGTAAACAAGTTAACATGACATTTCAGATATGTCACGTTATAAAAAAGGAGAAAATTTATGACAAACACGAAAAGAACAATCAAAAAGAAAATATTTATTAGTTGGTCAAAACCTTATAGTAAAGAAATTGCAATCGAATTAAAAAATATCCTACAAGATATATTTGTAACATCTCAGTTAAAGTGTTTCGTTTCGGAGGAAGACATTGCATCAGGAGAAAACTGGTGGAAAAGAATTAGTCAAGAAATGAAAAGCTGTGAGATGGGAATTTTGTGTATAACGAAAGAAAATGTAAAAGAACCTTGGTTATACTATGAAGCAGGAGCATTAATGGCTAATGATCTTAATGTTATTCCATTGTTGATTAACTGTGATATTAAAGCACTCGAAACGTCCCCCATTTCAAGCAATCAGTGTATTCAGTTTTATAATGAAAAACACTTCTTGAAAATGGTTAAGAATATCAACACTGCCCTTGAATTGATTTCAGTAACAGATCAGCAATTAGATGTAATCGCAAAAGAAGGATACGATATACTAAAAAACAAATTGGGCTCTGTTTTAGCAGCACTAAAAGATAGTCGGTATATCAATGAAAAATATTTATATCCTCCACAGGTTACAACGGTAAGTACTGGAACTGTATATATTAGTGCTCCAATGTCAACACTTGATGAAGATTCTTACAAAGAGCAACGTGAATTGTTAGAAAAAGTCAGAGATTCTCTATTGTCTGATGCTGGATTCAGCAAAGTGATCTGTCCTGCCATTGATATCAAAGATACCAACAGCTTCGATGGGACAACAAAGGCTATAATTGAAAACTTTGAGAACCTCAAGCAATCAGATAAAGTATTGATTATTTATCCGAACAGTTTACCGACAAGTACGTTGGTTGAAGCGGGATATGTAATCGGAATGTCAAAGAAAACTTTAATATTTTACAAAGATAGACTCCCATACATGTTAAAGGAATCGGGAACAACAATTCCTCATGTTCGAACTGTCACCTACACTAAAAACAATGACATAGTTGAGTATTTACAACGGAATGGAGAAGCAAGTTTTGGCATAAATTATGATGAATAATTCATTGACAAGGAGGAATAATAGATTAATGCATAAAGTCTTTATTTCAACCCCTATTTCAGGTTTTTCCACAAAAAAGGAGTACGAAGAGTATCGTAATACTGTTCTTGAATTAATCTCTGCACTTCGCAAAGAATGTCTGATATGCTCAGAAATCGAAAAGGTTCTCGGAAAATCTGATTATGACACGCCAGCGAAATCTGTGGAAGATGATTTTCGCAACATTCGAGATAATGATATATTCATTTTGCTCCATCCAGGAAGAATGCAAACGAGTTCACTGATTGAGTTTGGGTATGCATGTGCATACAAAAAGAAGATAATTATGGTAGCAAGTCAAAAAGATTTACCATACCTTGCGATTGGTTATGCAGAATATTCAGTTGATGCTGTTATAGTTGAAACTGAGAAGTTGTCTCACAAAGATTTTTGTCGTATTCTATTAGAGATAGATAAGTTGGATAAATGATAATCATGAAGAAAGGAAGATTCCGTTTCCTCCCCTGTCCCATCTGTGGCACACAGACTAATACCAAGGTCCTCCCCGAAACCATCCTCATCAGATACCTCCTGTTCTGCGAGAAATGCCGACAGGAGATCCTTAAACACAGTAAGAAAATCATCAAGATATTTAGCAATTTCTGCAATTTTCTTGCCGTTCGCTTGTATTTATATGTAGAGAAGTAATAATATTTCTGCGGATTGAGTTGGAAGACACAACCAGAAGGGACTCTGAAAAGGTTCTGGACATTAATAACGCGGATACGAATAAGTGCCTGCGAGACCCAAATGAGTCTGCTGCACACGGGGATCCACATGAATCTAAAGAAGATCTGGTGCAGATAAATATTGCAAAACAGATGTTCATCATTTTCGGAAATCATAACAGCTGGAGGACAAAGATTTTGGAAAAGAAATATAGTATTAATAAGAATGCGCTATTCATGCTTTGTTTTGCCTTTTTGATCCTGCTAATTACATCTTGTGGCAAAACTATAAATGAAAACGCCATAACATTAGGGGATT
>JAEEGI010030530.1_pt1 | contig 10130 bp, 8 predicted proteins | sample 8958751 | NCBI WGS metagenome assembly JAEEGI01 (sample SAMN16246545, study PRJNA631951) | gut metagenome | biome: gut microbiome; feature: rumen; material: KS-attached | host: Bos | place: Iran: Karaj | collected 2018-10 | reverse complement strand
CACCTCTGTGCTCGACTTGGCGGCAAGCGCTATCATCGTCGACACGTCCGACCACAATGTGGTGCGCATCTCCCTCGTCATCGAGAACCAGGGTGCCCGCGGCGCCAACGGCTTCGAGGTGGCCTACTATATCGATGGCGACACCAACACTGTTGTCCGCGAAATCTATGGTCGCAGCCACCCGCTGCCGGCCCTCCAGACAGGCTACCACACCTTCGACCAGACGCTGCCCAACCGCTCCGCCGGCTATTCCAATGTCACGGGATTCCTCCACATCGTTGGCGATAACGACAACTCCAACGACACCACCAGCGCCTTCGCCGTCCAGCATCTCGACATTGAGCTCCTCAAGCTCATCGTCGTCGAAAATGCCGCACCCAACTGCATGGTGATTGCTGTCTTGCGCAACAATGGCAACATCCCGCTGCTCACTGGTCAGTTCCAGCTCAAGTTCAACATCAATGGTGAGAACTTCACTGTCAACTTCCCCCACCGTATCGAGCCCGGACAGACCATCTATCACCCCTTGGTGGATCAGCAGAACCCCAACAGGTATCGTATCCAGAAGAGCCCGAACCGTACTTATGTCGGCAACGCTACGCTCGTTCACCCAAACGATATCGAAAACACCGACAACAATCAGACCAACCTCATCGAGATTCGTGGCTATTGGGAAGGTGTTCCCTTCGTCGAGACCAACACCTTGGTCCTCGACCAGAACTACCCCAACCCCTTCGACGACCGTACCACCATCCCCTTCTCGCTGCCCAACGAGGCCAATGTGCGCTTCTTCGTCATCGACGCCATGGGCCATATCGTCAACACCTTCACGCAGCACTATCCCGCCGGTGCTCAATCCATTGTCATCGACATGGCCAGCTATCCTTCCGGCATCTACTACTACGGTATCGAAGTCGACGGCAAGCGTCTCATGAAAAAGATGCTCCTCCGCTGATGCTGCAACGTTTCTTGGACTACATCGACCGGCAACACCTCTTTCCTCCTGGAAAGCAGGTGTTGCTGGCTGTTAGTGGTGGCCGCGACTCCGTCTGTCTGGCCCATCTCTGCCACCAGGCCAGGCTCCCCTTCGCCGTGGCCCACTGCAACTTCCACCTCCGCCCCGGCGACTGCGACCGCGACCAGCAGTTCGTCGCCCGTCTGGCCGACGGCTACGGCGTGCCCTTCCACACCGTCGATTTCGACACCCGCGCCTATGCCGCCGCTCACGGCCAGAGCCTCGAGGAGGCCGCCCGCGAACTGCGCTATGAATACTTCGCTCAACTCTTAACGCTCAACTCCCAACTCTCACCCGTTGTCGCCACCGCCCACCATCGCGACGACTCCATCGAGACCTTCTTCCTCAACCTCTTCCGCGGCACCGGCATCTCCGGCCTCCATGGCATCCGCCCCGTCTCGGAATTAAGAATTAAGAATTTAGAATTAAAAATCATTCGGCCCTTATTGCCTTTCTCGCGGGCCGAAATCGACGCCTATATTGCCGGGAACAACCTCGACTATGTCGAGGACTACACCAATGCCGAGCTCGACGCCCGGCGCAACCAAATCCGCCTGCGGCTGCTGCCGCTGCTCAGGGAGCTCTATCCCTCCCTCGACGTCACCATGGCCGCCAACATCGAGCGACTCCACGACACCGAACTATTATATAAGGAATATATATCGCAACTTCGCTCCCGTCTTGTCAAACCCTACCCCTCGCACCTCCCAGGCCTCCCCTTCGAAATCCTCTCCATCGACCTCCCGTCGCTAATCTCCTTGCCCTCTCCCGCCCATTCCTTGTTGTTTGAGCTTCTTCGCCCCTACGGCTTCAATGGTGCCACCGTCTCCGACATCCTTGCTGTCGTGGAACGCGGACAGATTCCCGGCTCCAACCCCTCCGGACAAATCTTCTACTCGTCGACCCATGTCGCGGAAATCCATCGTGGGGACCTCCTCGTCGCTCCTCAGACAGAATCTGTCCCCGGCCGCTACCCCCATCCAGGCGACCGCGTCGTCAAGCAACCGGGCAACCGGTCAAAAGGCCGCCTCCTCAGCGACTATCTCAAAGACTTGGGACTTCCGCGCATCGAGCGCAAGCATTTGTTAATTGGTGATTTTTCTCACGGCGATGAGCCTGTCGGCCCTGTCGCTGGGCTCACGGTGGTAGACAAAGATGGTATACGTGTTGGGTGTCTCCCGGTGATCGCCCTCTAAACGCTCCGTCGCGCTCTCTCCACTCTTCGCCCCTGAATCGTAGCTTGTTGCCAATAGCTGGTATGAATAGTATCCCTGTTTCAGCAGCAGCCGCTTCACATAGGCCTTGTACTCGGGAATATATTCCATGCGGCTTGCCGAGTCGAGCTTCCAGTCGGTCAGTTGCCCCACCACGTAGACGCTCCGGTCGAGCATCGGCTGCGCCATGGGCAGGCTGATGTTCACCCACACATAGTCGGCTTGCAGCGTCTTGTTCTGTCGGTCCCACACGTTGACCTTCATTCCTCCGTTGAGGGTTTTCTCGCTGAGGTAGTGTTTCTTGCTGCGGTCCTCTTCCGGACGCACCATGGCAAACACCTCGCCGCCGTATTCCTCGATGCGCACGATGTTGTACATCGGCGAGCGGAGGTTGCTGCAGTCGAAATAGCGGAAGGTGTTGCCGCCGGTGAAGATGTTCTGCTGGCGGAAACGGTAGGCAAGCCCGCGGCCCTCGTAGCCGCTGAACTCCAGCCATCGGGCGTTGTCCTCACGCCCGTTCTGCTGCATCAGCACCCGCTCGTATTCCGGCCGCAGCTGCGGAACGGAAAGATTCTTCATTCTTAATTCCTCATTCTTAATGGTTACATCCACCTCCTGCCGTTTCATAATCTCCATTCCATCGTAGGGCCTCGTCACCTCGGCATCCACGCTCGCACCGCCCTCGTCGACCCAGAAGCGCCGCGAGAGCAGCGTGTCGCCCTCGCTGTTTACCACATAGACCGCATAATTGCCTGAGTGGATGAATCCTGAGTAATTTGCCGGAATCATCTGGTGGTAGTGGATAAAGGAACGCAGGGTGGTGAACGAGAACTCGATGTTCTCAATCTCGCCATTTTCGAAACCGTACATGAACTCGTGAGGCTCCAAGTCGTCGCGGTGCCAGTCGGCGTCGCAGTGAACTATCGTATAGTGCAGATTTTCAGCCTCGTCGGCCAGCACGTCGAACTGCAGCAGCATCCGCTCCTTGGCCATTCCGTCGGTGCCCATCGTCAGCACCGGAGCCTCCAGTTCCACGCCGCTGCGCGTCAGCGTCACCGTCTTCACGTCGGCCCGCCACGCCGAGTCCGTCACCCTCGCCTGACCGTTGGCGACGAGCCACATACAGCTGATTACCAATATGGTAATTGTTTTTTTCATACTGCAAAAATACAAAAAAAAAATAATATGGCAAAACCCCGAAAAAGAGTCATTTTTCCATATCTGTAAAATGCTGATAATTAATATTTAGTAAGGACCAACTCTTTCCCAACTCCTTACCATCTCCCTACCAACTCCTACCCATCTCCTACCATGGTGGGAGATGATAGGGGGAAGGCAGGGAGGTGGTAGGCCGGTGCCACCCTTATGCCTCCAGTCCGGTAGTTGGCAAATATTATTTGGTGGGTTCAGAATAATTTTGTAATTTTGCATGCAGCAATGCGAAGGGCTTGTTTTTTTGTGTTGATAATAAATATAGTATAAAAGTATACAATTTTGTGGTCCACAAAGTTGTGAACTTTTCAAAAAAAGTCGTATCTTTGCAGTTTAATTTTTTAGCAGACATTGATGGAGAAAGTATATATAGAGACATATGGATGCCAGATGAATTTCGCTGACAGCGAGGTGATTGCAGCTATCTTGACGAAGGCGGGATACGGCATCGGCGAGAGTGCCGAGGATGCTGATTTCATCCTCATCAACACCTGCGCCATTCGCGACAACGCCGAGCAGAGGGTGCGTCACCGTGTGCGCGAGCTGAAGGCCATGCAGAACAGGCGGCACAACCTCAGGGTGGGGGTGCTGGGCTGTATGGCCGAGCGTCTGCAAAGCCGTCTGATGGCCGAGGAGGAGAATGTGAGTTTTGTGTGCGGTCCCGACGCCTACCGCCGTTTGCCGGGGATGCTGGCACAGGTGCGCAAGAATGAAGAATTGAGAGTTAAGAATGAAAAATTGGCCGAGGTGGAGCTGAGCACCACCGAGACCTATGCCGACATCGAGCCGGTGCGCCTGGCGTCGAACGGCATCTCGGCATATATAAGCATCATGCGTGGCTGCCAGAACTACTGCACCTACTGCGTGGTGCCCTACACGCGCGGCCGCGAGCGCAGCCGCGACCCGCAGACCATCGTGAACGAGGCACGCACGCTGTTCGAAGGCGGCTACCGCGAGGTGACGCTGCTGGGACAGAACGTGAACAGCTACCGCTGTGGCGAGGTGGGCTTCCCGGAATTGATGGAGATGGTGGCGGAGGTGGATCCGCGCCTGCGGGTGCGCTTCGCCACGTCGCATCCTAAGGATCTGAGCGACGAGCTGCTGAAGGTGATGGCGCGGCACGAGAATATCTGCCGCTGCATCCACCTGCCTGTGCAGAGCGGCAGCGACCGTATGCTGAAGGCTATGAACCGCAAGTATACGGTGGAGTGGTACCTCGACCGCGTGGCCGCCATCCGCCGCTATCTGCCCGACTGCTCGATTACGACCGACGTGATTGCCGGCTTCTGCGGCGAGAGCGAGGAAGACCACCAGGCCACCCTCGAGCTGTTCCGCAAGGTGAGGTACGACTACGCCTATATGTTCAAGTACTCGGAGCGCGAGGGTACCTACGCCCAGCGCCACATGCCTGACGACATCGCCGACGAGGTGAAGACGCGCCGCCTGAACGAGATCATAGCCCTGCAGGGGCAGATAGCCCTGGAGAACAACCGCGAGGAGGTGGGCCGCGAGTACGAGGTGCTGGTGGAGGGCGAGAGCCACCGCTCTAAGGAGCGCCTCTTCGGCCGCAACAGCCAGAACAAGGTGCTGGTGTTTGACCGCATACCCGCGGAGGACGGCCCCGAAGCAGTGCCCGGCACCTACCGCCGTGTGCGCGTCACCGACTGCACCGCTGCCACGCTGCTTGGCAAGTTGGTGTAATAAATTTGATGTTTCCCCGTTATACCGTATATGAAGAAAGAAAACATATTGAAGAAGCATCCGTGGCTGCTGCACCTGCTGCTGATGGTGGGTGTGTCGCTGGTGGTGCTGATGCTGGTGTTCCTGTTTATCCGCATCTATGCCCGTCAGGGCGAGGAATTCGAGCTGCCCGATATGGTGGGTAAGAATATCGTCGAACTGCAGGCCGACAATCCCATAGGACTCGACATCGTGGTGCTCGACTCTATCTACCGTCCGGGGCAGGAGGGGGGACGCATCCTGACACAGGACCCCAAGGGTGGCACGATGGTCAAGAAGGGGCGCAAGCTCTACATCACCATGACGGCTTTTACACCGGAAGACGCCGTGCTGCCCGAGTTGGCAGGTCTCACGGTGCGCCAGGCGGTCAACGAGCTGCAGGCATCGGGTCTCGTATGTGGCAATTTGAAATTCGTGGAAGATCCCTATAAGAACAACGTCATAGAGCAAACCTGCAAGGGGAAGACCGTCTATGCAGGCCAGCAGATAGCGCGCGGCTCGGTCATCGACTTGACGGTGGGGCTCGGCGACGGCAGCGGCCGTAGTGTGGTGCCCTTCGTCATCGGCAAGACCGCCGACCGTGCACGGCGCGACATACAGGCGGCTTCGCTCAACGTGGGGCGTGAACATTTCGGCGGTGTCAAGGACAAACAAACCGCGGTGGTGTGCCAGCAAGAGCCCGACTACACGGGTGTCAGCAAGTATCCCTACGGTACCAAGGTGGAGTTGTGGTATACCGATGCCGACGCTGTGGATGTGGAACGTATGGTGCGCGAATTCAAGGTGGATTCGAGCAAGATAGAGGATCCCGAATTCATCAACGACGGCCGGCCCACGCCGGAAGAGATAGAGAGTAAAGACGACTGGGCATGGTAGAAATGAGGAAAGAGGAAAATGGAAAACCGATGGGGCTGAAGCTCTGCTTCTGTCTCGTTTCCTTATTTCTTCTATCCGGTTTTCGTCAGACAGCGGCGCAGGAGGTGCTCTTGCCGCTGCAACACGGCATTTCCCGCGTTTGCGCATTCAAGCAGTTGGGCGGTCAGGCAATCGTCCTGCCGCTATTCGACGACTTCGCCGACGGCAGAATTGATGCTGACTTATGGGATCCACGGGGCGGCGTCACGGTCTCGATGGACGTCAGTCCGCAGGCACCTACGGTGGGTGTCGCTACGCTCGACGCCCTCGATGCCGACGGCAACCTCTATTCCCATGCTTCGACGGACCTTTTCATGGCCGACACGCTTCTGTCGCTTCCCGTGCGGCTCGACAGCCTCACGCCTGCCGACTCGGTGCTGTTCAGCTTCTACTATCTGCCGGGTGGTGGCTACGGCAATATGTGGGAGCGGGTAGGGGAGACTCCCGACCCGCAGGACTCGCTCTTCCTCGACTTCTACCGGCCGGCGGACAGCACATGGGTGACGGTGTGGAGCACCGGCGGCGTCAGCGTCGACACGCTGATGGCACGCACAGGTACGGATTGGCAGTATGTGTGGCTCCGGATTGCCGACAGCGTTTTCTTTGACAGCACCTTCCGTTTCCGCTTCCGCAACTATGCTTCGCTCGAGGCATCACCCAAAGCCGGCAAGGCCGGCAACGGCGACTACTGGCACCTCGACTACGTTAGACTCTATCAAGTGCAGGACGGGGAAACGGGTGTGACAAACGGGATGACGCGCGACGTGGCTTTTGCCGCGCCGGCTCCTTCGATGCTGCGCTTCTACCGCGCTATGCCTTGGCGCCAGTACACACCTGCCGCCATGTCTTCGACATTGTCGATGACCATCACCAACCGCTATTCCTCGCCGCTGGCGACACACTATACCTATACCGTCCTCGACAGCACGGGCGACACGTTGCACGCCTATGACGGCGGCTTCGACAATGCGCCGTGCTTCCAGCCGGACGGCAGCTACCAGACGAGCCCTTTACATGCCACTCCCGCCGTCGGCTTCGTCTTCCCGACGATGACGTCGGAGACCGACTACACCGTGGTGCACGTGATTCGTGAGGGTACGGGCGGCGACGCCTTCCCGCAGAACGACACGGTGAGCTACAGCCAGCACTTCGGCGACTACTACGCCTACGACGACGGCAGCGCGGAGAATGGCTACGGCCTCACCTCGACTGCCTCGCGGCTCTACCTGGCCTACCGTTTTGACCTGAACGAGGCCGACACGCTTACGGCCGTCGACTTCTGGTTCAACGCTACCCTCGACTCAGGCAATGCCGCCATCCCGTTCTACCTCACGCTGTGGAGTGTGGGCGACGATGGTCGCCCCACCGATGTGCTTTATCGCGACGAGATGCGTCGTCTGCTGCGTGATGGCTCGGACGGCTTTGTGCGCTATGCTCTTGAGTCGCCGGTGTCGGTCGACGGTTCCGTCTTTGTGGGTTTTGAACAGTCGGGCAACGATTATATCAATCTGGGCTTCGACCGCAGTCTGAACACTTCCGACCGTATCTGGTATCTTACCGGGACCGAATGGCAGCAGAGTATTCTCAGCGGAAGTCTGATGATGCGGCCGGCCTTTGGCTCGGCTGCCACCGTGGGTATTTCCGACCTCCTACCTCTGACCTCCGACCTCCGTGTCTATCCCAATCCGGCCAACGACAGAGTGTTTGTCGACGGGGCGGTGGAAGGTGTGGAATTGTACGATATGATGGGTCGCCGGCAGATGACCTCGCGCAGCAACAGCCTAGATGTCTCTGGCCTGCCCAACGGGGTGTATGTGCTACGTGTCATTTCATCCACCCAGCTGTCGGGTCATCCGGTCAGCTTGATTATTAAACACTGAAGCGATGGACGACGAAGCCCTCGAGATAGAACAGCAGGAACAGGAATTGTATGAACACCACCGCTTTGTGGTGGATCGCGGCCAGACGGCCGTGAGGTTGGACATCTACCTCCAGTCGCACCTCACTGGAGTGTCGCGCAACAAGGTGCAGGCCGCTGCCAAGGCGGGCTGTGTGCGTGTCAACGACAAGGAGACGAAGCCCAGCTATAAAGTCAAGCCGCAGGACGTCATCACGGTGCTGCTGCCCGAGCCGGTGCACGAGTTTGAGATGTTGCCCGAGCCGATGGATATCCCGGTGGTCTATGAGGATGAAGATGTGTTGGTGATAGACAAGCCGGCAGGCTTGGTGGTGCATCCTGGTGTGGGCAACTGGACAGGTACGTTGGTCAATGGCCTGCTCTACTATTTTGGAGAGAATGCCACAGCCCATCCGTTGCTGGTGCACCGTATCGACAAAGATACCTCCGGTTTGCTGCTTGTCGCCAAGAACGAAGAGGCGCAGGTGGTGTTGGCCAAGCAGTTTTTCGACCATACGATTGAGCGTAAGTACAACGCGCTTGTGTGGGGTGATTTCGATGAGGACGAGGGCACTATCGTGGGCAATCTGGCCCGTTCACCGCGCGACCGCCGCATCATGGATGTCTGCGACGACGAGCATGGTAAGCATGCCGTCACTCACTGGCATGTGCTGGAGCGCTTCGGATACGTCACCTTGGTGGAATGTGTGCTGGAAACGGGACGTACGCACCAGATACGCGCCCACATGCGGCATATAGGGCATCCGCTGTTCAGCGATGCCTCCTATGGCGGTAACGCCATCCTCAAAGGCACCACCTTCAGCCGCTACCGACAGTTTGTGGAGAATTGTTTCGAGGTGCTTCCGCGGCAGGCGCTGCATGCCCGCATCCTCGGCTTTGAGCATCCTCGTACGGGGAAACACATGCATTTCGAAAGCGCGCTACCGGCTGACTTTACGGCCTGTCTGGAACGCTGGCGCAACTACACCGCCGCCTCCACCACCTGACTCCGAGAAAAAGATTTGGCCAGTTCAAATAATCTTTGTACTTTTGCATCTTGAAATCATGGAACAGGAACAGGTCATACAGCGTATCAAAGAACTTGGTGAGAGAATCCTCCCCGAGGGGGCATCGCTGTGGCTTTATGGCTCGCGTGCCCGTGGCGACGCCCGTCCCGACAGCGACTACGACCTGCTGATACTGCTCGACAAAGACATCTTGCAAGAGCGAGATACAGATGTTATATATGATATGGCAGAGTTGGGCTGGGGTATTTCAGCGGAAATAAATGCCCATGCATACCCAAGAAACAAATGGAATACATGGACTTATCTGCCTTTCTATAAGAATGTGGAACGCGAAAAAATCGTTTTAAGATGAGCCTTTCAGATGAAGAACGCAGAATAATTGTCGAACTTGAGCTGGAGAAAGCCAACCGTACGTACGAGGCTGCCATGCTGATGGTATCTAATGAGCATTGGGAGAGTGCCGCCAATCGGTTGTATTATGCTTTGTTCCATGCTGTCAATGCATTGCTTATACACGACAGACATGAAGTGACGACACATAAAGGTTCTCATGCGCTTTTTGGTATGCACTATATCAAAACGGGAAAGTTTCCCCGCGATTATTCAAGGATATATCAGAAACTTGAGGCTATTCGCGACGAAGGGGATTACAATTGGGCCTACAATGTCTCCCCTGAGGAAATTCAGGAGAAAGTAATCCCCGCAAGGGAGATGATTGACGCCATCGCCACAATGGTGAAAGAATAAAAGCGGAAACCAAAACATATGCCATCGCAGGTGTTTTTACATGCGATGGCTGATTTTTACTTGTATAGTCCGCGAAAAAAATACGTATTCAACTCCGTCTTTTCTTTGACTGTTCTTTAGGCGTTCTTTGGGTGTTCTTCAGGGCGCCCCGAAGAACAGACGTAAAACACCAGACAAACGGTTGTAGAAAAGCCAAGGTCGAGGCCGTTTCCTCCCGCGGCGGTAACTTTTATTTTGTCAATTCGGAAGAATAATGTATCTTTGCACAATATATAGGCAACGCGTTTGTGCCTATAAAATATTGAAAATAAGAAGCGTTATGCTTCCTTGTACTTGAGAACGTCGGAAATGTTCAAGTGGTA
>JAEEGI010030529.1_pt1 | contig 10130 bp, 4 predicted proteins | sample 8958751 | NCBI WGS metagenome assembly JAEEGI01 (sample SAMN16246545, study PRJNA631951) | gut metagenome | biome: gut microbiome; feature: rumen; material: KS-attached | host: Bos | place: Iran: Karaj | collected 2018-10 | reverse complement strand
GAAGGTGGAGGCCGACCACGTGATCACAAGCGTGTTCTGGCCGGTGGAGCAGATTGTCGGACGCGGCTATGCGACGCTTGGCTTCCTCACCGAGGACATCGCGACGGAGAGGAACACTGGGTTCGCGCAGGGCGTGTTCAAGTGCGTGGAGAAGCCCGAGGCACGTACGGACGAATCGTGGGGCACGATCTCCGCGTGGGCGTGGGCGGCGAGCCGCGTGATGGACTGGATCGAAACGGAACCGGCCATCGACGCCACACGCGTCGGAATCGTCGGCCATTCGCGCGGCGGCAAAACCGCGATCTGGACGGGCGTTACCGACAGGCGTTTCGCACTCGTCTGCTCCAACAATTCCGGGGCGCACGGCGCGAAGCTCAACCACATCCGCCTTCCGAAGAGCGAGGACATCGCGTCCATCCCGAAGTACTTCCCGAACTGGTACTGCGGAAACTATCCGAAGAAGTACGGCGGCAAGGAGATGACGATGGACTTCGACCAGCACGAGCTGCTCGCCCTCGTCGCGCCGCGACTGCTATGCGTCGCCTCTGCGTCTGAAGACGCCTGGGCGGGACAGCCCGGCGAGTGGTGGAGCGCGAAGCTCGCGTCGCCCGCGTGGGAGTTGTACGGCAAGAAGGGACTCGTTGCGGAACGGTTCCCCGCTCCGGACGAGAAGCAGCAGGAGGGAAGCGTCTCGTACCACCTGCGTCCCGGCAAGCATTCCCTTGATCCATACGATTGGGACAGATACATGGACTTCGCCGACCGGCATGGCTTGATGCAGACAGTAAGCAAAGATTCAGAGAAAGGATGCAAACAATGAAGTCCCCAGAAACTTGCTGTTGTACGCATGCTGTCATCCTCTGCATGGCGGTGTGCCTGTGATTGCATGGACAGACCAAAAGAAGAAACAAGGAGAAACATTCATGAGCAAGGTTGCTGATAAAAGAGGAAGGACAAAGAACGTAGTCGGTGTTGTTGCCATTTTTGCGGCAATGTGCGCGGGGGCGTTATCCGTGATGCCGGCGTATGCGGAGTATGTAGATTCCTCGAAGATTCCCGCGGCGGGAATTCCGCTGCCGGAACATCCGAGACCGGACTGGGAGCGTTCGCAATGGGTCAACCTGAATGGACAATGGGACTTCGGTTTTGAGAATGGCGCATACGACAGGAAGATCACCGTTCCGTTCGGATGGGGTTGCACGCTATCTGGCGTGAAGGAAGAGAAGGGCAAGAACACCGGCTACTACCGCCGCACGGTGAAGGTACCGCCGGAGTGGAAGGGGAAGCGCGTGTTCCTCGTCGTGGGTGCGTCAGACTACGAGACTGAGTTCTCGTTCGATGGAAAGCCGTTTGGTAAGCACATTGGCGGCTACACGCCGTTCGAGTTCGAGCTGACGGATCTCGTCAAGTGGGGCGAGGAACAGACGGCCGAGTTCAGGATTTGGGATCCAGACTTCTTTTCCGCGCACAACGGACACTACCTCTTCGGCAAGCAAGGCTACGGCAACGTGCGAGGCATCTGGCAGACTGTCTATCTCGAGGTGCGAGGGAAGGACTACATCGACAGCGCGCGCTTTACTCCGAGCATCGCGAAGTCTTCCGTGAAAGCCGAACTGCGCCTCGCCGCGCCAGCAAGCGATTCGCTTGTGGCAGAGGTGAAGCTTGACGGAAAGACCACGAAGGTGCCGTTTGCGAAGGGCGAAGTCGCGAAGGCGATTGACATTGCAATCGCTTCGCCCAGACTGTGGGACCTCGACAATCCCAACCTCTACGACGTCACGCTCACGCTTGGCGACGACACGGTGAAGACATACTTCGGTTTTCGCGAGGTAGGCATCGGCACAAACGCGAACGGCGACGCATACGTGACACTGAACGGCAAACCGATCTACCTCCAGATGTGCCTCGACCAGAGCTACCATCCGGAAGGGTACTACACGTTCCCGACGGACGAGTACATGAAGAACGAGATCATGATCTCGAAGAAGCTCGCGCTTTCAGGCAACCGCGTCCACATCAAGGCGGAGGTGCCGCGCAAGCTCTATTGGGCGGACAAGCTGGGGCTGCTCATTCAGGCGGACGTGCCGAACGCATGGGGCCCTGCGTGCGACGAGATGTTCGCCGAGCACTGGAAATGCTTCGAGGGAATGGTGAAGCGCGACTTCAACCATCCGTCCATCTACCAGTGGACGCTCTTCAACGAGACGTGGGGTCTCCTCTCCACGCGCTATGGCAAAAGGGGCGGGAAGTACGAGCCTGCGACGCAGCGCCGCGTCGGCGAGGCATACAGAAAGGCGAAGGCGTTCGATCCGACGCGCATCATCGACGACAACTCCGTATGCCTGCGTGACCATGTGGAGACTGACGTCAACACGTGGCACAGGTACTGTCCAGCATACGCGTGGTACAGCAAGCTCGAGCGCGTCTGCACGAATACTTACGTTGGCTCTGTGTGCAACTATGCGAAGGGCTATAAGCAGAACGGCGCGCCGATGATGAACGCCGAGTGCGGGAACGTCTGGGGCTATAATGGATCTACAGGCGACTGCGACTTCACGTGGGACTACCACGCGATGATCAACGCCTTCCGCAGTCACTTGAAGTGCGGAGGCTGGCTCTACACCGAGCACCACGACGTGGTCATCGAGTGGAACGGATACGTCCGCGAAGACCGCACGTGGAAGGAGACGGGGCTTGAGGAGCTTGCGGGCATGACGCTTGCGGATCTTCACGGCAAGGCGGCATTGTTCATGCAGGGGAAACGCGGATACGAAACCGGCGAGATCGTCAGGCCGGGCGAGAAGGTCATGATTCCAGTCGGCGTGTCGTTCATCACCGACGAGTTCGCCGGGAAGAAGCTGACGCTCGCGAAGAGTGCGTGGTGGTTTGACGGCGCGGGACAGAAGGTGTCCGTCTGTGCTATGCCGGAGAAGGGGACGTTCCCCGCGAAGAGCTGGCAGTGCGAGAAGCTGTGGGACGTTGAATTCGTCGCGCCGGGAGGCCCTGCGTGTGGATGCGTTGTCTTCGACCTGATGGCCGACGGCAAGCGGATCGCGCGCAACTTCTGGTCGTTCTCCACGGTGGCGAAGGACGCGGCGATGCTGAAGCCGAAGGCGTCTGAGTGGACAGAGGGAACTGCCGAGGTCATGGGCGGCCTCAAGTTCAACGGATTCGGCAAGGGGTGGTTCGAGTACGAGGTTGCCGTGCCGCCGCAGGGTGGGACGTTCCGCGTGGAGCTTTCGGCGAAACGCAAGAACTGGAAGGACCGCAAGGGCACAGGACGGAGCCTCGACTATCCGACTGGCAAGCGGACGATGGAGCGCTCGAAGAATCCGAACAGCTATCCGCAGACATGCAAACACAAGTTCCCGGCTAATCTGACTGTGAGCGTGGGTGGGAAGGTCGCGTTGAAGCGTGTCCTCCCCGATGACTCTGCGGATCATCGTGGTCTTCTCTCCTGGCTCGCGCAGCCGCACGACGGGAGGCTTCGCGAGGCGGGAAGCTACGGCTATCTTGTGGAAGTTAAGGTTCCGCCGGAGGCCGTGAAGGACGGCAAGGCGACTATCAGGCTTGAGTCCGACGCTGGCCTCGCCGTCTATGGCCCGCGCTTCGGCCGCTTCCCCCTCGGGCCAATGGTTGTACCTTGAGGTGCCTCTATGAAAAACACAGTCAAAAGCAATCGCGACTTCCCGCATGTGCGGAGGTCAGGATACATTGGTGCGGCATCGCTTCTGGTCTGCGCCTTCGCTGCGTGTGCGTCCTTTGCGGATGCCCGGATACCCATCATCGGCTGGGGTTCGTGGGACGAAAAGGGAGCTTCTGCGGAGCGCTACGCGGAGGCCGGGGATGCGGGCTTTACGCACCTCACGCAATGGTGTACATCGTCGGCCGAAGCCAAGCGCCTTCTCGGTGAGGCCGAAAAGGCCGGAATCAAGTTGATCATCGGCCTGGGGCACGACGTCAAGCGCATGATGGACGCCGCCAAGGACTTCACTGCCGCGACGAAGGATTCGCCCGCCCTCGCATACTACTACATCACAGACGAGCCCAACATCAAGGCCGCTGAGACGATCCGCGACTGCGTCAAGCGCTACGAGGCGCTCGATCCCGGCGACGCCGCGATCTTCGCAGCTCCGGCAAAGCTGAAAGTCGGCAAAACGAAATGAACGCAAACGGCTTCGCGCAATGAAAAATGGTTGTTTGAAGAAAATGTCAGTCGCCGTTCTTGCGGCGATGGTCGGATGGGCGGCGTCCGCCGCAACATACAAGGTTGATCTCGACAGACCGGACGGTCTCTACCGCTGCGGCGAGACGGCCACCTTCACGGTCAGGCTGCTGGAGAAGAAAAACCTGGACGCGTCAGGGCGGCCGTGCGCCGTTCTTGACAACTTCGGCACGACCGTATTCACAAACATGCCCTTCGACGTGTCGGCGACAGGCGTCGTTTTCAAGTTCTCGGGCACGCTACGCGAACCCGGTTTCCTGCGGCTCTCCTTGCCGCACACCAAGAAGGGTCGCAACGATCCGTTCGTGTTCAGCGCGGGATTTGAACCTGAGAAGATCAAGAAGGGAAGTCCGTCACCGGCGGACTTCGACAAATTCTGGTCTGGCGCCCGCGCGCGTCTCGCCCGCGAGGTTCCGCTTGACGCGCAGATGACCCGCGTGCCGGAACGCAGTACGGCGGCATTCGACTTCTACCGCATTTCGTTCGCCACGTTTGGACGTCGAGTCCACGGCTACATGAGCGTGCCGAAGGACAAGGCAAAGGCGCCGTTCCCCGTTGACTTCGAGGTGAACGCGGCTGGCTTCGGTGGCTGGACGAACGACATGACGGGAAGGGGTGACGCGATCTGCGTGCGCTTCAGCGTCTATCCCTTCGCCCCTGACTGGAAGTGGCACAAGATCGGGCTTGAGGCGAAGTACAAGGAGATGGACGCCGCCCTCGCCGCGCGGTTCGGCGTGTCGAGCTATTGTCAGGCGGGGATCACGGAATCGCGCGAGGACTACTTCTTCTACCCCGTCATCCTCGGCATCGACCGCGCCGTGGACTGGGTCGCGTCGCGTCCTGACGTGGACAGGTCGCGCTTCCGCTACCAGGGCACGTCGCAGGGCGGAGGATTCGGGTTCTACCTCTGCGGCCTCAACCACACATTCACGCGTGCCGCGTTCTACGTGCCGGCGATCACGGACACCATGGGCTACCTGAAGGGCCGTCAGAGCGGCTGGCCGCAGGTCGTCGAGAACAACTCCTCCACGCCCGCGCGTCGCGCCGCCGCCGAGAAGTGGGCTCCGTACTTCGACGGTGCGAACTTCGCCTCCCGCATCACGTGTCCTGTGCGCGTCGCCGTTGGTTTCTCGGACACGACCTGTCCGCCATGCGCCGTCTATGCGGCCTACAACGAAATCAAGGTCAAGGACAAGGCCATCGGCAACGGTATTGGCATGACGCATTCATGCAGAGGCCATTTTTACACGAATTTCGGCAAATGGGTCAGGGCGTTTTCCAGCGCATCGGAAGACGTCGACTGGATTTCCGCTGAACTGGCGAAACCCGTCTTGGGCGCTGAAGCGGGAAGGTCGTCGTGGCGTACGGTGTTGGCGGAGGTAGAGCGGGCGGATGCCGCATGTGATGCGGCCTGGCGGCGGATGAAAACGCGCGAGGAGCTGCAGCAGTACGGAAAGAGCCTGCGCAGCCGCATGATTCACGCCATGGGCGGTTTTCCGTCCGAGCGGTGTCCGCTGAACGCGCGCACGGTTGCCGTCCGGAAGCGCGACGGCTACACGGTGGAGAACGTCCTGTTCGAGAGCTGGCCAGGCGTTCATGTTTCCGCCAACCTCTATCTGCCCGATGCCACGCGCTTCCCGCCGCCGCATCCCTGCGTGCTGATTTCCTGCGGGCACAGCGGCGAGGGGAAGTCCGTCCCCAATTACGGCAGGGGCGGGGTGATGTCCGCCCGCGCCGGCATCGCGGCGTTGGTGGTCGATCCGTTCGCGCAGGGCGAACGCGTCCAGGAGCGCGGGAAGAACCCTGCGCTCAACTGGGATGAGCACAACCGCATCGGCTCGCTGGCCGTCCTTCTCGGCGGCGGGTTCCCGCGCTTCCGCGTGTGGGACGCGATGCGCGCGCTCGACTATCTCGAGACGCGTCCCGACATCGACGCCAAGGCTCTTGGCTGCATGGGGAATTCGGGCGGCGGGAACGTCACGGCCTTTCTGCAGGCGGTCGATCCCCGGCTTGCGGCGACGGCGCCCGCCGGATACATCTGCTCATTTTCCCGGGCGGCCGAGAAGGCGTCGATCGGTCCCGGGGACGCGTGTCAGAACATCTTCGGACAGCTGACGTTCGGCCTGAACCACGCATCGTTCTGCCTCATGTCCGCACCGCTGCCCGTGCGCGTGCAGGCCTATCGCGGCGACATCGTCTTTCCCTTCGATGGCACACGGCACACAGTCGAACTTGCCGAAGGCGTGATGAAGCGGCTCGGCTGGGGAGATCGCTTCGGCATGACGGACATGGAGGGCGGCCATCTATGGTACGAGGGAAGCCGCGCGTCTTCCATCGACTGGATGAAGCGCTGGCTTCGCGGGGACGCTACCGCGCTTGCGCGGACGACGGAGGAGTACCGTGCGCTCAACAAAGGCTTCGACAAAAAGACGTCTGACTGCGGGCCGGGAAAGTCCGATGGTTCCTCGTGTGGAGGCGGGGGCGTGTTGTCGCTGCCCGGCGAGCGCACGGTGTACGATGTTATGCGCGACGACCTGAAGGCGGCGGTTTCTGCATGGAAGGGTAAGGTCACGCCTGCTGACGTGCGGCAGATCGCCGGCATCGCCGAACCGGGCGCCGTGCCGCTCAGGCGCATCGAGATTTCGGAAGAGACGCGCGGCGGCGTGCGAATCGTCCGCGAGGCGTATGTGCGTCCGGACGGGCTGAAGCTTCCCGCCATCGTGTTCATCCCGGCCAAGATATCGGGCGCGCCGGTCATCGCCTTGAACGCCGCCTCCCGCAAAAACAGCGCGGAGGCCGTGGCGAAGTACGTGGTAGCCGGTTGTCCCGTGATGTCCATCGATCTGACGGGGACAGGGGAAATTGGGCTGTACGGAAGGAAAAATGGAGGAAGCTATTACTCGCGCAAGGGACGGGACGAGGAGCTTTCCGTATTGCTCTATGCGCTTGGCCAGTCGCTTGTGGGGCGTCAGGCCGCTGAGCTTCAAGAGGTGGCGCTGGATCTGAAACGTCGTTTTGGGGCGTCGCCGGATATCTTTACACGGGGACGCATGGCCGTCGCCGCAGCCCACGCATTCGCCGTGAACAAGGGACTGTTTGGGAAGGTTGAGTTTGTCAACCCGCCGCCGTCATGGTCGGAATCGGTCAAGAAAGCGCTCGATACGCCAATGTCCATCTGCGTCAACGGCGCGCTTCTGTCGTACGACTGGACGGAACTGGCTTCGGGCAATTTACCAGACTAGTGTCAATAGAATGTGTTTGGAGTTGTGCCGACCTTTACTGTGAAGGTAAGAGCGACTGTAGAATACTTGAACGGAAATCTCTACTCTCAACTGTGTGAACGCTATTTTCCTACGGTGTACGAGCCCTAGACCAGATGTGTACGTGAGAATCTTCAACGGTGGAAGTAGTTGTTTCGTCGCCGAATATCGTTGATTTGCCGCCGAATTGATATTTATTCGGCGGCAAATATTTGGTATAATGGCGGCAAGTTTCAGTTGGACACAGGGTAAGGACGGCATTTCACATGCAGTCCGTCCCTCTGACGCGACGAACAAAGGAGAAAAAAACATGCAGAAGCGCATAAAGATCAAGGCAGTCACCCGCGAGAAGGATGCCGCCGGGAAGTTTCAGACCAACCTGACGCCGAACGCGACCATTGAGGGGAAAGAACTCATCGGGCGGTGGGCGGAATTTTCCCGTCTGAACCCCGCGCAGGCGGAGACGACGCTGGTGCTGCTGAAGGGCTATATCCTTGAAGAGCTTGCTAAAGGCAACAAACTCGACTTCGGGCTGGTGTCGTTCTATCCAAGGCTGTCCGGCGCGCTTTCCAGCCGCGATTCCTCGCCTGAAGCAGAGGGGCTTTACGTGCGCGGGGCGGTGAAGGCGAGGCGTCCGCTGATGAACGGGCTGAGGGACAAGCTGGAGGCGGTGAATGGTCTCACGACGGTCCAGGCGCACATCTACAATGTCTTTGACAAGACGGCAAAGCGCTTTGACGTGCTGGCTACCGGACATGTCCTGAGCGTTGCGGGATATGACATTCCCGTGGACGCCGCGAAGGAAGACGAGGGCGTGTGGCTGGAACGGCGGACGCACAAGGGTTACGAGCGCGTGGCGAAGGGAAGGGTCGTCGGCTACGCGACAGACCTCACGGAAGTTGTCTTCGACGAACAGATCGCGCCCGGGACATACGTACTGGCGTTCTACACGCGCTGCGGGCATGGCGAAGGCTACCGCGTTGTCCGCGTGAGTCGCAAAATACGCGCGATAGCACCATGAAAATTTGGTATAACCCGACTTTGCCACTTCGTCGGTAGCGTTCTACACGGAGCGCGATAAGAATCTTCAATAAAATCAACATTCCCCCTTGCGGAGCCGCTGCCGATATGGTATAATATCTTTGTGATTGCAACCTTACAAGGAGAAGCCATGCACATCGAGAAATTCACCGTCTGCCAGAGGCCGTACCTCCGGCTCGTCGAATCCAAAAGGCGCCTGTCGCGCAACGGCAAGCCCATATCGGGCAAGAGGCTCGTGCTGGGTCTCGGCCCCCTGTCGCGCCACGACGACGGGAAGCCCGACTATCTGGCACGGCTGCGCCAGTCGTTCCGCGAGGGGAGGCCGCTGATAGCCGCGTTGCTGCCCTACGTCGGAGGCGCGCCGAAGGAGGAGTGGAACATAAAGTTCCGCGCGGGCGACCCGAAGTGCAAGGGCGAGCCGAAGCGGCTCGCGGCGTGCATCCTCGACCCGGTGTTCTCCGCGCTGGGCCTCGGGCAGCTCCTCGCGAGCGTCAAGCACGCCTCCAAGATACAGTACGACCTCCAGGGGATCGTGCGCCTGCTCGTGTACGGCAGGATCCTCGAGCCCGCGTCGAAGTGCGCGACGATGGACCAGAACGAAAAGTACTACGAGAGGATCGTTGCGAGCAAGAACGACGACAACGTGTACGACGCGCTGACCGTGCTGGACGAGAACGCGGAGAAGATCTTCCGCAGGATGAACACGTGCATAAAGCGCGGCGTCGGGCGCAACCCGTCGACGGTGTTCTACGACGTGACGAACTTCTTCTTCGAGATCCCGGACGCCGACGAGGACGTAGAGGTGGAGGAGGCCGACGTGGACGGGAAGAAGACGACCAAGACCGTGGCCGGCCTGCGCAAGTTCGGCGTCAGCAAGGAGAACAGGAAGCAGCCCATCGTGCAGATAGGGCTGTTCATGGACGACAACGGCATCCCGATCTCGTTCGGGATGTTTCCGGGCAACACCCTCGACCACCACACGCTCAGGCCCGCAATGAAGGAGACCGTGGACACGTTCGGGCTCGACAGGTTCATACTCGTCGCGGACAGGGGCATGTACTCCGGCATGAACATGTGCCACGTCACGGACGCGGGCAACGGGTACATCGTCTCCAAGAGCCTGAGGAAGAGCACGGCCGCGGAGCGCAGGTGGGCGGTCTCGCCAGACGGGTACACCGTCGTCAGCGACAGGTTCCGCCACAAGTCGCGGGTCAGGGAGCGGACGGCGTACGACGAGAACGGGAAGAAGCGCAGGATAAGGGAGAAGGTCGTCGTGTACTGGAGCAAGGCCTTCTACGACCGCGACGTGTTCGAGCACGGGAAGTTCCTGGACTTCGTCGAGCGGCTCAAGGCCAACCCGGCGGGGTTCAGGGTCACGGCGGCGCAGTCAAAAAGCCTCAGGCGCTTCCTCAAGAGGGACGTCGTGAACAGCAGGAACGGCGAAGTGCTGGACGGGACGAAGCTCGTCGCCATGATAGACGACGACAAGCTCAACGAGTTCAACGAGCTGATGGGCTACTACCAGATTGCGACCTCGGAGCTGGACATGCCCGACCGGGAGGTCATCGACAAGTACCACGGCCTGACGCAGATCGAAGACCAGT
>JAEEGI010030527.1_pt1 | contig 10130 bp, 11 predicted proteins | sample 8958751 | NCBI WGS metagenome assembly JAEEGI01 (sample SAMN16246545, study PRJNA631951) | gut metagenome | biome: gut microbiome; feature: rumen; material: KS-attached | host: Bos | place: Iran: Karaj | collected 2018-10 | reverse complement strand
GTAGCATATTCGGTAGCAAATATAGGAAAAAAAAGCAGAGAAACCAACTAATTCCCCTATAAATAATGTTAATTCGGCAAAAATGGTCAGATATTGATGCCGTAGCTCTGCTTGATCTCGCTCATGACGAAGGTGCTCTCAATGGCGCTGATGTTGTCGATGTCGCCCAGCTTGTTGAGCACGAACTCCTGATATTGCTTCATTCCCTGCGCACGAACCTTCAGCAGATAGTCGTATGCCCCCGAGGTGTTGTAGCACTCCGTCACCTCCGGAATGCGCATGATGCGCCTGACGAAAGCGTCCGCCTTCTCGTGGTTGATCTGCTGCAGCTTCACCTTGCAGAACACGAGCAGCCCCAGTCCCATCTTCTCAGGGTCGACGATGGCTACATACTTGCGGATATAACCCTGCCGCTCCAGCCGTTTCTGTCGTTCGAACACGGGGGTAGGGGTCAGGTGCACGGCGTCGGCCAGCTCCTTGGTGGTCAGTTTCGCATTACGTTGCAGCGTCTTGAGTATCTGCAGGTCGGTTTCGTCTAATGTCTCAGCCATAGTCGTCTCTGTTTTCGGTGTCTGATTTACAATTATTCTTATTTTTCCGTTAATGGATGGTGCAAATATAGGAATAAAAAGCGAAACAGGCAAATATTATTCCGTTACTTCCAAAATTTGTGGCATATTTTTTGTTTTCTTCCTCCAAAATACTTACCTTTGCCGCAGAATTTATCAAAAAGTCGAAAAAATGAAGAAGATTTTATTTCTGTTTTTGATGCTGTGCAGCACGTACGAGCTGCATGCTGTTGAGTTGAATGGTAAGTATGTATCCCTGAGTGGCGAATTGATGTTCCGGTTCAGTGGCGACAGTCTATATATCGAAATAGCCCAGAACCAGCACAGCGTCTCTTCGTTCAAGCTCGTCAAGAAGAAGGAGACCGATGAATCCACCACCTATAACGCCTTCGAACAGTTCATGAAGGACGGCCGCGAGACCTACCGCGAAGTCTTTATCCGCGTCTCGAGGGTCAAGGACGAGAGCTTCCTCCTCGAGTACTTCGGCAAGGACAAAGATCGCGAGTACAACACCAACGAACGCTACGTGATTAAACCAGTAAAATGACACAAAAGGACACAAAAGGGTCAGACCCCTTTGTGTCCTTTTTATCAATACACGAAAATCCCCGATAGATTCAACTACCGGGGACTTTTCTTTTAGATGCTCTTTATTATCTGCGAGTCCACAATATGCCGCCAACGGTCTCTTCGCGGGGTGACCACTTGCCGTTGAGGATCTCGTCAACCAGCTTGCCGCAGTAGCTTACGAAGAACGTGGTGCCTGTAGCTACGTGGAGCGTGGTGGCCGACTGATAGGTGAGGGCTTCGATGGTATTGACGCCCCATGTGTTGCGTACGCTCTCGAAGTTGCAGTAGGGCACTACCTCGTCGCCATCGGAGTGGAAGAAGGTGAAGCCGCGACCTGGGGTGTAGCTGCCGGCTGTCAGCTTGTTCTTGGCCAGGGCATTCTCCAGGGCCTTCAGCTTTTCCTCGGGCACGTCGCCAAGGATGGCGCCACTGCGGAAGTATTCGATGACTCCGGGCTTGAGGCACTGGTCGACGGTGCAGTAGTTGTAGCCCTTGCCGTTCTCGAGTTCAAAGCTGCGCTTCTTGCCGCTGCCGTCAACAGAGTTGCTCTTGGTGTAGGGCAGGAAACCTTCTTTGCACTGAGCTTTCATGACGAAGCCACCGTCATCACCATGATTGTAAGAGTAGTCGAGCAGAGCGGCCTGGATCTGGTCGGTATTCAAAGCCTTATCGCGGATCATGTCGAAGATACGGGTCTGGTAGAAGTTCTCAGTCACGAAGTCCTGATAGCTGCAGTTGAGGGCTATCATGTCAGGGTCGGTGTCGACGGCACCCTTGAGCAGCAGTGAGGGGGCTACGGGCATATAGAGCTTGTCCATCTCGATATAGCGCTTCAGCGTGGCCAGTGGGTCGTAAGGACCATCGCCACAGAGGGCACCCTGCAGGCGGAGTGAGGTCTCTTTGTGCTCCTGACAGTAGCGCAGTACGCCTGCTGCTACGGCACCACCCTGAGAGTAGCCGATGGCACAGCCTTTCCAGTCGTCCTCCATGCTCTTCACATTCTTCTCAAAGTAGTCGAGGCCTGCTTTGGCACCTTCAACCACCTGCTCAGCGGTGAGCTCACGGTTGCAGTAGGGGTGGGGAGAGCTGGCGGTAGAGCCGTAACCCTCGTAGTCGGGGATGATCACCAGGGCTTGTTGGCTGGCTGCATGGGCAAAGAGTGCCAGCATATTGATCTCGCCTGCATGGGGCAGGTTGCTGAAGTTCGAGGGACACTGTGCGTTGCTGGTGATGGTGCTGTGGCAGCCGATGATCAACTGGTTGGGATGCCAGTTAAAGCCGCTATAGGGCCATACGAGGAGTTCTGAGAGTTCTTTCTCCGAACCGTCGGCAGTCTTGCAAAGATAGGTCAGCGTGGTCCATGCATACATATAGCCGATGCTCGATCCGCTATCGTTAGCCTTTCTCTCACTGAGGGCCTTGGCCTCTGACTCTGTCAGCTGGGTGATGGTGATGTCATTGGCGCTGAAGTTGCCACGGGTGAACGCTCTTTTATCAAACTGGGCAGTCATATAGCCTGATGCAATCACACGGGCATCACGGGCCTTGAATGTATTTGTCGTCTCAACGCGAGCGGGGGCTTTCTCGATGTAATCGTCTTGTGCATTACATGCTGTGAAACTGGCAGTAACAAAAATGCTACCGAGCAGGAAAAGCACTGAATTCTTCATTGTTCTCATAACGTCTTTTTTTTATTCTTTTATTGTTAATACTTTCATTTCTCTGGTGCAAATGTATGACGAATTCTGCCTCATTCCAAACATTTTGCGATTTTTCCTCGGAGGTTGTAGCGACACGAAAACGAAGTTGCGACAGACCTCAGGCATCGGCCTGAAATCTGTCGCAACACTTGGATAAATTCTCAAATAATATGTTACTTGCGGCTGGCTTCTGACGCCTCGCGCTTGGCTTTATAGAAGCGGTCGACGAAGTCTACCTGCTCGCGGTTGGGACGCATGATGAGAGAGGCACCGTTGGAGAACTGCATCGTAGTAGGCTTCGAGTCGTCGAAGGTAGGCCAGTAGGGGAGACCCTTGGCATTGGGGTTGCCTGTCTTGATGAAGTTCACCCAGTATTGCAGCATGATCTCTGCGACGGCAGCCTCGTGGGGATACTTGTCGGGCTGTGTCAGGAAGTGGCCGTTCAGGTACATGATATCGTCGGCATGGGCGACACCAATACGGCGGGGATCCTGTGAGAAGCTCATCGTGGATGGCTGGGCGAGGAAGGCGGCGTAGGCTGGGCTCTTGCCCGTCTTGGCCTGCAGGTTGACCCAGGCATAGGATGGCCAGGCAAAGCCCATATCGCGGAAGGCGTTTCCAAAGCCGTGCCAGGCTTCATCGTCGGTGCTGCCTGGATAGTACTTCAGGGCCTCGTCGGACCAGTCGCCGAAGATGCCCTTGACACTCTTCTGATAGTTCTCGGCGGTCATGTTGCCTGGGGCGAAGAGGGCACCCTCGTCGGAGTTGGTCATGACGATGACGGGAACATCGTTATACTCGCCACGCTCGTAGAGGCGGTACTGGTCGTCGCAGATGACATAGCCGTCGACACAGGGCCAGAAGCCAGCGAAGCCGACATTACCGTCGCAGAGCGACATGGCGTCCATCTTGCGGAGCTGCTTGAGGTTCTTCTTCTTCAGATGCTTCTGGAAGGCGATGCCCTGCTGCTCGGCACCCTTCTGTGAGGCGTCCATGCCCAACGAACGGGGACTGTCGGTCCAGGGAGCAAACGAGCCGCCACTCTGGCTGATGCAGCCGTGGAAGAGGCCCTTGGTGAGGGGTGAGCCGCAGAGGAGGCTGCAGCTGATGGCACCTGCGCTCTCGCCTGCGATGGTGACCTTAGAGGGGTCGCCGCCGAAGTTGGCGATGTTGCGCTGTACCCACTGGAGGGCATAGATCTGATCGAGCAGTCCGTAGTTGCCTGAGTGGCCGTCGGGACTCTCCTTCGTCAGTTCGGGATGGGCCATGAAGCCGAGGGCGCCAGTACGGTACTCGATGCTGACGACGACGACACCACGCTGGGCGATGTATTTCCACAAGTCGCCGCCATACCACTCAGTCTGGAAGCCGCCGCCATGGATCCAGAAGAAAACGGGCAGACGGTCGTTGACGGAGGTGGCTGGGGTGGAGATGCCGAGGTAGAGGCAGTCTTCGTTCATCATGTCGGCTGTGCGACCAGGACGTGTAGGCTGTGGAGGCATAGGTCCGAACTCATCGGCCTTGCGCACGCCTTCCCAGGGCTGGGCTGGCTGTGGAGCCTTCCAACGGAGGTCGCCCACTGGGGGAGCGGCGTATGGAATGGCTTTGTAAACTGCGAGCTGGCCATCGAGGACACCCTCGATATCGCCTGTCTCAATGTGGGTCTTCAGAAGCGGTTGCTGCTGTGCGCAAGTCACCGTCATGACGGCAAAAAGCACGAAAAGGGTTGAAAATAGTCGTTTCATATTTATAAAAATGTTTAGTTAGTTATTCTTTTCGCCGCAAAAGTACAACTTTTTTTCGGAATTGGCAACAAAATCGGGTGGAAAAATGGGGTGTTTTGGAATATTATTCTTCTGACGTGGGGTTGAGAGCGGTGGTTTTGGAATAATCTTCTGTGGTAACTTAATTTTTAGGTAAATCTTCTTGATTTTAATAAAAATTTGGTGGATATTTCTAAACGCCGTACCTTTGCAGCGTGAAACATTAAACATTAAAGATTAAACATTAAAGATTAAACATTAAAGATTAAACATTAAAGATTAAACATTAAATATTAAATAAAGAAAGGATAAGATTATGAGTACAAAGAAGAATTATCGTTTTGAGACTTTACAGTTGCATGTAGGCCAGGAACAGGCTGACCCCGCTACCGACGCACGTGCGGTACCTATTTATCAGACCACATCGTATGTGTTCCGTAATTCACAGCATGCTGCCGATCGTTTCGGCCTCCGTGACGCAGGTAATATCTATGGTCGACTGACCAACTCGACACAGGGCGTGTTTGAGGATCGCGTGGCTGCCCTTGAGGGTGGTGTGGCTGGTCTGGCCGTCGCCTCTGGTGCCGCTGCCATCACCTATGCCCTGCAGAACATCGTACAGGCTGGTGACCATATCGTAGCTGCCGACAACCTCTATGGTGGTTCGTACAACCTGATTACCCACACGCTCTCGACACAGGGCATCTCCAACACCATCATTAACGTGAACGACCTGGAGGCTCTGGAGGCAGCTATTAAGCCAAACACCAAGGTGGTCTATGCCGAGACCTTCGGTAACCCGAATAGTGACGTGCTCGACCTCGAAGGTGTGGCTGCCGTGGCCCACAAGCATGGTATCCCCTTCATCGTCGACAATACCTTCGGCACACCTTATCTGATCCGTCCGCTGGAGCATGGTGCAGACATCGTGGTTCACTCGGCTACGAAGTTCCTCGGCGGTCATGGTACTAGTCTCGGTGGTGTCATCGTGGATGGTGGCAAGTTCGACTGGAAGCAGAACGACAAGTTCCCCACACTTTCCAAGCCAGATCCTTCGTATCACGGCATCGTGTTTGCCGACGCTGTAGGTGCTGCGGCTTACGTGACCCGTATCCGTGCCGTCATCCTGCGTGACACTGGTGCTGCCATCTCTCCGTTTAATGCCTTCATCCTGTTGCAGGGTGTTGAGACGCTGAGTTTGCGCGTGGAGCGTCATGTGGAGAATGCCCTGAAGGTGGTTGACTTCCTGAAGAACCATCCGAAGGTGGCTGCTGTGCACCATCCTGCTCTGGAGAGTCATCACGACCATCAGCTCTACAAGAAGTACTTCCCCAATGGCGGCGGCTCGATCTTCACCTTCGAGGTGAAGGGCGGACAGGAAGAGGCCTGGAAGTTTATCGATGCCCTGCAGATCTTCTCGCTGCTGGCCAACGTGGCCGACGTGAAGAGTCTGGTGATCCATCCTTACACGACGACTCACTCTCAACTCTCGCCTGAGGAACTGGCCGAGCAGCACATCACGCCATCGACCGTGCGCCTCTCAATCGGTACTGAGCACATCGACGACATCATCGAAGACCTCTCACAGGCACTGGATAAGATTTAATCCAGTGTCTGTGCACCACCAAACTGACACAGTATGAGGAATTATATTATTGCAGATAATCAGGAACTGACGGGCTATGCGCTTCAGAGTCTGCTCAAGCGTGATGAAGGAAGTGCCATCTTTCGTGCAGTGGACAGGGCTGGACTGATAGAGTTGCTGAAGGAGCACGAGGATGCTGTCGTGTTTCTGGACTACACTCTGTTTGACTTTTCCGACGAGGACCAACTGCTGATTGTGGCCGAGCGCTTCAGTCTGTCGGAGTGGATTCTCATCAGCGATGAGTTGACGCCTCAGTTCATCCGTCGCGTGGTCTATTCCTCGCACCAGTTCAGCGTGGTGTTCAAGGATGGTCCGATGAGTGAGATACGTGAGGCCCTGCAGGCTGTCAACCGTCATAGTCGCTATCTGAGCCAACGGGCATTGGAATCCATCATTATCCAACAGCAGGAAGATGAGAAACCCGATATCCTGACGGCCACGGAAACAGAGATCGTGAAGGCCATCGCCCTAGGTAAGACCACCAAGGAGATTGCTGCCGAGCGTTTCTCGAGCATCCACACCGTGACCACCCATAGGAAGAACATCTTCCGTAAACTGGGTATCAACACAGCGCACGAAGCGGTGAAATACGCGCTTCGTGCGGGGTTGATAGATGCAAGTGAGTTTTATATCTAAGAGCGTCGGCTTATTTGACGGCGTCTTGGATTACCAATCCGGCAAGCGTAAAGCCGAAGATGGCGGTGATGTGGGATATGGATCCATTCGTTTGTGGTTTGTTGAATGTCGAGGGTGTTTCGTCGGTATCTGGCGGGCATCCTCGATTCTCTAACAGTTCGTCGCTATAAACCACCTGGAATTTCTTTTCAGGGTATTGTTCTTGGTGCTTGAATTTCTTGCGAATGGCGCGAGCTAAAGGGTCGCCCTCTACTTTCCAGAACTCCGTCACTCGGATGCGTGTAGGATCCATCTTCAAAGCAGCGCCCATCGACGAGAAGAATTTGGCTTTTGTCTGACAAGCCAAAAGGATGAGAGCCGTCTTGTCTTTCAGCGAGTCAATGGCGTCGATGATATAGTCGTAGCTGTCGAGATCAAACTCCTCTGCCGTTTCCTGCGAGAAAATCTTTTGCAGCGCGTTGATCTCTGCAGACGGATTGATGCTGAGCAGACGCTCCTTCAGGGCTTCTACCTTCACCTGACCAACAGTCTTTGTCGTTGCCATCAGCTGGCGGTTGATGTTGGTGATGCACACACGGTCGCTATCGACAATCGTCAACTGCCTGATGCCGCTGCGCACCAAGCTCTCAGCACACCATGAGCCGACACCGCCCACGCCAAAAATAATCACCCGTTTCTGGGCTATCCGCTCCATCGCCTCCTCGCCCAGCAACAGCTCTGAGCGCTTGAATATTGCATCTTCTATTGCCATCGTCTTTCTTATTTTGGGCTCAAAGGTACGAAATAAATTTCAAATCGTACCATGAGAATGGTATTTTTATCGCTTTTTCTTGCTCCATCGTGCGGATTCTGCTTGGAAAGTAGTATCTTTGCACCCGATAAAACAAATTAGGTTTATGAAAGCAATCAGTACAACAAAGGCACCTGCTGCCATCGGGCCGTATAGTCAGGCCATCCAAGTGGGAAATCTCGTTTATACCTCTGGTCAGATTCCCATCGACCCAGCCACTGGCAGTTTTGTAGAGGGAGGCATCAAGGAGCAGACCCGTCAGTCGCTGACCAATGTCAAGGCGATTCTTGATGAGGCTGGTCTCACAATGGGAAACGTCGTAAAGACTACGGTATTCATGGCTGACATGAACGACTTCGCAGATATGAACGCCGTCTATGCCGAGTTCTTCACAGAGCCTTATCCAGCACGATCTGCTGTCGCAGTCAAGACGTTGCCGAAAGGGGCATTGGTTGAGATTGAGGTAGTTGCCGAAATAGCATAACATAACAAACAAAACAAATAAGACTTAATCATGGGAAAGAAGATTGTATTCGTAACTGGTGCAAATAAGGGCATCGGATTTGGAATCGCCAAGCACCTCGGACTGAGTGGCTGGCAGGTGATTATCGGTGCGCGTGATGAGCAGCGTGCAGGAAAAGCCATCGGCGAACTGAAGGCTGCTGGCATCGACGTGTTAGGCTGGGTGGCCATCGAACTGAAAGACCTCGCCAATATCGAGCAGGCCGCTAAGGAGATCAACGAGCGATTCCCTGAACTGACGCTGCTTGTGAATAATGCTGGTATTCCTGGCGACATGAGTGTGGATAGCGAACATACAGAGATCAACGTTATTCGCGAGACGCTTGATGTGAATTACATTGGCACCTTCGCCCTTACCAAGGCATTGATACCGCTGATTGCCAAGAATAATGGTCGTATCGCCAACGTGACTGTACCCTCAGAGATCAGTCCCTACTGGCATCCTCTGGCATATGTCGCCAGCAAGGCTGCTCAGAACGCGATGATGGGTGTCATGGCGATTGAATTCCAACAGTCGAACACCCCTGTTGAGATATTCTCCGTCCACCCAGGTCCCACGACCACCGATCTCAATGGCAATATGGCGCTCCCAGGTTTCCACGACATCGAAACCGTTGGTCAGAAGTTTGCCGAATTGATCAATGATGGTCAGCGTCATCAGGGCGAGTTTATAGAGCTTTATCCGATAGTGAAGGAGGATTAGTAATAAGAATGAGATGAAGATTCGTCAAATTGTATTTTTGATATTAGCTTTTTCAAACATCCTGTACGTTTCTGCACAGGAGAAGAGATCTTTTTGGGATCATGGCTTAGGCAAGTTGCTTAAATCTGCAGATGATATGATTAATCGTATGCAGGATGCAGGTGTTGATACGAATTATATCCGCAAGCAAAAGTATGATCGCATGGTGTATCTTGGCTATTATGGCTATTTTCAGCAGCATGATATGACTTTTCCTGTATTGGTTGAAAATACCGATATCCCTTTGGATATGAGATATATCCCCTCAAACATGTCCGAGAAGAAATACATGATGGCCGATATGGACACCTACCAGACGGAAGTAGAGTTGGGTATCGACTGGCGCGGTATCAGTATCGAGCTTCCTATTCCTATCCGTAACCGTTACAGTATGTCTTTTGGCCTTGCGAAGAACGGTTCGGTATGGGGCGCACGTATTCGATACAAGTCGCTCAGAAATATGGAGGGTGTGCTCGACGATGCATTCAATCGGGCCATGGCGCAATGGGATAGCAATGTAAAGAGCCAGACTAACGACCCGGCTATCACCTCTGAAAGCACGATTCCTTCAGGACAGATCGACCTGAAGATTTTCTATGTCGAAGGCTATTATGTGTTTAACAATAAGCGGTTCAGTCTTGCTGCGGGCGCATACGGTGATATGGTGCAGAAGCGCAGTGCAGGCAGTCTGTTTGTGATGGGTAACTACTACCAGAGTCGGTTTGGCGCTAATAACCTCTTTAACCATGAGCGTGACATATTCCGCAACTGGAAAATCTCTTTCGGTCCTGGCTATGGATACAACTGGTCTATAAATGGGGGGAAAGTGTGTATACACATGTCAGTGATTCCCATGATTTCCATTTGGAATCATTTGGTACACAAGTACTCTGACGACAATGGCACAAACACATCCGTCGCCACAGCCACAGACCCTCGCTGGAGCAATTATAATGCCCACTATTACGACGCTGTGGATAACGGTCGTAGTCGCTTTGTGTTCAACTACTACGGGCGTTTGGCCGTCAGCTACAGTTTTGACCGCTTCCTGCTCAATTTCCTTATGAATTATCGCCAGTATCTTTATAGAAACAATGCTGATACAGAGATAAACAACAGGGAGGCTGATGCACAAATCAACTTCGGATTCCGGTTCTGATTTGAGCGAAATACCATGTTTGTGGTATGCAAAT
>JAEEGI010030526.1_pt1 | contig 10131 bp, 5 predicted proteins | sample 8958751 | NCBI WGS metagenome assembly JAEEGI01 (sample SAMN16246545, study PRJNA631951) | gut metagenome | biome: gut microbiome; feature: rumen; material: KS-attached | host: Bos | place: Iran: Karaj | collected 2018-10 | reverse complement strand
TTCTCTTGAGACCGTTCTTTATTCTGCTGGGACAGCGATTCACTCCGTTGGGAAATCTCTTTCAGCTCAAGATACAACTTGTTGATCTCATTCTGCTTGGTGACGGCATCAAGTTTTTTCCTTTTCTGCCAAATGATTGTAAGAAATACAATCAGAGCAATAACCGCTAATGCGGCCAAGGCTATAAGTCGTACCCTAATGCTGCTTATCTGCTTTTCATTCTCGCTCAATTGGAGAATATAACTATCCTCAGTGTCTTTCAGTTTGGTAGCCTCAGATGCTATCAACTTGTTGCCAGCAATATTGTCAGCGGCATTGTCATGCTCATAATAACTGGCAATGTCACCACTAGCATAATCAACCATTGCTGACGCTCTGTAGTAGAGCATACTATCTATGGCTGAATTGATAGTACACTTATCTAAAAGCTTCTTTGCCGAATCAACATTCCCCGTTGCAGCATAGGCTTGCGCCAGCATAAGTTGGCATCTTGAATGGGTTGTGACAGATGCCGGCAAGTCAAGTACCAGTGAGAATAAACGAATGGCCATGGAGTAGTCTTTCGTATAGAACTTATTCGAGCCAAGGGTAGCAAGATTGGCACTGAGGTATTTCATGTTGTTCTGCGACAGTGACTTCATCAGTGCAGGAAGCATATAACGCCAGTCGGGGTGTCCATCAGCCAAACAGGACAATGAGGCCAACTCCGATAAGCATGCCATCTCATAGAATGATTGACCCGACTCTTTCAAGTGTGACAAGGCACGTTGGTAATACGTCATTGTCAGATTTGAAGCAACATATTCGTACTGATATAATTCAGCAATCCTGAACAATATATATCCCAAATTGGCGTGGTCGTCGGGGCGGGCAGCTACCTCGGCACGCTTAAGCCAGTATATGGCACTGTCGAGATGATTCAACTCGGTCATCACACAGCCCTTGTAGATGAGCGAGCGGATGCGGCGGTCATAGTCGCCGTCCTTCTTGTCTACAAAATAATCCACAGCAATGTTGATATCCGAATCGCTGGTGGCGGGGATATCGGCCTTGTATTTAGCCTGGGTGAGTAGCAGGGCGTGGTAGGCGCGGTTCTCGGGGTCAGTGAGCGAGTCAGCGGGGATGGCTGCGAGCAGGGCTGCGGCACTGTCGGGAGCCACGGCGATGAGCGAGTCCAGTTCCACCAGCCGCGGCGACACCGCTACCTGACGGCGGCAACCCATCAACAGGAGCAACACCATCAATGCTATTACACTTGCTTTTTTCACGATTTAATAAGGATTCGCTTTCAGATGCTCCCAGTACCCTAAGCAATAAGCTCTATGAAGGTGATTGATCAACTATTGCTAAAGATGCCGAGGCTCATGACCTACTATAGATATTTCTCGCCGAAGCGGGTGCGGACCTCGTTGACATAGAGGCGGATGCGTTGTTCTTCGTCCTTGGGGACGATGAGCAGGGCATCATCAACATCAGCAACGATGTAGTTGTCCAGTCCTGAAAGTACCACCACCTTGTCACCGCCGACGGCGATGACATTGTTGTGGCTATTGTAGAGGAGATTCTGGTCGTGCTGCGTGACGTTTCCGTCCTTGTCATACTGCGGCGCGTTGTCGTAAAGCGAGCCCCACGTTCCCAAATCGCTCCATCCGAAGTCGACGCACTCAACAAACACGTTGGGTGCCTTCTCCATCACGGCAAAGTCGATGGAGATATTGGGGCAGGCGGCATAGTTGGCGTTGATGAACTCCTGCTCGTTGATGGTACCAAAGTGCTCCAGCCCACGGGCAAATACTGCCTCGATGTCGGGGGCATTGGTGGCCATGGCGTGAAGGATGGACTGCGCACTCCAGAAGAACATGCCCGAGTTCCAGAAGAACTCACCTGTGCTAAGGAAGACGCGGGCCAATTCCTCATTGGGTTTCTCGGTAAAGGTTTTTACCTGACTGAAGTCGGCATCCATTGCCTCACCCACCTGGATGTAGCCGTAGCCCGTTTCGGGGCGGTTGGGTTTGATGCCCAGGGTGAGGATGGCATCGTGGCGGTCGATGAAGTCAAAGGCCTTGAGCACGCTGGTGCGGAATTCTTCGGTCTTCATGATCAGGTGGTCGCTGGGCGCCACCATGATGCGCGCGTCGGGATTTAGTGCCGCAATGTGATGAGCCGCCCATGCAATGCAGGGCGCAGTGTTGCGGCGAGCTGGCTCTAGGAGGATTTGGCTAGGAGCGATCTGAGGCAATTGTTCACGGATGATGTCGGCATACTGCTCGTTGGTCATCAGAATGATATTCTCGTCGGGAACAATGCCTGCCATGCGGTCGACCGACATCTGCAGCAGGCTACGACCTGTGCCGAAAAAGTCTAGGAACTGTTTGGGTCTCGAAGCTCGGCTGTAAGGCCAGAAACGGCTGCCCACACCGCCGCACATGATCACACAATATCGATTGTTGTTACTCATATTCAATTGTTTGTTATAGTTTGCTTTGAAAAGGTTTGTAAAGTTACTAAAAAAACTGCGACCAAGTGCAATCTACCCAAGATTTTAAGAAATTTTACATAGATTTGATTCATTATTCTCCCACTTTAATAAAAAAAGCTGTACCTTTGCCACACAAAGCAAATACAACGAAATGAAAAAGATAATGTCTACAATGTTGGCGGCCGCTTTGGCCGTTTCTGCGACCGTTGCACAACAGATGCCCGTTGCCCCCGAGTTCCTCAAACCTGGCGACAAAGTCGCAGTCCTGTCGCTTGCCTCCACCCCTAAGAAAGCCTATATCGACGCTGCCCAGGCCACGCTGCAGCGCTGGGGCTACCGCCCAGTCGTGGGCGAGCATGTGCTGGACAATTGCCACGGCTATGCGGGCACACCGCAACAGCGCGCCGACGACCTGTTGAAGGCCCTTCGCGACCCCGAGGTGAAAGCCATCCTTAGCACACGCGGTGGCTACGGCTCGTCGATGATGCTGGGGTTGATTGACCCCGACACGCTGGCTAAGTATCCCAAGTGGATAATCGGCTACAGCGACATCACCTCGCTGCACAGCGCACAAGTGCGGGCGGGCAACATGAGCATCCACGCCAATATGTGCGGCAACCTTGCCGACAAGGATGCGGTGCCCGAGATTCAGGACTATCTGCGCGACTTGTTGCGCGGCCAATTGCCCAGTTACACAGTTCCGGCACACCCCTACAACCAACTGGGTCATGCCCAAGGCATCGTGCTGGGCGGCAACATGGCGGTGTTCAGCGTCAACTTCTCGGGATCGGCACAGTGGGACTTCCTGGACCGCGACTATATCGCCGAACGCGACATCATCCTCTTCTTTGAGGACGTGGGCGAGAGCATCCCTCGCGTGGCAAGCATGCTCACCCAGCTGCGCCTCAAGGGCGTGCTGCATCGGGTCAAGGGCATCATGATAGGGCGCTTTACCGACTACAAGCCGCAGAACGACTATGAGAATATGAACGATATGCTGCACGACCAGCTGTCGAGTTTCGGGCTGGACATCCCCATCTGCTATGATTTCCCCGCCAGCCACGACGAGTCGTGGAACTACCCAATCATCGAGGGCTGCCCCGCCACCCTCGATGTCACCGAGACCGGCGTGACACTGCGGTTCATCCGATAAATCTAGTTAAGACATAAGTACATAAGGCCGCCTGGTTGGAGATCCATCCAGGCGGTCATTATATGAATCGTTAGTTACCCTCCTCGTACACGCCTAATTGAACAAATCTTCCACAAATGACCGAACAAATCGGCCACAAATGACCGAACGAATTGACCACAAATGACCGAACAAATCGGCCGCAAACAACCGAAAATTGAAGAAAAATTTGTACAATTCACTAAAAGCCACTACCTTTGCCGCACAACTAACGAGAAGACAATGAAAGAATATAAATCAAGACTTGCAGACATACTCCTCGCTCGAAAATTGGGAGGAAAAGGCGCTGTCCTCATAGAGGGCCCGAAATGGTGTGGAAAAACCACCACAGCTCAGCAGCTAGCGAAGAGTATCTTAGACTTGGGCAATATGGATACGCTGAAGCAGAGTAGGCAAATGATGGAAATTAGTCCTTCAACATTGCTATTGGGCGAGACACCGCGGTTGATTGATGAGTGGCAAACTATCCCTTCATTATGGGATAATATAAGAACTGAAGTAGATGCCCGTGGCGAAGTAGCACAATTCATTTTGACAGGTTCTTCAGTTCCACCGCAAACTGATGAAACAATTCATAGCGGTACAGGCCGATTCGGTAGAATCAGAATGCGCCCTATGAGCTTGTTTGAGTCGGGAGAATCATCTGGTTGCATAACTTTAAACCAATTGTTCAACGGCGAGTCTTTCACACCTCAGGTCAATAAACTGGATTTAAATAAAATAGCTTTTCTGACCTGTCGAGGCGGTTGGCCACAAGCTGTATTGCTAAAAGAACAATACGCTCTTGATCAAGCGTTTGATTATGTGGATTCGGTCGCAGAACACGACATTCAGCGAATTGATGGTGTCAAGCGGAATCCAGAACGAGCTAGGCTGCTCATGCGGTCATTTGCCCGCAATATCTCACAGCAAGTCTCATACGCGACCATCAAGGCTGATATGCAATCAAATGATTCAAAGACGCTTGACGAAGATACTGTAGCCGATTATATTGGAGCACTCAAGCGCTTGTTTGTCATTGAAGATCTTGAGGCATGGAATCCTAATATTCGTAGCAAATCGGCTATCCGCACCAGCAACACTCGACATTTTGTTGACCCTAGTATTGGTACTGCTATATTGGGGTTGGGACCCGATGATTTAGTCCATGATCTAGAATCATTTGGTTTGTTCTTTGAAGATTTGGCTGTTCGAGATCTAAGGGTCTATGCCGATGCCTTAGATGGAAAGTTATACCACTATCGTGACAGTTCTGGCTTGGAATGTGACACGGTGTTGCACCGTCGCAATGGTGACTATGCACTCATTGAAGTGAAACTAGGCGGTGAAAAACTCATTGATGAAGCAGCCAAAACACTTACGCAATTAGCAGAAACAATTGACACATCGCGTATGAGTACACCTAAATTCTTGATGGTGTTGACTGCGGTTGGGCAATATGCCTATCAGCGGCCAGATGGCATTTTTGTCGTTCCCATAGGTTGCTTGAGAGCCTAGCAAAACGAGGATGTGCCAATTGACACATCCTCGTTGTATGTTATCTGCGTGAGATTTCGCGCAATTGCTCCCGTTCGGTCGCGAACTAAAGGTTCGTGTTTTTGGGGACAGAAGAACATAAGGACAAAAGACCGCCTGGCAGTCAAACATACTGCCAGGCGGTGTTGCTGATTAGCAAGTCCCCCTTTAGGGGGATTTAGGGGGATTTAGGGGGATTATAGAATCACTTTGCGGGCGGTGCCGTCGCTCATGCGGATGATGGTCACACCGCGATGGCTAGTGTCAACGCGCTTACCATCGATGCTGTAGCGTGCCACCTCGTGGGCACTGCCATCACGCACCTCGCTCACGGCACTCTGCACCAACGCGTCGATGCGGAAGGCCGGACTCAGCGTCTGCTCCTGCCAGTTGCCCGAATCGTCCACCAGGCGGAACTTCAGGTCAAACCACCCGTTCTCGCTTGGAGTCGTCACGCCAGCCAGTGAGCCCCGGTAGAAGAAGCCCAAGCCAGGGATGTCATCATATTCCTCCTGATGTTCGATGCCTTCCAGTGGCTGCCACTCGTCAGTACCATAGGGGGCATACAACACCTCGATGGTCATAGGTTGGCACTCATTGTAGTCCCAATTGCTCTCATAGCCATACTCGGTCATATAAGCTATTGACCTTGGATCAAAGTCACCGCCAGCGAACAGGATCTTACCTTCATCGGGAATCTCAAAGCGGTCGGTCACGTTGTTCTCCGCATCGCGGAACTGCAGCATCTTCAACACGGGAGGATTCTGGTCTTCTGTCGTCTGGTCAAAGTGGACCGTCGTCACGTTCTTGCCAGGAATGCCATCGACTGCGACATTGGCGTTGGTGAATTCTAATTCGTATTCTCCGTCCGGATTGCCTCTCCACGAATAGCTCAGACTATCTAATGCATATTTTCCATTCCAAATAACCTCATTGTTATATTTTGCCATCATGGTCGAATAATAGTTTCCACTTCCAATGCTTTCAGCATTCCTTCCCATATACTTATTGGACATATAAATCGTGTTGCCGTTACTCCATTTGTCCCATTTGTTATTTGAAGTGATAGCAATCAAAGGGCAGCTGTTAGCTACTACGCCTTTCTTTTGGACGTAAGTATAGCTGAACATGGGATGGGCAGGATAGTCATCCTTCCGCACGCCAATTTCAGGAGTTAGGACTTCATATATATCATGCACCAGACACTCAAAACTTCGGTCTTGATTGACCATTACTTCAGGACCATCGATATAAGCACTAGCAAGATTAGAATAATCCATCACGCCCAACGTAACAGACATGTTGACTCCCTCAAGTTGTTCATTACCATTCTTTTTAGCATTTATCATCACATGGGCCACTCCATCATCTGAGAATGTTCTACAGGAATTCGAATCATAAAGAATATTATCTAGATAAGTATAGACACGTGCTTCCATTAAAGGATTTTCTACCGCCTCAATCCCCATGGAGGTACGCTTGATTTGCTCTTCGTAAGCTACATAATCACCAGCGTCATTCATCAAAGGGAACGAATCAGTCCCACTAACTTCATTCAGACGATTAATATATATCATGCCCTCATTATCCAGCGTTGTTTCATAAACACAAAACTTATATCTGTCACTGAGTCCATTAATAAAACAAAAAATAGGATAAGGTCTATCTTCAGTTTTTGAGTCATACATAAAAGAATACATATTTACATATCCATAGCCATCTAGTCTCAACAAAGCCGTACCTTGACCATTAATGACATTTCCTTCTTCAATCACTTCGATCCATGGGTCATGGTCTATATAGCGTACTGTTTGGGGAATCAGCAATTCGTTGCTGCTATTATAAATATCCCAACCCATTAAATTGTCAGAATTGATGACATCCAAATAAATGGTTGTGTCTTTATCAATTGTTATTAATTCGTCAATATGTAAGAACTGACGATGTTCCCCAGATTGCTCATAGGTGTTGGTGTAAAGGTCATAAGTGCCAAATGGGATTTTCACAATAAGACCCTTTACTGGACTTCCTTCAGGAGTGTACATGATAGGTTGCCAAAATTCAGACCATTCGGAATTGTAAGCCATTATAGAGTACACGTAAAAAGTGCCGAATTCTTCTTCCTGCAGATTATACATGAGTGTCACAGTTGCAGTATCGGTCAATTCGCTTTCGGCCAAGCGGGGAGCGTTTTGGGATTGACGAGAGCTATAATAGCGGAAGTTGGCTTGTTGCTGTGCTTCCGATGCGTTCTTGTTGACTTGTTTGGCTGGTGTGTATATAGTCTTGCCCTTCTGCTGCTTAATTCTAACTATGTCGCAGGCTCGTTGTGGTTGCTTGGGTTGTGGCAGTGGCTGTGCCGACATTACGAGTGCCGTCAAGCAGAGCATTGCCACGAGGTAAGTAATCTTTTGTTTCATTGGTGTAATGTTTTTAAGAGTTTGACAAAAAGCCTTCCTGGTGCACCGCGCGAATGACCTTCGGGCAGTGCAAAGTTGAGGATATTTCAGATGGCCTCCAAATTTTTCGGCAACTTTTTTCGGGGGCTTGTTACAAGTTTTAAAATGGTAATACGTTGTACAATAATTGATTACAATGTTGCAGGACTATAAAACACCCCTCGTTTTGTAACACTCGTATCCTCAATTTCCACGCAGATTCCGCAGATTTTTAGACAGAAGGACAGAAGGACAAGAGATTTTTTAGATCAGACAGAAGAACAGATTTTTTAGTAGTTAAGTAGTTAAAGGTAGTCAAAGGTAGTTAAGTAGCTAAATGAGCTTTGTTTTATTTTGTTTGATTCTCTACTCAGTCGGCATGAAAAGACTAAATCTGCGTTATCTGCGTGAGACTTATTTTGTAGCTCGCTCAACTAGCACAAATGTTGCGTAAATACGCATAAAAAGTAAATGAAATAGTTGTGCCAATAAAAAATAATGTCTAATTTTGCAACTGAAAATAACGTATTTACGCACAAAAAGTAATTAACGACACATGATTATTAAACGTGATACTCTCTTAAAAAAGCTGGTGCGCAGCAAGCATAATGGCATGATTAAAATTGTCACTGGCATTCGTCGCGCGGGCAAATCGTTTTTATTGTTCAAACTCTTCGTTCAACACTTGAATGACGAAGGCATAGAGAACAGCCACATCATCAAAATAGAGTTGGAAGATAGACGCAATAAAGATCTCCGCAACCCTGACGCTTTGCTGCAATATATAGACAGCAAAATGATAGATGACCAAATGTATTACATTTTGATTGATGAAATTCAGTTGGTTAACGAGTTTGAAGACGTATTAAATAGTTACCTTAAAATTGACAATGCTGACCTTTATGTAACAGGGAGCAATTCGAGATTTCTCTCAAATGATGTTATCACCGAGTTTCGTGGGCGTGGTGAAGAAATAAGAGTCACACCATTGACCTTTCGTGAATTTATGCCCACCCAATCAAATCGAGATTCCGCTTTTGAAGAATATCTCCTTTATGGAGGCCTTCCTCAAGTTGCTCTCATGGATCATATAGAACAAAAAAAGGATTATCTGAAGGCGCTATTTTCTAAGGTATATCTCACAGACATTAAAGAACGTTATGGGATAAAAAATGATGATGATTTGAGTGAACTGATTGATGTGCTGGCCTCTTCAATTGGTGGACTGACAAACCCTTCAAAGCTTGAGCGAACATTTGCATCTGTCAAACATAGCAAAATTACTCATCAAACTATCAAGTCGTATCTGAATTACCTGCAAGAGGCATTTCTTGTTGAAAAATCTATCCGTTATGACATCAAAGGGAAACGATATATAGACACACCAGCTAAGTATTACTTCACCGACCTAGGCTTGCGAAATGCCCGTATCGGTTTTAGGCAGTTTGAAGTGACTCATCTGATGGAAAACCTTATTTTCAACGAACTTTGCATGCGAGGCCTAGATGTTGACGTTGGTGTAATCATCCATAACACAAAAAATGAGAACGGTGTCAGTCAGCGAAAGCAATTGGAAGTTGATTTTGTGTGCAACCAAGGGAGCAAGCGGTACTACATCCAATCGGCCTTGCGATTGCCTACCGAAGAAAAACTCCAGCAAGAGATTCGGTCACTCAAATTGATTGATGACAATTTCCAAAAATTTGTAATCACAGAAGAACCCATAAGCCGCTATTTGGACAACAATGGCATCGTGTTCATGAACATCCATGAATTTTTAATGAACGAGAATAGTTTGTCATAACCTTTTGTTCCCATGAAGAAACTGATACCCATTATACTGCTTTCGGTCCTTGCCATGGTGGTGGCGTGTTCGCAAGGTACGCATCAACGACAATTGGTGCAGGTTGACTCACTGATGAGCAATTTCCTGACCGACTCGGCCTATCATACATTCAAGCAGATTGACCCGGACGAAATTGGCAATCAGACTGAACAGATGTATTACAATGTCCTCAAGTGCGAACTCCGACAGCAGGCTGTTCCACACGACTCGCTCCCCTTTGATCTACCAGTAGACTCTGTGCTGAACCGCTGCATCGCCTACTATAAGCATGCCAACGACCCGCGCAACCTGGTGCGAGCATATCTCTATAAGGGCAAACTGTTGCTAGAGAACAAGCATCAGTATCAAGACGCATCGACCTATCTTAAACTGGCCGAGGAAGACCTGCCACGTGCACACGACGTGCGCCTATCATACCAGACCTACGAGGCCCTTGCCACACTCAATTACTTCTCGGGTAACAAAGACCTGGCGATGGAGTATTCCTACAAGACACTGGCTTGCGCCGAGCAGAGCGGCAATCATCATCAGATGACTTACGCCTGCAACCACTTGGTGGTGCTCTATTTGGAACGGAAAGAGTCTGACAGTGTACGCAAATACAGCAACCGTAGTATATCGCTGCTGAACCAGATGCCGCCCAAAGACCGCTCATACGCCT
>JAEEGI010030524.1_pt1 | contig 10131 bp, 9 predicted proteins | sample 8958751 | NCBI WGS metagenome assembly JAEEGI01 (sample SAMN16246545, study PRJNA631951) | gut metagenome | biome: gut microbiome; feature: rumen; material: KS-attached | host: Bos | place: Iran: Karaj | collected 2018-10 | reverse complement strand
TCGTGAAGTCCATCCAGAACATCCTCATCGGTTTCATCGCCTTCTTCGTGGCCATCTTCTTCGCCACCAAGGTCGACAAAGACCCGAACCAAAAAGTCGGTGCCGGCGAAATCTGGAACCGCTTCCCTAAGTTCATCATCGGTTTCTTCGTGGCCTCGTTGGTCGCCTCTTTCATCGTACTGCCCCTCACTGACGGCGCTACCGTGAAGGCCATCAACGGCGTCCTCGACCAATACAAGAACTGGGCTTTCGTGCTGGCATTCACCAGCATCGGCCTCGACACCAACTTCAAGAGCCTCTTCAAGCAGATGCAAGGCGGCAAGGTGCTCTGGCTCTACATCGTGGGCCAAATGTTCAACATCCTCCTCACCCTGTTTGCTGTGTGGTTCCTGCTGTCGGGCGTCGTCTTCAAGGTCCCAGTACTTGAAATGTTCAAGTAATGAACAAAAACCACAAAATATTCAAAGTGATTACCATCGTCGTGGTGGTAATCACTTTGTTTTTGGCTGGCTGGATCATGGCCAACAAACTCGGCCTCGTCGAAGGCTATGATTTCGGTGCCGGTGCCTATTTTTATGCCGACATCCCCACTGAGCAATACAGCGAAATCGACAAGGAAGGTGCTTATCAAACCTCCGTGCCTAAATGGATTTTTTATGTGCTTTTCTTCGCTTGGGGGTATTTGATGTGGCGGTTGTGGGTTTGGGTGGAGAGTCGGGGGAAGAAATAAAACATTAAATCAGGGCATTAGGCAAATACTTCTCAAAATCCACTGTTGGCAACTTGCTTCCTTTTGCCACCACATCCTTGACAAACTGCTCACATTCTTCAAGTGACATCTTTCCTCGTTTTATCCCATAATAAAGGAAATCTATCGTAGTCAGATAAGTGATTTGCTGTTTTTCACAATACGCTTTAATGTCTTTCAAGTTGCTGCTACCTATCACATTATGCGTATAACGGCAATATGCCATACAAGCGCTTTCCCCTTTGCCAAAAGTCTGCAAAAGCCTGGCATACTCGACCAACATCTCCCCTGTCGGATTAAACGTCTCTTTTGAAATGTTCTTCAAAAACAAGATTTGATTATCCAACTGGTTTTGAATGGATCCAATCTCATCATAAACCGCACTCAAAACAACATGCTCATATTCTGGCAGTATATCGGGTAACATGCTCAAGCGACTCGCCTTGGCAAAGTGGAGCAGCACATCAGCATCCAGTATGATTTTGACCTTCTCCATAGCCGATTAGGTTGAGCAATTCAAGGTAATGCCCTTCGGAAATCCGCTCCTCGTCGAACAATTTCCGAGCCTTGGAGCCGAAATCACCAATGACCAGACCCTCGTTCCCCTTTGAATAGAGTTCGGCATCATATCCACGCAATTTGGCTTCTTGCGTTATGGAAACAGCCAATAGTTCGTCAGCGGACGAAGGACTGATAATATGTAATTCCTTCAATCTTACCACTAATGTATGATGTGAAACCCCATAAAGATGCTCTATCCGAAGCAACGTGTCAATACTGACACTCTTGCTAACAATTTCATCAGATGGGATGTTTTGCAGCAAGCCCTCCTTCGGCATCAGCAAAGCGGAAGCGAACAGATTAGCCGACCTCTCAGCAGCATCGGTATAGATTGTGTTGTCGCAGAAATGGGGTTGGGGATTTTCGTCATAATACAGATGGTACAATTCGTGTGCGATGGTGAAATGCTGCCGCCCCCGCCTCGAATTGCTGTTCACCAACATGAATCGATGCTTCTTGTCTGGGGTCAACAAAGACAATCCAAACAGTTTGTCCGACAACGGACGATAGAGCGTCATCACATTCAATTGACGGAGGGCTGTTTTCATATTGAGCGGTTCCGTTGCCGAAACACGCAACAACTCGCTCCGCATCTTTCCGGCAAGGATTTCGGCCGTTTCAAGGTTCAGCTTTTTCATTTTCTCAACAGCCTTTCCATCTTCAAATAATTCATCACAACGCTCTTGAACGAGGCCACTTCACGCATATCGTCTGCACTCAAGTCATCGGCGCGGAAGGCGCAGACCAGCATATTGCGGACTGCCGTTTCGTCTTCCTCAAAAAGAAGCGCCAATTCGCAGCCAAACAAATCCGCTGCCTTTTGCAGCACCTCCAACGGCGTTTCGCGCTCGCCCGCCTCATAGTTAGCGTATGCCGAACGCCCAACGCCAAGATATTCAGCCATTTTCTCCTGCGTATAGCCGTTGGCCTCACGCAAAGCCTTTAGGTTCCTGCCTGTGTTTGTGTTCATTTTTTTCCCCCTTTTTCGGTTTATTAGCGTGGCAAAAATACACAAAAATTCAATATTATTACAATTTTGCCACAAAATTTGAAATACCAGACTACGAAGGATAGATTTTGCACACGCGTATGAAAAATCCACAAACCATTGAGCATCAAATAGATTCCTATTATTATATGCTATATATCGGATTCGTGAAGCCGAGACCTAAATTTTCAGTCCTTAAACACATACTCGGGGTTGTATTCAATATTGTAGGCTTTCAGGAAAGCCTCATACTCCTCTTCGAAAGTCTTTTTGCGATGATGCTCTTTTTGATTCTGCACATAGGCTTTCACCTTTTCCACACCAGACGCACTGACAGAGAACACAGCATAGCCACCTTGCCATGCAAATTGCGAATAATATGGGGCGATGGTCTTAATCCATTTGCTGCTGCATTTCTTGATGTCCTCCACGAAATCGGCCATGGAGATGGTTCGTGGAAGGGTGCAGAGGATGTGGATATGGTTGGGAACGCCGCCTATCTGGATGACCATTGCGTTCTTGTTGACGATGATGCCATCGATGTAGGCGAACAGCTTGGGGAGGTCTTCTTCGCGTATGGTGACGGAGCTGTATTTGGTGTGGAAGACCAGATGGATATAGACTTGTGCGAGTGATTGGGCCATGATTAGAGGATTTTATCCCAGGGCTATGCCGCTGGGGAATATCTGTCTGAGCCTTTCAGGCTCATGGATGGGGTATCGGTGGGAGCAATCCTACGGCCCTGCCGCAGGGAATATCTGTCTGAGCCTTGCAGGCTCATAAATGAGGTGTCGGTGGGGACAATCCTACGGCAATGTAGTAGAGAATATCTATCCGAGCCTTGCAGACTCTGGATTGCGCCTCCTAAAGGCACGGAGTGCCGCAACATATTTTCCCCAATGGCAGCGCCTTGGGAATCGACGGCCACGCGGGAAGGCAGGCAGCCTGAAGGGCTGCAACAGAACGAATATTGCAACTTCGATAGATTCTGCATACGCTGATGCAAAATCTCCATCGCCTCCGACAAGACGATGTCTCCGCTCCTAATTTCTATCTTTTTTGCCATATTCAAATTTGTCTTGCAAAAGTAAACAATTCACATGAGATTACCATAACAAGCAAGAAAACTATTATATTTCTGACTTTTTACAGATTCTAATATTTCAATCGTGTGTATTTTTGCAAAAATCGAAAATTCAAATACCATGAACTCTAACAAACTAGCACTACATCAAACCACGATGGCAAAGAACCTTCCAGGAGCAACCAAATGCGTGCAATCCGTTATTTCCGCCATCGTTTCGAACATCTCCATCCCTTTCACGAGGGATGATTTGCACCAACTGTACGACTATGACAAAGCCTTGTACAAAGCTGCCATTGAAAAGAACGACAACTTCTCTGACGGCACCAAAGAAAGGAAAAAAGGAGAAATCGAAGCCCTGTTTTCCGAAGCCGAAATGCTGGACATGTCTTTGATGCCATCAGATGTTTATTATCCACCTACCAATTTGGGCTGTTTGGCAACCATTTTGAATACGATTACCGTTCAAACATTCATGAAACGATTGGAGGGGATAATGGAGAATTGATTGAAGTCAACAAAATGAAAAGTACACGAAATTAAAGCAGTTAACAGGGCTATTATACTCATGTATTCAGCAATGCTAATTAGAAATTACAACATTAATAACGAAATTATCGTTTGACTTATCTTCAATATCTCTTTTCAAACCATTTGGATTTTGTATGAAACGATTGGGGTCATAAACAAAGAATACTAACTGTTTGATATCTGTTCGTTTTGAATATCTGCCAATATCCACAAGTAATTGCTCCCCTAATACTTTATCCCCTAAACCCTTTCTGGTCATTTTTACTTCAATAGCAGTGTTGGTATCAATAATGATAAAATCTAACCTACTACTTCCACCAGCGTTTATTGGAACTGGGTCTTCTGCTCTTACATCATCAAAATATGTAACCAATAGCGCATGCAACACATCCTGAACATCATATTCGTCAATAATTTCTATCCCCTTCCGATTATCATATCTTCTATTTAATTGCCTAATAAATAAGCCAAATCTATTTAAAATACTGTTGAGTATATTATCATCATCGTTATTTTCTTCTACTGAAGAGTCAACATCATCTAAAGACTCAAGAATGCTTATTATCAGCTTATATGTCTCAATATGACATTCTTGGCAGTCTTTGATTAATCTATCTCCAACTTCTTTAGTATCACTACTATTAGGATGATTTTTCTCAAGATAATGTAACACTTTTCTTCCCCATACGAGAAAATCTTTTTGTAGTGATTCGTTTACCCATGCCTCATGATCAAAAAAATCAAGTTTGGCATTCATGCCATATTTATGACCTTCATCAATCAATTGTTTTAATATATCCATACTTTAACATTCTTAAAATGCAAAGATACAAGTTTTATCTAAAAAATTGAGTGATTATTTCTCAACACATAAAACTAGGACGCATTAAGTGCCTTCAATCACTGCGATTTCATCCTCCGTCAAGCCATAAAGTTGATAAACAAGACGATCGATCTCGGTTTCCAATGCTATGGTATCGGCGTTGAAATCTGCTTCCTTTGCAACCATAATCTTGTTTGCGAGTTCTGCCAACTGCTTTTCTTGCTCTTTGCTACAAGAAGGTATTGGGAATGAAGCAAGTTCATTGATTTTAAATTGCGGGAAAAGACCTCTTTGCAATTTACCAAACTTATGTGCGAACCAGAATGATATGGGACGAGAGTTTATAATTGCCAACAAGTAATACGGATTACATTTAATATCAATAATGTTCATTGAATTCATATCGTTCAATACTATCTTGTCAATAAAGCAAGCATTGATACAGTATGGCGGCTTTGATGGAATTTGTCTAACAAGAATTCTAGGAGAGGAATACAATGCCCAGTTTTTCCTTGGAGCAGCAAGGTTATCTCCATATTTTAAATATTCTTTTCGTTCCCAAGTCAACACATACCGTTTAACATCATTCCCATCAATATAAGGATAATACGAATCATCCAACTGTCTTAGAGAATGATAAACCCGTCCTTTTTTCATTTCTGCTGTCTGGGCGGGGTTGCCTTTCCCAACTTCATATGCCTTCAGACCAGCCTTTACTTCTGACAAACTGGAAAGAGTACATGAAGTTTCTTCGATTTTATTTAAAACATGAATAAACTCGTTACTTTTATACAAATCAATATTGATAATGTAATCTTTATTAGACAGAAGTCTTTCCTTAGATGTTTTTGATATGGTTTCAATCTCATCAACTCTGAGAGTTTCATTAAGCATAACAAATGAATTACCAGATGAGTTTTTAAAAATCAGGATACTACTATCCACTTCAGCAGTTTCAAAGACTTTTTTATTAAAGTTTGTGATAATGATGTTCGATTTGCTGAGTATGTATTTTCTGAAATCTCTATTTGTATTGATTGTCATCCAATTATTGGGAATGATATATGCAAAAGTTCCTTTCTCATTCAACAGATTTACACCTTGTTCTACAAACAAATGATAAAGATTGATTTGATATTTTGCCAAGATAAACTTTTTGTAATACAACTCCTTATCCTCTTGGCTCATTCCCTTTTCTTCACTATTTCTTGCAAAAACATATGGCGGATTCCCAATAACAATATCAAACCCACCTTTAGAGAAAACATCATGGAACCATATATGCCAAAGGAAGAATTGGCTGTTTCCTGAAAGGTCGAGATCGCCAAAATCCACATTAATGTGTTGTTCTTGTAATTGTTGCTTCACGTTGTCGATAATACGAGCACGAAGGGTTTGCTTTGCATTATGGTCGGTGCAGTCATAGTATTGGGCAAGCATTTCGCGAAGTTCTCTACGATGAATGTCAACCATATCCTCGAAAATTGTGAGCATTCCGGTATCGTCAGCTTTCTTTTCTGTCATTGTCGAAAGGACAACACTTTTATACTGTTCCAAAAGCGAATTGCCTTGCATAATCTTGAAATCGAGGTTGGGCAAAGCCTGTGGAGTTTCCTCATCAACGATAAGGGAAAGCCAGAAACGAAGGCGGGCGATGTCAACGGCACCACGCTCTATGTCAACGCCATAGACATTCTGCTGAATGATATGCTTTTTGATTTCAGCCGCTTGGTGTTGGCTGATACCTTCCAAGGCAGTGCGGCAAAAGAAAAGCTCTTTCAACAAGCCCATGGGGAAGGCTCCCGAGCCAATGGCAGGGTCGCAGATCTTCACATCCTTCAGGAGTTGGTCGGTGTTCTCCGGCAAATGCTCCTGAATCTGATGCGTGGTCACAAACAGCCGGATGGCTTCATTCGTTGCCTCATCATGGATGCCTGTCTGCAAATAGGCAATAAGGCTCTCGCGGCACATGTAGCTGACAATTTCCTTGGGTGTGTAGAAAGCGCCCTTGTCTTTGTTGTCCTCCAACAGGTTCTCAAAGATGCGCCCCAGCATTTCGGGGTCAACGCCTACCTCGGCATCATCGGGGTCGTTCTCGTCGATGGTGAAGTTGTAGGATGCAAAGAAGTCAAGCAACGACTGCATGTATTGGGCTGGTAACGGAAAATCCGTTTCATCAGCGGCTTCACGCTCAAAAAGACCACCATTCAGATAAGGCGTTCTGTAATGAGGCAGCTTTTTCCCTTCTTCGGTGTTGAGGTCGTTGAAAAGCGGTTCCAAAACCTTGTCGATGAAGTGGTCTTTGTCGTTGCAACTGGCAAAGAGGTTTTGAATAAACTCAGGGTCGCCGTTGCCCCATTCGTCATGAACACCTACACCCAGCCAGCCCTTCTTTTGAAGGAACTGAAGGAATACGAGCCTGCCCATCAGTTTCTTCACATAGTCGCGAATGGATTTCTCAGGGTTGGGGAAATGAGAAAACTGCCGCATGATGTATTGGCAAGGTTGGCCTTCAAGGCGTTCTTCCCATTTGTTGGCCACTTTCACCATCCGCTTGCCAGTGATGTAGAAGATGATGTTTTCGTACTGTTTCTTGTAGCCATCAAAGAACATGTCGCTGACGGCATCCACGGAGAAGGCTTTGGTCAGGTCTTTCAGTGAAAGTTGGCTGTCGCGCAGTTTCTCAAATTGTTGGATGGCGGTGCGGCTGCGATGGCCTTCCCCCAACAGATAGGTGAAACGCCTCGTGTCTGTGGATTCCTTTTGGTAGCTGCCATCGTCGGCAAACTTCCACGCCTCGCTGACGTATGAGAAACGAAGCACACTTTCGTTTTTGCGATAGCAGAACATGAATGCACCAGCGTTACCATTGTTTCGCCAAGCGGTAAGCAGCATATCACGGATGCCACGACGGTTGCGCTCAATATCAACACTTTCAGCAAGTTCCACTTCATAAACGGCTATGGTCTGCTCATCGCACAGCGTGATGGTGCCTAACCAAAGGGCTTGCTTGGCAAATGGGCTACTCGTGGTAACGACAGATGGCGTGTTCCAAAACTTGATTTTGCTGCCAAAAATGTCGTGCAACAGCAGCTGCCAGTTTTGACGATTGTATCTCGATTCGATGACTTCCTTATAATTCATGGGGCGGTTGTGTTTATTGGAAACTCTCTGACAATATGATTGTGGCGGCGGATTCTTCCTCGGCCTGTTGGGTGTCACGATAATAGGCGTTGTAGTGGTTGGCCATGTCGAGCACCTGTTTCAGAGCCTCGTCGAAATTCATTTTGGCCTTGCTGCCGCCTTGCCTTTGAAGGTCTTTTTGGATGCGTTGTAGCCGCTTGGCGATGTAGGTGATAGTACCTCGTTCCGCCAACTCTTTCAGTTGCACCAGTTTCAGACGGATGTCGCCATCTTCGATGTGCGGCAACATGCTGTTAATCAAACTTACGGCGGTTGTCACCTGAGCACCAAGGTTGCTACGCTGGCTTTGATTCGATTCTTCCTCGTGCAGCTCTTCTTCTTTGGTGGCCATGAAGGCTTGAAGTGCTTTCTCAACATGTTCGTGGTGTCGCTCAATCCGAGGGACAGGTTTTTCTTCAGGATTGGCCTTAAAGTAGTTCAATGCATCCAAGACCGACAGCTCGCGCGACTGCTCATTGTTCACCAAATAAAAGACCTTACGGAAGTTGGTCTTTAGGAATACCAATGTATCGCCCGAGAGCGTCACACCTTCCACCTCACGCGGTGTGCGACCTGTACGGCTGCGCAGCGACAGACGTTCGATGCGTTTGTACTCCTTGCGGTTCTGCTGGAACAAGTTACGCAACCCTTCGTAGAAGGGCAATTCCAAGTTGTGGTCTTCCTGTTCGCGTTTCAGACCTTCCGAGAAAAGCTTGTCAAGGTCACGGTCGATGATTTCCTCGGTGGAATAGATTTGGTTGTCCTCCCCAAAGGTGGTGTGGAAGGTTTGAATCTTACTCAAAGCGATTTGGTTCAGTTTGATTTCCTTGTTGCCTTGGCGGGAAGGATAGAAAACATAGTTGTATATGGTGTCGGACTTGGAACCGATACGGTTTACACGGCCAATGCGCTGCATCAGTCGGGTCGCATTCCATGGTGTATCATAGTTGATGATGATGTTTGAGCGGTGCAGATTGATGCCTTCTGCTAATACATCGGAGGTTAGGATGATGTTGTAATCGTCCTTTTTCAGTTTCCAGTTGGCATCGAAGTTCTCGCGGATGGTCTTGAAAAGCTGGCTGCGGTTTTTGGCAGAGATTACCAGCACATCCTTGCGATTGATGCGTCGTGACAGATATTCGATAGTGTCCACTGCTTCGGAGAAGACCACCACTTTCCCTTCGGGGTGGCGGTCTTTCTTGAAAAGCTCGTTTTTCAAAAGGTCTTCGAACTTTGCAAATTTGGAGTCGTCATCATCGTCGATGCACTCCCATTCCAGCCACATCTCATCCAACAGTTCCTGATCCTTGCGAAGCATGTCAATATAATCCGGCTTGAAGTCATTCCTTGTGAACACGGCGTTCTTGGGATTGTCCTCTGCTTTCTCGTTCAGCTTCTCCTCGATTTCATCGTCCGTGTAGCCCAACTCGTAGAGCTTGTTGATGTCCATGTCGGGAGCGATGAAAATACGGTCGTTCTCCCACATGTTAATCATGTTCTCGTTGGCCTGGCGGAAATTCTCCACGGAAATCTTGAAGGCGTAAAAGCTGCTCTCCAATCGCTTCACCAAGCCGTTCTTTCGGATGCCTGCCAAGCTGCGGCTGATAAGCTCCGCATTGTCGTAGAGGCCGTTGGAAACCTCTGGTTTCAGGTAGGCGATGGCCTGATAGCGGGCGTAGGTCAGCTTTTTATCCAAGGTCTGCATGGCCTCCTCAAAAAGGTTGGCCAAATGGTCGTTCAGTTCGTATTCCTTTTTGATGGGTTTAGCCACCTTGGGGAAGCCGTGAATGTCTTTGTTGTAGCGTGAAATGCTTTCGATGTCTGTTCTGGTGCGCCTCACAGTCAAAGGCTTAATCACCCTGTCACGCACCCGCTCAGCCAGCTTTTTGAATTGTTTCAGGTCGAAGTTCTCTTGCTGGCGCATCTTTCGGAACTCCACGACAAGAGGCGAAAAGAACGCTGTAAGGTTGGGAACACCATCAATGGTGCAATGGCGCGGGTCTTGGAACATCAGGATTTGATAATACAAATCGGCGGGCGTGTTGTTCATCGGCGTAGCCGAAATCAGCATCACCTTTTTCTTGTAGCCGGGAATGTTGCCAGTTTCCACACGAGGCATCTTGCAGATTTCCTGTAGCTGTTGGAAAGCGCCTGTAGTGTGGTTGCGGAACTTATGGGCTTCGTCAACCAGCACCAAGTCGTATTCGTCGGCG
>JAEEGI010030521.1_pt1 | contig 10132 bp, 5 predicted proteins | sample 8958751 | NCBI WGS metagenome assembly JAEEGI01 (sample SAMN16246545, study PRJNA631951) | gut metagenome | biome: gut microbiome; feature: rumen; material: KS-attached | host: Bos | place: Iran: Karaj | collected 2018-10 | reverse complement strand
TACCGACCAGTTCCGAGTGGTGTTGACCACTACCTTAGGCGACAATGTTGTTTCAGGCAATGTGACCTGTGGAGGGCTGCTTAGCAATCCCCAGATTAATGCTGAGAGCAAGAGCAATGTGCCGGGATGGACTTGTACACGCGACGCCCAGAATGGCTACACCAAGGCAGATTCGGGCGACACCTACCTTGAAGTATGGAATCCCACAGCAGAGGAGATGAAATTCGACTATTATCAGGAGTTGTCTGGTCTTGAGAGCGGAGTCTATCGTTTGACCGCCAATGTGTTCAACTCCACTAATGGAGTACAGGGTGCAACGGTGAACGGTGCTGTCGGACTCTATGCCCAGACTACCAACCAGCTTTACTTTACACCTGTGACTACAGACAGCGAACTGGATACAGAGGTTGAGACCATGGTAGATAAGATTATCGTTACTGATGGCAAACTGAAGGTGGGTGTTCGCAATATCGGCGTGATGAGCGCACGCTGGGCTGGTGCCGACAACTTCAACTTGGTTTATCTCGGCAAGGTGAACGAAGCGCTGGAGGATGAGACTGCCCAACAGGTGAGGAAGCGCTATGACGCAGTGATAGCCGACATGCTGACTGACAATGGCGACGGCACACTTGATGCCACCCGTTTCCTCTTCAATCCGGATGCCGCCAACGGCACATCCTTCGGATGGACGGTGAGCAATGTAGGCTTCAACAGCGGCGAGGGTTATGATGGCAATAAGGACAACAAGTACTTCGACAAGTGGAGTGCTTCGGAATACACCTCATCGCTTGAACAGACGGTGACCGACTTGCCCGCAGGTGAATACACGCTCAGTGCCATCCTGCGAAGCAACTCCACACACACACTTACTTTGACCGCCACCTCGTCGTCGGGTCAGACTGCCGCCTCCACCTTCACTGGCACAGGTACAGAGGTAGCCGAGGGCAGTGACTATCCCATGGGCTGGCAACTTGTGAAGTTGGTTCCCGTGAAAGTGAAGAAAGGCGAAACACTTACCGTGTCGCTCACCACTACAGGTACCTCATGGTGGAGTGCCGACCACTTCGCGCTGACAGTAGATAACCCCGAGACAGTGGATATCCAAGTTCCGCAGGTCAATGACCGACCCTCCATGGCTGACGACAGGGTTTATGACCTCAGTGGACGCCTGGTGAATCCTGCCCACTTGCGCCCTGGCATCTATATGATCGGTGGCAAGAAAGTGGTCGTCAGGTGAAGTGTTCTTGGAGCCACATGCAGATAAAAAACATCAAGCCTCAATCGCATTTAAGAATAATCAATGAACGAAAATAATATGAAGAAGATTTTATTGTTATCAGCGCTTTTCCTCTCAATGAGTGCTACAGCGCAGAAGACCTCGACTGTCACCATTCATGAGACAGAAGGCAAGAACGTGATTCCGAAAGAGATTTACGGACAGTTTGCAGAACACCTCGGCACCTGTATCTACGGTGGACTGTGGGTGGGTCCGGAGTCAAGCATCCCCAACACCAACGGCTACCGTAACGATGTACTTGGTGCTTTGAAGGACTTGCATGTGCCTGTGCTCAGATGGCCAGGTGGATGCTTTGCTGATACCTATCACTGGCGCGATGGCATCGGACCGCGTGAGAACCGTCCGACCATGATGAACAGCAACTGGGGAGACACCAAGGAAGACAACTCCTTTGGTACCCATGAGTTCCTCAACCTTTGCGAGATGCTGGATTGCGAGCCTTACGTCAGCATGAACGTGGGCAGCGGCACTGTCCAGGAAACCGCCGAGTGGGTAGAGTACATGACCGCAGAGAATGGTCCTATGGCCGAGCTCAGGAAGAAGAACGGTCGCCAGAACCCTTGGAAGGTGAAGTATATCGGTGTGGGTAATGAGAGCTGGGGATGTGGTGGAAATATGCGTCCTGAATACTATTCAGACCTTTATCGTCGCTACGCCACTTATTGCCACAATTGGAGTGGCAACACCCTTTATAAGGTGGGTAGTGGTGCCAGTGACTACGACTACAACTGGACCGAGGTTCTGATGAAGAATGTAGGCAGCCAGATGCATGGATTGTCGTTGCACTACTACACCTGCATAGGTTGGTCTGGCAGTAAGGGCTCAGCCACCAAGTTCGATGCCGATAACTACTATTGGGCTCTTGGGAAGTGTCTTGGTATTGAGGAAGTGCTGAAGAAACACATTGAGATTATGGACAAGTACGACCCCCAGAAACGAGTGGATTTGCTTGTTGACGAGTGGGGCACATGGTGGGATGAGGAACCAGGCACACACCCAGGTCATCTCTTCCAGCAGAACACTCTCCGCGACGCTTTTGTGGCATCGCTCTCCCTTGATGTGTTCCATCGTTATACCGACCGAGTGAAGATGACCAACATTGCGCAAATCGTCAACGTGTTGCAGTCCATGATTCTCACCAAGGACAACAAGATGGTGTTGACTCCAACTTATTATGTGTTCAAGATGTACAATGTTCACATGGATGCCACATACTTGCCCACAGAGGTCAACGCAGAGCAACGTCAGGTGATGAACGAAAGGGGAGGTGAGCGTTCATTCAAGATGCTCGACGCTACAGCCAGCCGTGCTGCCGACGGCACCATCAACGTCTCGCTGTCTAATGTTGATCTTGACAACAGCAACACTGTGACCGTGAACTTCGACAAGCCACTCGGCAAGACCGCCACTGCCCAAATCATTACTTCGAAGCGCATCGACGACCACAACACCTTCGAGCATCCCAATGTGGTGAAGTTGGAGGATTTCAAGGATTTTAAGATTAAGGGCAACACCCTCACTGTGAAGATGCCTGCCAAGAGTATCATCACCATCTCGGTGAAGTGATTATCGGAGAATTCGGAATCATCTGACTATTCGGAGTATTTCGAATTCTCTAAAAAATGAAATAGAAAGACCATTTCATGCCTAAACTCAAATACAAAGGACTGACTGACGAGCAGGTGTTGGAGAGCCGTAAACTGCACGGCCGTAATGTGTTCACGCCGCCAGTGAAGGTGTCCTGGTGGAAACAATATCTTGAGAAATTCAGCGACCCGCTTATCATTATTCTTCTGATAGCGGGCACGCTGTCACTTGGCATTTCCTTCTACGAATATTTCTCGTTAGGGGAAAGTCCTCATGTCTTTTTTGAGCCTATAGGTATCTTCTTGACGGTTTTCATAGCCACCGGCTTGGCTTTCTTTTTTGAAAACAAGGCAGAGAAAGAGTTTGGTATTCTCAATCAGGTCAATGACGAAGAGAATGTCATTGTGGTGCGCAATGGACGCATCACTACCATCACTCGCAAAGAGGTGGTGGTGGGCGATATCATCATCGTCCATACAGGACAGGAGATACCGGCTGATGCCGAGTTGCTAGAGACCGTAACTCTACAAGTGGATGAATCGACCCTTACGGGAGAACCCGTCAGCAAGAAAAGTGCCAGGGAAGAGGAGTTCGACAGAGAGGCCACCTTTCCCACTAACCATTTGATGAAAGGCACGAAGGTGATGGAAGGTCATGGTATTGCCCGTGTCTTTGCTGTGGGTGATGCGACCGAGAACGGTAAGGTCTTCAAGGCAGTGCAAATAGACAAAAGCGTGAAGACACCGCTCAACGAGCAACTCGATGGATTGGGAAGACTCATTACCAATTGCAGTTATATTTTTGCGGCCATTATTATTGTGGCCAAGTTGCTGGTCTTTCTTGATTTCCATCCATTGGCTTGGCTCATCGTCATTCCGACAGGCGGTTTTTTCTATTTGGTCATCAAGCATTTCCCACATTGGAACCGGATGAAGTGCATACTCACCATTGTCACTTTCTTCTTGCTTTTCATAGCGTGTGTTTATCTAGTGCACGATTGGGTTCCTACTGTTCACGATGACGACCTGGCTCATTTGCTGGCTTATAGTCTTCAGACCATTATGATTGCGGTCACTTTGATTGTGGTTGCTGTTCCGGAAGGTCTGCCCATGGCAGTGACGCTTTCGTTGGCTTATTCCATGCGTCGGATGTTAAGGACCAACAATCTTGTGCGCCGTATGCACGCTTGTGAGACCATGGGTGCTACGACTGTGATTTGCACTGATAAGACAGGAACGCTCACACAGAACCAGATGCAGGTCTATCAGACGCGCTTCTTCGGTCTATCACAACACTCCCGGCTATCGGATGATTCCGAGCATACCACAGCAGACCAACAGGATGAAGATGATGCGATGAACAGGTTGATAGTCGAAGGAATGGCAGTCAATTCCATTGCTCAACTCGACACCACTCCTGATGGCAAGGAGGAGGTGTTGGGCAGTCCTACAGAAGGTGCGCTTCTGTTGTGGTTACGCAAGAAAGGTTACGATTATGCTCCTTTCCGTGAGTCGGTCATGCTACTCAGTGAGATACCCTTCACTACAGAGCGCAAGTATATGGCGACGTTGATTCAACGGAGCGATGGCAAAAAAGTGTTGTATGTGAAGGGAGCGCCAGAGATAGTTCTTGGATTGTGTAGCAGTGTTTCTGGAGGAGTATCTAAAGCGGAGATTTCGGATATCCTTCTGCAATATCAGGCTCAGGCCATGCGAACGCTTGGGTTTGCTTATCAAGTTGTAGGAGAGGGTGAGCACGTCATTAGCAATGGTGTGCTCAACGCTCCTCGACTCGAATTTCTTGGCATAGCGGCAATCAGCGACCCGGTCAGGGAGGATGTGCCTTCAGCCGTGAGAGATTGTATGAATGCGGGCATCAAGGTTAAGGTCGTTACCGGCGACAATGCTAGGACTGCTGTTGAGGTGGCTCGCCAGATAGGGTTGTGGACAGACGATGATGATGATGACAAGGTCATCACAGGTCCCGAATTCGAGGAACTTGACGAATTGGAGTTGCTTAAGCGGGTCATGGACATCAAGGTTATCGCCCGAGTCCGTCCTATGGACAAGAAACGTCTGGTGGAAGCCTTGCAGAAGAAAAACCAAGTGGTGGCAGTGACAGGCGATGGCACCAACGACGCTCCTGCGCTCAAGGCTGCGCATGTGGGGTTGTCAATGGGCGCAGGTACGTCAGTTGCCAAGGAAGCGTCAGACATCACCATTATCGACAACTCCTTCGCTAGTATTGGTAAAGCAGTGATGTGGGGTCGTTCACTCTACCGCAATATTCAGCGTTTCCTTCTCTTCCAACTCACAGTCAATGTGGCGGCATGCCTCATAGTGCTTGTTGGTGCTTTTATGGGTACGGAGTCTCCGCTCACCGTCACTCAGATGCTATGGGTGAACCTCATTATGGACTCCTTCGGTGCCATGGCCCTGGCGTCATTACCACCAACGCCCAATGTGATGAAAGACAAGCCACGTAGGCGTGGGGATTTCATCCTTGACAAAGGACTGGTGGAGGAAATCCTTGGTGTGGGAGGATTCTTTTTCGTCTTGTTGCTGGTCTTCCTCTATATCTTCCAGCATGCAGACATTCATCAGATGGCAGATTTGAGTTCTATTGATATTATGGATTTGCTTCGGCTCAGATTAGGTTCGAAAAACAATCTCTCTCCCTATGAGCAGACTTTGCTTTTCTCCATCTTCGTCTGGGCGCATTTCTGGTATATGTTCAATACACGAGCTTTCCGTTCGGGTGGTAGTGGACTTGACCTCAAGGGTTGCGATGGTTTCGGAGTTATTGTGTTGATTATCGTTGTAGGTCAGTTCTTGATTGTGGAGGTGTTCTACAATTTCTTCAATGTTGTTCCTCTCTCATTGCCTGATTGGATTATTATCATTGTGTTCTCATCATTGGTGATGTGGGTACGCGAGGCCAGACACTTCATCTTGAAGCAATTCAAGTCCTCGTAGGGATGTATTTTTTCAGAGTCCCATTAGAGATGAGCACGATGGCGAAATAGTATTTAACATGGTTTATTTGTAGGTTTGGTAAAAATGTCATATTTTTGCATTCTCAAACAGAAAAACGGATAAGAATGGTTCGTGTTTGACGCATCTTTCGGTATCTTTTCAAATAATAAGTGAACACAAAAACAAAATGAAGATTGTTTTCATAGGCGGACGTAGTGTACATATTCTGGGAGGAATAGAGAACTATATGCTGAATCTCACCCGTGAGTTGAATCGTTTGGGGCACGAATGTATCATTTGGTGTGAAAGCGATCACGATGGGGAAGAGAATATAGACGGCGTAAGGGTCATATATCAGTACGGTCCCAAAAACAATCTGATTTGTAAGCCTTGGTGTAGCTTGAAAGCCACTTTAAAGACTGTTTTCCGAATCAAGGGTGTCAGTTTCATTCATTATAATGCTTGGCCACCTTCATTATGGAGTTGGATACCTCGTTTGGCAGGAATACCTTCCTTGATGGAAGGTCATGGTTTGGAATGGCAGCGCAGTAAGTACAGTCCCACAGCACGGAAGGTTTTGAAGTTCATGGAAAAAGTCACCGCATACAGCAATCATCATCTTGCCATGTGCAGTAAAGACCAGGTGGAGTATTTCCGTCAGACCTATGGTGTAGAAAGTGTTTGTATCCCTGGTGCTGTTAATCTGCCTTCAGAAGAGAGTGAGGGTTTTTCCGATATTCTGGAACGGTATGGACTTCAGGACAAGAAGTTTTTCCTCTTTATGGGAAGGTTTGTGCAAGACAAGAATCCCGACTACCTTATCCGTGCTTTTATTCAGTCGGAGCATCAAGACTTGAAACTGGTTTTGGCCGGTTCCAATGATGCCATGCCGGAATATGTAGACAGCCTGCATCAACTGGCAAAGGATTGTCCAGATGTCGTGTTCACTGGTGCGGTATATGGTAAAGACAAGTCAGCGCTTCTTCGTCATGCATATTGTTTTTGTTTGCCATCCACTATAGAGGGATTGAGTATTGTGATGTTGGAAGCAGCCTCATACCATCTTCCTATACTAGCTTCTGATATTGAAGCCAACAAGGAGTTTTTGAAAGATGACGCCATTTATGTGAGGCCAGAGAACGAGGGTGACCTTGTTGAGGCCCTTGAGCGTGCCATTTCAAATCCTGAGTTGCTTCATCAATATGAGCAGACCAATTACCAGAAGATTCTTGACAACTACACTTGGGACAAGACAGCCAAAAAGTATGTTGACTACCTGAGGAGCATAGGCGTAAAGGGGTAGAATTCTCTCTTCGTTAGGAACGCAGGCTGGATGCTGGCGGCCCCCTGATATGTTGGATTACTCCATGATGTACTCGCCGACTGTCATGGTGTCGCGGTCGAACTGCACGCCGATTTTCACCACTTTGCGTCGGTCGGTAGAGTAGGGCAGGGCGTAGTTGTGGCTGTTGATTTGGTCTATGGCTTCTTGGGCTGTGCCGTTCACCTTGAGTTCGAAGCCATAGATGGTTTCGGGCATCTGCACCACAAAGTCAACACGGCCTCCGGCACATCTTACTTGTGTCCGCGCATAGACATTGAGCATGTTGAAGATGAGCCAGAAGGTATATTCGTAGAAACCCTCGTAGTTTTTCACCTCTTCCAGTTTCTTCTTGAAACCCTCCACGTAGGGGATGCTGGCAAGGAACGCCTTCAGTTCGTTCATGGCAGTGTTGATGTCGTTTTTCTTCAATGCGCGCCAGAATCTCAGGGCAAAGCCATCCTGTACCCATCCGCTGTCAATACCAATGTAAGATGGGATAAGTCCATATACAAAACCAGTATGTACCTCTTTGTTGGGGATGGCAAGGATGAAGGTGTTCGACTCACGGTCATAGTCCTTGATAGTGACATAGCCGCTCTGGTATAGTAGAGGCAGGGCAGTGGTCATCGCCTCTGTGGGGCGGTCGAAAGAGGTAGCCGATGCTTCGATGTGTTCCAAAGTGGTGATGTCTGTCCTGAAATGTTGCATTTGTCGGATGAGGAAAGTGGGTGTGCCACTATCGAACCAATAGTTGGCGACTTTCTTTTGGTTGAAGCATTTCAACAGGCTGAAAGGATTGTAAATCTTAGGCGATTCCTCAGCAAAACGGTAGCCGTCGTACTGCTGCTTGAGTTTGGCGTGCATCTCCTCTGGTGTGCATTCGTATTCTTCTGCGAGCATGGTGATGTCGGGTGCCATGTCTGTGACGAGTTCCTGTTCTGTGATGCCACAGATGGCGGCGTACTTGGAGTCAAGCGATACATTGGTGAGGTTGTTGATGGTGGAGAAGATGCTGAGTTGCGAGAACTTGGTTATGCCTGTGATGAAGCAGAACTTAATCATCGCCTCATTAGCTTTGAGTGGTTGGTAGAACTCTTGTAAGACCCGGCGGTATTCGGGAAGCATCTCCTCTTCGTGAAGGACATCGAGCAATGGTGCGTCATACTCGTCGATGAGGACCACCACTTGTTTGCCTGTCTTTTCGTAGGCACGGCGTATAAGACCAGCGAGGATATCACCAGGCGTCAACTCATTGTCTTTCTTACCATACACTTCGGTATATGAATCGAGCAACAACATAATTACCCGTTGTAATTCTGCAGTAGTCGCGCGGTCTTTGGTTCTGCTCAAATCAATATGGATGACGGGGTATTGTTCCCATTCCTTCTCCATGTCCATGATTTTCAAACCCTCGAACAGTTCACGCTGTCCTTTGAAATAAGAGGCAAGCGTGGTGGCGAGCAGACTCTTGCCGAACCTGCGGGGGCGGTTAAGGAAGACGAACGGACTTTCCTTGGTCAACTGCCATACCAAGTCGGTTTTGTCGATATAAACGTAACCGTCTTTTCGTATCCTTTCGAAGGTCTGTATGCCTACGGGGTATCTTCTTTCCATCATGTCCATCGTGATTGGTTGTTTAAAATGTAAATGTATATCTTTTTATTGATTTATGCTTTCGGAAAACAAGAATTTTGAACAATCCATTGTAATCAGTTTTGTTTTGCGAAGTTATGAAAAATGATGATGAATGAAGAAATAAAGGTAAAACGAATGTTAGGTTTTGGGAGTAAAAAGCTATCAAGTCGAGGAGGAGTTAGATCATTGACCATTGATCATTGACCATTGGCTTCGCCTAAAATGCTCACGCTCGGCATAGCTCAAGCAAGCTTGGCTCTGCTCTCGCTTAATCGCATTTTTGACCGTTGAACATTGAAATAGTCAAGAGTCAAGGGTTGAGAGTCAAGAGGAAAGGATTTTTGAAGGGTTATGGGTTCTGTTTATTTAGGTGAGGCATTGCCGCAAATGCAGCTGGGGAGGTATGATAGTTGGTAGATTATCTAAGGAAACAACTTGATTAGGCTTTAGCTGTTAGCTGCTAGCTTGTTTTTATTTTGGAAACAACTTATCACAACTTTAAAACAACAGGATATCCCTAACGGGATAGGGAAGAGCCGTCGCGGACGCGACGGAACAACTTGACACAACATGCTGGTCGTTGGTCGTAATGTTCGTAGGAAAGAGGGGATTTGCATCCGCGGCGGTCGCCACGGATGTATGGCTCTACGGACTTAAAGGATTTAGAGGACTTAAAGGACTGGCCGCAAACGCGGCCTGGGGACTGTATTTGGACACAACTTAGCGCAACTATAAACAACAGGATATCCCTGACGGGATATAGGAAGGAGCCGCCGCGGACGCGACGGAACAACTGGACACAATGAAGGTCAAAGTAAGGTCAAAAGTGGTGGTGTTAAATGTTTCTTAGTAAATGTTAAAATGAAGGGAGATATGCGGAATCTGTATTTGCATGCACGTCAAAGGGCGGTTTTCGGGCGATTTTCTGTATTTCCATGCAATGTATATGCAAAAATGTTTTATGGATATGACATTTTGAAACATGAATGTGGGGCTTTTGGGATGAACAATTAACCCACTGACAATCGGCATTGATGCCGAAAATCAGTGGGTTAATTCGTTTCGTTGTCGAACTTGAAAAGATGATTTCATGTATCTGTTGATTATAAGACAGGTCATAGTCGCAATTAAAAAATGTCATTTCTCTTTAATTGGCATAAACCTCGGCTTGTCAACTATTACTCCCTTTGATGTGATTTTTAGTGTGATAAAATCAAACCATGTTTCAAGAAACCCGTGGAACTCTTTCATTGAAATCTCATCGGCAAAATCATCTTGGGTATATTCCCATTTCAAATCAATAACATCGGTGAA
>JAEEGI010030518.1_pt1 | contig 10132 bp, 3 predicted proteins | sample 8958751 | NCBI WGS metagenome assembly JAEEGI01 (sample SAMN16246545, study PRJNA631951) | gut metagenome | biome: gut microbiome; feature: rumen; material: KS-attached | host: Bos | place: Iran: Karaj | collected 2018-10 | reverse complement strand
ATTATTCCTTTTTATCAAATATCTTTTAATCGAAATTAATCAAATCAATATTTATCTAAAACAATAAATAATGAATTAGAATAAATTTCCAGCATTAAAATTAACTTTGAATAATTCATAAATATAATAATTTAAAAGTAATTCTTAAAATATTAAAAAATATAAAATAAAAGAAATAGATTTGCATTTAAAATATCTAAAAAACAAATTTAATTTATAATTAAAAAAGATTTATTATTAAATTGTTAACTATGATATTTTTTCAAATTCATCTTTCCCTTAAATTTTTTTATTTCAAATTGTATACAATTATAATATAAAATTTAATTTTCTTGATTATCAATTAATCCAAAAACTAAATTAAAAATTAAATTTTTATTTTCTGATAATTTAACCTTTTGACTTTTTTTTCGAGGTTTTTCATCATCATCACTTCCACTTTCATTATGAGAACTTTCATCACTTTCATCTTCTCTCATAATATCATTTATATTATTTTTATGATCTTCATTATTAGTAATATCTTTTTTTACGTGTCTTTTCTTTCTTTCATGTCTATGTAAAAAGTCATCTTTATTTAAAAGTATATTATTATTATCTTTTTCATTTTCTTCATTTTCTTCTTCTTCTTTATCTTCATATTCACTAACATTATAAAATTCTTCTTCTTCTTTTTTTCTTTCTTTAATTATTTCTCCATCAATTATTTTAAACATTTTTTCTAATTTCCTCATATCGATTTTTCCATCAACTTGGTAAATATCAAATATAATATCTTTAACAAAATCTGATTTTGTGAAATTTTCATCTCTATTTTTTATTTCTATTTCTTCTTCTTCATTTATTGGTTTACTTAAATAAATATCTTTTTCAAAACCAAAATTTATTTTCATAAAATCTTCTCTTTGTAAAATATTTTCAGTTACTATTTCTTTCCATTGTTCATTTGTAATCACATTACTTCCAATTAACATTAAAGTTGCAAACATTTCATTTATATTTACATATTTTCCATCATATTCTTCAAATAAAGAAAAAAAATAATCATAATTTTCAAATGTTAATTCTTTTATTTTTTGATTTATTGCTTTATTTGTATTATTACTAGGAGAATCTATAAAATATTTTTTTATTAATATTTCTTTTACTATATTTGTTTTTACTAAATATTCTATTGATTCACTTGAATAATTTTTTATATGTAGATATAAATTATATAAATCAATGGCACTATAATTAAATTTTTTCATTTCTATTTTTTCATCTTCTTCTTCAATTTTATTTTTGAAATAATCTTCAACCTTTAATTTATATTTTTCATATAAATCAAAAGAATCAAACTCAAAATCAGTAAAAGAGATAGAATTAACAAATCTAGTTAAAACACTTTTTAAATATTCAATAAATTCATTTAAAACAACATTTTGTTTTTTAACACTATCAATAATAAACTCATCTAAAAGAATATAAGTATCATCAAAGACTTTATAAATATTTTTAACATATTTTTCACTGAAATATTTAAGTAATAAAACACGATATTTATATTTATTTTTTTCTGATTTAACTTGATTCTTAAATTCTTCTTCAATAATATTAAAAGTATTATTTAATAAATTAGCATTTTTTCCTTTTTTTCTTGCTTTTGATCTCGTTGATCTTTGAGAATGACCTGAATTTAATCTTTTTAAAGTTCTAATTTGATTTGGACCTTGATTGGATTGTGGATTGATTTTTAAATTATTTTTATATTCTTCAATCACCATATTTATTTTTTCATCTTGTCTAATTATTAATATTAATGAATTTTTAAATAATGTTTTTATTTTATACATTATATTTCCTTCTTCTTTTATATCACTTGAAATTATATTTTTAAAATCAACAAAAAAATCTTTTGATTCATCAGGATGAGAACTATATAAATAATATTGTTTAATTACATTTATATTAAATAAATATTTTTTTGCTTCTATTATAAAAACATTTTCAATAAATTTATAAAATGAATTTATTTCTTTTTCTTTATAACCATCATTTTGAAAAGATTCTAATTTTTCAACATCTTCAGTTTTTTTTAATTGAATACAATTCCATAATTGAGCATTAATAATAGTAATATCATTCATTAATTCTCGAGAAACTGTAAGATTATTTTTTAAATTAGGATAATTTTGAATTAAAGTATTATATTTATTTAAATAAACTTGAGCTAATTCTTTTTTATTTGTTGGTCTATTTAAAAAAGTAATAAAAGAATTTTGATGAGAATTTAAATGATTAATAATATGAATTTTTTGTCTAGTAATAAAATACATAAAATTTTTAATACAATTTTGATAATCATAATTTAATTCATCAATTTCAGAAATAATCATTTCATAATTTGGTCCTGTTCTCATAAAAGTTTTTAAATCTGCAATTGGAGAATTATTACTATTATAGAAATTATCATTATCATTATCGTTATCATTATCATCAAATTTATTTTTAAATACATCATAATCAAAATTACCATTTATTGAATCTAAATTACTTCTATTTGATTCATTTTCATCTTCTTCATTTTCATTCATTTTATTTAATTTTTCTTCTCTTTTTTTTCTTTCTTCTTCTTCTTTTTTCTTTCTTTCTTCTTCTTCTTTTCTTTTTCTCTCTTCTTCATCTTTTTCATTTTGAATTGATTTCATAAAATCTTCAATATGACTATAAAAATTTTCCATAACTTCATCAATTAAAATTTCAATTTCATCATTTTCTTTTTTTATATATTCTCTATTATTTTGATCAATATTATTAAAAGTTTTAATTTTTCCGTTTCCCATAATTTTATAAAAATTATTTAAATCATTGATATTTCTTTCATATAAATCTTTTAAATAATTAAATTCTTTTTCACTTAAACCAGGAATAACATTCTCTAATCTTTCATTTAATTTTTTATCATTTGGATTAGGAGGATTATCATCAATATGATAAATTTTATTTTCTTTTGGATCATATCTTAAACCATTAAATCTTCTTAAATTTTCTTCTTTATCAACATTTAAATTTAATATTACATCTAAAGCAGAATGAATTAATTCATGATTAGAACTTTTTTTCAATGGAATATCAATTAAATTAGAATAAGAAAATAATTTAATTTCTTTTTCATCTAAAGGTTTGTCAAATTCTGATACATATCCTGTCACATATTTTTCTAATTCATTTGCTTGATTTGAATTATGAGGAAAATTGATTAATATAAATCCTACATATAAATCTGGTTTTATGTTATTTATTTCTGATTTTATTGTTTGTAAATCTTTTTGTAAATTTACTATTGTAGGATTTGGTTTTTTATTTTTTTTATTTTCTTCTTCTTCTTTTTCTTTCTCTTCTTCTTCTTTTATTTGACTTATTATTCTCTCTTGATTTGATAATATTTCTTTATATTTATTATATTTATCATTTACTCCACTTATTAAATTATATCTTGATTCTAAATCACTTGGAAAATCTTTATGTAATTGGTGAACTAATATATCTAATAAAACATGATCTGGAATTTCAATTTTTTCATTAGTATTATTATTATCATTATTTTTATTGCCATCTTCTTCTTTTTTTTCTTCTTTTTCTAATTTTTCTTTATGTTTATCTCTAAGTTCTAAATAAGGTCTTAACATTTCTTCCATATCATGAAGATTTTCTTTCTCTTTTTCAATTTCTTCTCTTATTTGATCAACTTGATTTTTTTTGGCAGCTTTATATCTTGGATTTTCTTCTATAGGTAATTTCAATTCATCATATTTTTCAACAATTTCATATAAAATTTCTTCTAAATTATAAATTTTCAAATTTTTAAATTTATCTTGTAAAAATTTACTTTGAGTTTTTTTCCCACTTAAAGGACAACCAATCATTGAAATTTTAATAGGAATATAATTATACAATGAATCTTTAGAAATAGGAATTACAGTATTTTCAACAAAATTTTTTTCTTTATTTTGATTTTTATAAATATTATCTAATGAAATATCAATAATTTCTCCAAATTGAGGATTTAAAATTCTTTTTGAAGGTAAACATAAATTTTCAATTTCTTCTGGAATTGGTTCATAATCTTTTATATCAATTCCATTATTATTTTTATATATTCCAGAATAAATATCGACATAATTAAATTTAAAACCTTTCATTTCATTAGGAATAATTTTTTCATTCCAAACACCAATAAAATTACAATAATCAAATAATTCATCTTCTTCTTTTTTATTTAATTTATCTCCATAATCAAATTCATACAATGAATCAATATCACTTTTTTTTTTCCTTGTATTTATTTTATCAGAATCTATTTCTTCATTATTTATTAATTTAAATGTTAAATCATCCCATTTTTCTTTATCAATTAAATCTATATTATTATCAATTTGATATTTACCTACTTCATTTACTATATCATATATTTGATAAAAAATTGGTTTTATTAATTTAATGTGATTTAATTTTTTTTCTTTTTTTTTTCCTATTTCTTTTGTTAGAATTTCTGATTTTATTTTATCTAATTCTTTAAAATATTCTTCTGCATTAAATCCAATATTTGATTTTTTAGGACTTTCATCTGTTTTTTCTTCTAATTTAGGAAGTAAATCTTTTTTTAAATCTTTTCTAAATGTCGGAATCATTGTTTGAAATAAAGTTATTCTATCTGCTACTAATATATTTTGATCATGAAGTGATAAAGAATTTTTTATTAAATTCATTCCTTTTGAATTTTCACTTATAAAATTAAATGAAGTTGTTGTTTTAAATTCTCTTTCTTTCATTTTTTCTTTTTCAACTTCTCCTTCTTCTTTATTTTCTTCTTTATTTTCTTCTTTATTTTCTTCTTTATTTTCTTCTTTATTTTCTTCATCATTTTCTTCTTTTTTTTCTTCTTTTTCTTTATTTATTAATTTCTCAATTTCTGATTGTTTGTTTTTATCAATTTTTTCATCTTCATGAATAACTTCTTTTTTTCTTTCTAATGATTTTTTATTTTTCTTTAATTCAATTAATTCTAATTCTTCTCTTAACTTCCTTCTATATTTTTTTTCCATTTCTTTCTTTTGTTTCATTTTCTCATTTAATCTTTCTTTCATTCTCATCATAATAATATCTGAACTAACAAATTGACTTCTTTTAATTTTATTTGAATCTTGAACAACATTTAAACCTAATCTATTTAAATTATCTTCATATTTTTCAATTTGATTTTGACAATCTAATTCACTTTTTCCTAATGAATTTAAAGTTGCTTTTGAATAAAATAACACTCTTCTGAATAAATTATCTTTTTCCCATTTTTTTATTTCTTTCATTCCTAACATTGATTTCTTAAAATTTTCTAATTGAGTTGATTCTGAAAAACTTAGAATTCTTTTTCTGTTCTTTTCTAATGATTGAATTTCATTATGTTTTTCATCAAAATATTCTAATTCTTTTACTCCTTCTTTAATTAATTTATAATCTTCTTTATTTAAATCTATTTTTTTAAATTTTTTTTGTAAATTTTGAAATCTTTTTTCTGTTTTATTTATGTTTTCATCTTCTTTACCTTTTCTTTCAACTTTATTTAAATAATTTCTATAATATTGTTCATTATCATTTTTAAACATTAAACTAGTATATAAATTATGTATTTCATTACTTCCTCTAAATTTGAGGTTATCATAAGAAATCAATTTTTTGTCTAATACTTGTCTTATTTTATATAAATAAATTTGTGCAGTATAAGGTGATTTTTTCATAATATTATTTCTACTTAATTCATCTAAAGGTATTTTCATATCTAAAAAATTTTTAGATAAAAAACAGAAATTATGTATAATATCTTTTTGTAGATTTGAATTTTTATAAATTGAAATATTTGGTATTTGCCTAGTTTTATATAATAATTCTGCAAATAAATAACCATTTTGAAAATCTTCACTTATATCAGTTATTTTTTTTGATAATTTTATTTTGTTATTCAACCAATCTAATATATCTTCTGCCATCTAATTTCAGTTATTTAAAATTTATTTAAATTAAAATAAGTCTTTTTTTATTTGTTTATTAAAACATAGAATTCTTAATTAATAAATTTTAAAAAAAATAGAAAAATATTTTCATCAAAATTCATTGAAAGGTTTGAAAGAAAAATTAAAACCAATGAAACAATTTTTTTATATTAAAAAAAATACTTACTTATTACAATTAAATTATGTTTTATGTATAGATGAAATTATATTTTAATCAAATAACAAAAATATATATTTTTAAATCATTATATATATAAAACATTTTTTTAATAAAACAGATACCTTAATTCACACTAAAATTTATAAAATTTATTACAAAAATTATTATATTAACCAATAATAAAACCATTAAATTTTGTTTATAGTCTCATTAATATTTTCAATATAAGTTTCAAAAATTTCATCACTAACATATAGTTTAAAATTAATTAAATTCAAATACACGGTTTCTAAAAAATTCATTTCTGATAAACTTATTCCACCAACTCTTGCAAAAAATTTATTATCAAAAATTACTTCTTCATTATATTTAATAGCCAGAACAAGTGAAGAGAAAATTATTTTATAAATATTTAAAGAATTAATAGTAAAATCATTAATTTCACATAATCTATCAATGTATATTAACATTGCAATTAAAGTACTTGATTCAACTTGAGTATATTTAACTAATCTTAATAAATATTTTTTTATTGATAATGATTGATTTTTTTTTGAAAGAAAAGGAATAATTCTTTTATCATTGTCTAAATTTAATATATCATTTTCTTTACATATATCAGTAAATAAAAATGATAAAGTATTAATTAAATTATAACGAAATTCTCTTGTTTTTAAAATTTTATTATTTTCTTTTAACATTAATATTTTCAATTTTCGTTTTTAAAAAAGTATAATTATAATCCTTATAAAATAATGATATAATAATTATAATTGAAAATATAAATAAACTTATAATATTAAATTAGAAAATTTTATATATATTTAAAACAAGTGATAAAATGAAATGTGGAAAATGTAAAGAAAAGTAAAATATAATAATATAAAAATAGGATTCATTTAGATATTTCAACTTGGACAGGGGAATCAAATGATTTATTTGACTATGAAACAGATGAAATAACAATGATTTCTTTTTCTTTAACTTCGAATTTTGCTTTTATTTTAACAAATAATGGATTAAAAATTCAAAATATCCAAAAAAAAAACAATATAAGTCAAAATAATACATCGTATATGGAATTTACAAAAAATGGAATATATTACAAATCAAATTTTCAAAATAAACACTTTTATGAAAAAAGCTTTTTTATTTGTAGATCAAATGAAATAGAAAATGAAAACATAGAAAAAGATTTATATAATGAATATTATGAATTAAATCAAGGAGATTTAATAAAATTAGGAAGATTATATATTAAAATAAGAGAAATATGTATTAATGGTAAAATTCTAAGTAAAAATTTAAATGAAAAAAAAAATATTATAAATAGATTAAGTACAACATATTCTAATAATTTTAATAATGTAAATAATAAAAATATGGTTCAGATAAAAAAAAAAAATTTATGTAGAGTATGTTATAGTGATGAAAAAACAGTTGATTCTCCTTTAATTTCTCCTTGTAAATGTAATGGAGGATTAAAATATATTCATTTATCTTGTTTAAGAAATTGGATTGAAGCAAAAGCAATTTTAAAAACAAATGAATCTAATGATGAATGCTTAAAATATGAAATTAATCAAGTAAATTGTGAAATATGTCAAGAACCTTATCCAGATTATATTTATATTAAAGAAAAAGATAATTTCTATGAAATATTTGATTTTATTCAAATGAAATTTAATAATTATATTATTTTAGAAACTATACCTTTAAATTATGAAAATGAAAAAAGAGAAATTTTTGTTTTAAGTTTTGATGAAAAAGATTCTATTTTCATTGGAAGATCACATTTAACTGATATGAAATTAAATGATATTACTGTTTCAAGATATCATTCTAAAATTATTATTAATAGAGAAAAAAAAAAATATTATTTAAGAGATATGGGAAGTAAATTTGGAACAGGAATTTTAATTCAAAATCCTAAAATAAAAATAAATCCAAAATTTCCTTTATATATTCAAATTAGTAAATGTTCTATCTTAATTTCTTTAATTAAAACTTGTAATTTTTTTTGTTCTTTATTTACTGATTGTTGCAATTCAAATAATGAAAATAAATTATTTAAATATTACGGAAAAGAAAATTGTGAAGCAATTGAAATAGAAAAAATATTTCAATTTAAAAAATCAAATGATGATGATAATGAAGAAGAAGAAAATAATTGTGATTATTCTAATAATGAATCAATAACAGAAAAAACATTAAAAAGTAAAAAATCAGAAAAATTAGAAGATTTAAATATGAAAGATAATAATGAAGAATATGAAAAATTAAATATAAATAAAAATAAAAATGAAATAACAATAACAATAACCAATAACACTGAAGCAACTTTAATGGGAACTTTTCTTTCTCCTGAGAATACTCAAGGAAATAAAACAAAATCTTTTATTAAAAAAAGTAAAAATAATAATTTAAATAATAATAAAGATATTAAAGCTAGAATTATGAAAAAACTTGGTAAATTTTCTGAAAATTCAGAAAATAATGAAGAAGATATTAAAGGAGATAGTAAAAATAATTATTGTTTAAATTCAAATTTTATTGATGAAAATGATAAAGATATTAATTTGCTTAGTACTAAAAATAATAAAGAATTTTATGAAATCGAAGAAAATATTGAAGAAAATAGCATTAGTAAAAATAGTAAAAATTCAAATAATAAGCCTACAAGAAGATTTAAAGGAAAAAAAGGATTACATATTTCTATAAATAAATCTATGGATAATATTAATAATGAATTTGAAAATTATGAAGAATAATTTTTTTATTAAAATTTATTATGTATCATAATCATTGTTTTTTGAAATATACTTTTTTTAATGTTAAATATAACTGAAAATATAATTTTTAAGTGATGTTTGAAATTGTATAATATTATTAATTGTTAAAAAAATCATTTTTGTTTATTTAAATAAAATTATAAAATTAATTTTAAATTACTTAAAATACCTTTGGTTTGTATTTTTGAGAATAAATAAATTAAATATAAAAAACTAAATTTTAAAAAAAACTAAATGTCATTATTATCACTTTTAATTTCTTCATTATTAAATTCTTCTTTATTTTCTTCATCTTTATTCCTAACCATTTGTAAAGGTAAATTCATATTTAAATCATTAACAGATTCATCTTCTTTTTCTTCTTTTTGTTCTTCTTCTTCAATTGGATTTATTTTATCTTCATCTATTTTTTTTTCATCTTCATTTTCATCAATATTTTTATTAAAATTATTCCAATAAGAATTATTTTCATATTTTTTATCCATTTTTTCTAAATTAACACTTTTTCCAATTAAATTTAAATATTCTTGTAAAAGTTGCATATTTTCATTTACTAATTTTTGAGTATTATTTTTTCTTTCATTATTAATTAGATAATCGTTATTTGATCTTTTCATTTCATTATCATATATATTTCTAACAGAATTTTTATTATCTTCTAAATCACTGCTTAAATTACTTAATTGATATTTATAATTATTATTACTATGATTACTGAAATTATATTCATGTCCTTTATAATTATTTTTTTTATAATCATAATCAATATTATCATTTTTTCTTCTTTTTAATTTTTTATTCATATCATTATAATTACCTTTAATTTCTTCTATTTCTCTATCTTTTCTTCTTATTATTTCTTTTAATTCTTCAATTTTTGAATCGTATTCATTTAATCTATCTTTAATACTCATTAATTCATTTCCTAATTGTTGATGATTTGTTAATTCATCATATATTTTATTTGTTTCTTCCTCAATTATATTTCCTTCTTTTAATAATTTTTCTTTTATTATATTAAGTTCATTTATTTGTTCATCTCTTTTTTTTAATTCTTTATCTTTTTCATTTAAATTTTTTTCTATTTGTTTTAAATCTAATGATTGACTATTTTTTTTGTTACTTAAAAT
>JAEEGI010030515.1_pt1 | contig 10133 bp, 8 predicted proteins | sample 8958751 | NCBI WGS metagenome assembly JAEEGI01 (sample SAMN16246545, study PRJNA631951) | gut metagenome | biome: gut microbiome; feature: rumen; material: KS-attached | host: Bos | place: Iran: Karaj | collected 2018-10 | reverse complement strand
AAGGCTTTCAAGGCTGGAAAAGAGTGTTGAAAAATGCTTTTTTATCGAACAACCAAGAATTTAGTCATAAATATGATAATCATGTTTATGATAATTGAATATATGATAACAATATTCATGATTATAGTAGGTCTGCTTTTTAGACAAAAAACACATGAAGTATCTCCATTTTTGAAATAGATGTTATATCTTTGCAATCATAATGAATAAAAGAGAACTGACTCCATCCATTGCCACTCATTCCTGCGAAATAATCAAGGATGAACTGAGAGAACGCTGGAAAACGTAACTTGACTATAAAACCAATCCATAATGCTCAAGGATTTCAATAAGGATGCGATTATCACTCTCGACCACAGTGTTTCGTACCGAGAGATGTTGCAACGCATCACACTTTTCGCCAGACATTTACCGGTTTCTTCCTCTGAGGAAGCCTCAGCGCCTGTGGAACAGCGGAGGAAAGTGATTATATTCTCCGAGAACCGAGAAGGATATGTCTATGCCTTTTTCTCCGTGTGGCTCAACCGAGGCATAGCCATCCCTGTGGATGCCATGGCCAGCGTTCAGGAGTTGGCCTACCTGATCTCTGACTGCCAGCCCGTGGCAATATGGACCAGCAAGTCGAGGGAGCAGGCGGTTCGAGATGCACTGGCTGAGGCTAGCATAGAAGCCAAAGTCTTGCTGATTGATGACTTCGAGCGCGAAGAAGTTCCAAACGAGACGCCTGTCGCCAAGATTGACTATGAGATGGACCATACCGCCATCATCATCTATACTTCCGGTACCACGGGAAATCCCAAAGGTGTGATGCTCTCCTTCTGCAACCTCCTGACCAACCTGCGTGCTGTGTCGGAAGAAGTGCCTATCATTCGCCCGTCACGCCGTGTGCTGACACTGTTGCCTTTGCACCATGTACTGCCCCTTCAAGGCACAATGCTTGTGCCTCTCATCATCGGTGCAGGCATAGCCATCTCTCCTTCTATGGCCGCCGACGACCTGATGCAGACCCTTCAGGTCGGCAAGGTTGGTGCTATTGTAGGTGTTCCCCGTCTGTGGCAGACTCTTTATAATGGCATCAAGAAGAAAATTGACGCATCGGTCGTTACTCGTTCTCTTTACAACCTGTGCAAAACCGTGAACAGTTTGAGTCTCTCTCGCACCGTCTTCAAAAAAGTGCACCAAATGCTGGGTGGTCATCTCGAGGCCTGCGTGAGCGGTGGGGCCGCCCTCGACCCTGCACTGTGGAAAGGAATGCACGTGTTGGGAATAGAACTCATCGAGGGCTACGGCATGACGGAATGCGCGCCCATCATCGCTTTCAGCCGCCCCGACGACCTGCGACCAGGTTGTGTGGGCCAGTCCCTTCCTTCCTGTCAAGTGGAAATCAAGGACGGCGAGATTTGTGCCAAAGGAGCCAATGTGATGCAAGGCTATTACAAACGCCCGGATGCCACCGCCGAAATCATCGACGCTGACGGATGGCTGCATTCAGGTGACTTAGGCCACATGGACGAACAAGGTCATGTGTACATCACTGGACGTAAGAAAGAGATGATTGTGCTGTCGAACGGCAAGAACATCAATCCCGAGGAGCTGGAACAGCACCTGCAGGAAGACACTCTCCGCGTGAAAGAGGCTGCCGTGGTGGAAGCCGACAATGTGCTGAAAGCCATCATCTGCCCACAGGCTAAATGGGCGAAGGACAAGAGTATGGCACAAATCGAGGAGGAGCTGAAACGTGAAGTGGTGGATAAAGTGAACAGTGAGGTGGCATCCTACAAGACCATCCAAGGCATCTTCGTCTATAACGGCGAGTTGCCCCGCACCCGACTCGACAAACTGCAGCGTTTCAAACTGGCGGCTGTGGTGGAGAGCTGCAAGTCGGACAAAGACAACACCCGCACTTTTGTAGCCGAACAACCCACCACCGAGGAGTTCGTCCTCATCCATCAGTACATCCAGAAAGAGAAGAAAGTAGACTCCCTGGCTGAGGACAACCTTGTCACCGACCTCGGTTTCGACTCGCTCGACATGGTGGAGTTCGAGTGCTTCCTGGACCAGACTTTCGGCATTGAGATGACACAGAAAGAGATTCTCTCCTGCCCAAACATCGGCAAACTCGCAGAGTACATCCGCCAGAACAAGACACGGGTGATGCTCGAGGACATCAACTGGCGACAACTCATCCTCTCCGACAAAAGGCAAATCCATATTCCCCAGATGTCAGCATCTGGATGGTGGATAATACAAGGCACCAAGGCGCTGACTAAATCGTATTTCAGCATGAAGCAGAAGGGTATGGAACATATTCCACAGACGGGCAACTTCATCATGGTGGCCAACCACCAGAGTTACCTCGATGTCTTGTTCCTGACTCAAGGGATGCCCAAGGAGCAATTCCTCAACACACGATTCTTCGCCAAGGAAGAACATGTCAGTTCGGGCTTCAACAAGCGGTTCGCAGCCAGCCATGGTGTCATTGTACTGAAGAAAGCGAAAATGAAAGACAGCATTCTCAACCTCGGACAAGCCCTCCGCGCAGGCCACAACCTCGTCATCTTCCCCGAAGGCACACGTACACTGGATGGCCATCTGAACGAGTTCCGCCCCACCTTCGCCATCCTCAGTATGACTCTCGGAATCCCTGTGGTTCCTGTATGCATCAAGGGAGCATTCGAAGCCATGCCCAAGCACCAGAAGATGCCTAAGCGCTGCCCTGTCAGTGTGGAATACCTGCCTGTACTCTACCCCACCGACTTTCAATCAGAAACGGAGATGGCGAACGCCGTACGACAAATCATTCAACTTCACTTGTAATTCAAGCGGGATGTTTCGTTTCTAAAGTTTCGAAATATCCCGCTTGAACCAACTATTATATTCTGAACGCTTTAGTATCGTCCAGCACGAAAGTACTTAACTCCCTTTTTAACTTCCTTTTTTAATTTAACTTCCCCTTTAACTCCCTTTTTTAATTTAACTCCCAATTATATTTATTTTTTTCTCTTTGATTTCTGAATGATGAGTTGAGACTTAAGTTCTTTTTGCCCATCGACTGTGGTTGTGAGATTGACTACGGTGCTGTTATCGGTCTCTGGGTGCAGGTGATGACAGCGAACCACCTCAATGCCATCCCAACCTTCATCCAGCACTGTGGTCAGCCTGTATTTGCCATTGTCTATTGTGATAGCCTTTTTACCTTTGACCTTGGTTTCGGTTGCCAATACTGGCATATCGAGTTCAGGCAGCGCGTAGAATCCCATGCGAACCTTTCGGGGACCTTTAGTTCTTATCGTGTCAGCACGGACCACACCGTTGGCTGTGACCTTCTCTGCCAAACCGATGGTAACGGTTTTATCGTCCTGCATCTCTGCAGTGCGACAGAACCATCCTGCATCATTGAGACCTGCACCATGATAGCTGTTAATCTGAAGCCACTTGGCGTCAGAACTTCCTTTTCCTGCTTCGTTGGCTGGCGCTGAAAGAACCACGTAGCTCATAGCCACCTCACCATTCTTGCCATCTGCCTGCCAGGGAAGTGATGAGTTATATGAAAGCCTGTTGTAGTTCTCAAGTCCGTAATAGAACCCGTTATTGCGGGTGAACACATTACGGAATTCCGCCATCCCCAGTTCAGCAAAGTCTGAGACAAGAATTTTGGTCTCTTTGGAATAAACATGATGCGGAAGAGCTTTTTTCATCTTTGTCCACGCTCCTTCTGTCTCTTGTGCCGTCCAGAAGGGGTTATCGGCTGGCATATACAGTGCAAGGAACAGTTTGGCCATCCAGAACACACTGCCACGGCAGGAGTAATGCTGCAGGCAATCCTCAAAATGGCCGTAGAAACCAAGGTTGGGAAGACCGTCATCGGCGATGAAGTCGGGGTTCTGGAGGAACTGGAGAATGGCGCCTGAGCAAATGCGGCGCATCCATCCATAGTCGATGTCAGGACTGCGGAGCAAACCTGTAAGAGCAAGGGGAATGGCTGCTCCCATACGATAAGTGATGCTTCGTCCCCACATCTGCATCTTGCCGTCACGACCGAACATATATGGGTATTGCTTCGGAATATCGCTCAGATGCTTCATGAACAACTCGGCCTCTGCCGGATAGTATTTACGGCCGAAACTCTCTGCCCATAGTGGACCATACATCTGGAACGCCCACATGCTGTAATAGTCAAACAAAGGGGAATCATGATACCATCCATCTCCAACGTATGCATTGAGATTGGCATGCAGCAAATCCTCCAAATACTTCATGTTGACTTCATATCCCTCTCTGTGCAGGAAACTGAGCAAACATTGATTGAAGAATCGCCAGTTCATATCAATCGTCCCTCCCTCGGCGTATGTCTTGAATACGGCAGCAAGACTGTCACGGGTTTCCTGGGGCAGAGGATACCAGAACACATCGGGAGCCATCAGCAGCGACACCGCAAGGCCTCCAAGCTCCACAAGTTTCTGACCGCCATTACCTCCTCCTCTCTTCTCTGGCAGGTAAATGGGACTGCCTGGTTGGAGGAAAGAGGCCAACTGATAGCGAAAATAATCCCCGACCTTCACACCATGCAGAGTCAGGTCTGGGTTCTCCTTGAGTAGTGGTCCGGCCAGGAACATCGTACGACAGAGCGCCTCCATACGGGAGGTTGGTACACCACCTTCGTCGCGTGGATAACTTTTACCAGCCTGTTTCGGCAAGTCGAAGGGGTCCTTGACATCATTGACATATTGAAATGCTGTGTTGAGCAGATATTCTGCCGCCTGTTTCCAATGCTCACGAGTCATGCCTGTAAAAGGACTGAGTTTGGTGTCAGGATTGACCACCTCGAAGGTTTTACCTTTCATTAACTGATTGAGAATGGGGTCCCCTAGATCATACCCAACCATCTCCGACGCAATCGGTTTCGGCTGACAAACTGTATTCCGGATTGAATATGCGTGAACAAACGATGCACATATCATCGATATCGTCATTAATAGGTAGCGGTAATAATACATGATGCTAAAAAAGATTAGTTGTTAAAAATCAGGCTTCTGTTGTTGATTGCAAAAATACTCTTTTATATCGTAACCACCAATAATTATTCCGACTATTTCACTTTTGAAGTTTTCGTTTTGGTCCATTGCTTGTTGTTCTCCGTTATTTCCAAATAAATCATCCGCATGGCAAGAATGCCGTCAGGCGTTCCTTCCTTTCCTCCCTGACTCATTGGACAGAATCAGCCTTTTAATGTCCGTCGCTTGCTACGGTGTTGTTGTCCATGGCCAGTCCTCTAAGTCCTTGTAGTACGAAAAGAATCTCTCATCCGTGGCGAATGCCAGGACGAGAGATTCTCTACAACTAAAGCCGTCTTATCGCGAAAGTTTTTTGGCCGTCTTTTTGAACAGCGTCCTGACCACTCCTATAAGTAGAAGCGACTTTTGAATGCTATTCTTCATCGATTCGAAATCCGAGTAGAAGAATTCACAATCAGCACTTACCCCATTGAGATTCGAGTTCATAAAAACCTTCAGGAGTTTGACCTCACGGGTAATCTTGTTGCAGGTGATGAACGCAGGGGTCAGGTTGTCCTCATTCACTTCCATGAAATTGGGAAACGACAACGAGACAAACTGGTCATTTTCGTCCTGAGTAACGTAGATGTATTTCATCTGGTAAAGGAAATACAAATCTCCGTCTTCATCGTACTGCGCGTTGACACCTACCGCTTGAAGCGCGTCTTTGAGCATTTGATTCTGTTCCATAAGCGTTTCTTTTATCGTTTGTATTATGGTTTCTTCTTGGTTTTCGACTCAGCCAAGAGTTGCTTGATTTTTTCCATCAATTCATCATACAAGGCTTCTGTGTCTTTATCCACTTCATCACCGTCATCATCATCGTCTTCGTCATCATCATCGTCTTCGTCGTCATCATCATCTTCTTCGTCTTCGTCGTCATCAGTCCAAAAGTCATCGTCTTCATCTTTGTCATCATCATCGTCCTCGTCATCATCGTCTTCATCCTTGTCTTCGTCGCCATCATCCTCATCATCTTCCTCGTCATCATCGATGTCCTCGTCGTCGTCATCTTCTTCATCCTCGTCGTCATCCTCATCGTCGTCATCCTCATCGTCATCCACGTCGTCATTGCCTATCGCTTCATGAAACCAGAAGATGCCTGAATCAAGACGTTGAATCATGTGTTTCAACAGTTCTTCCCAATCCTCGTTTCCTAACGAAGCCCTCTCATACGACACGACAATGGCGTTTTCCACTAAAACCGCTTTGACGTATTTTACGCGGTTGTTGAAACTGTTGACCTTCTTGAGGATGTCAAGTTCATCCATGTCATCGCCATCCAAATCTTTTCTTACTGCCAGCACGAGGAAGTTCTTGTCTTCCTTGTTGTAGATGTAGAGGTAAGGGTTACCTTCATAGTTAAAGACATAAGCCTTTTCATCCATATGCTTCAATTTGAAGCCCATTTTCCTAAGCGCGTCAGTCACTTGCTTTTTCATAACCGATAATGTTTTGAGATTGTTTCTATAAGATGTAGTTCATCGTATTTTCCAAATTAATCATCCGTATGGTTGGGTACGCAGGCTGGCAGCCTGCGAAAAGGCAGCAGCTAGAATTACTTGTTGTTCTATGTTGTTCCGTCGCGTCCGCGGCGGCTTCTTTCTATCCCGTTAGGGATATTGTTGTTTAAAGTTGTGCTAAGTTGTTTCCCCAAAAAATAAGCTAACATCTAAAGCCTAATCAATCGTATTCGTCAAACTCCCTATGAATCAATGGAAGCCTATGACTTGTGGTTGGCAACCCGTCTCCTGTGGTGAGAACTCGTTGCGCAAGCGCTCGTACTCCTTGAGGTCGCGGCTGCTGACCGATGGAGTCTTTCTAGCAATAGCCTCCTCCACCTGTGCCTGGGTAATGACCTTGTAAGGTGTTCCCTTTTCCTTGATGCTGATGTTGAACATCTCTCTCGATGCCATACTGACAATGTAGGTGATGTCGCTGCAGTTGTATCCCTTGGTCAGAAGGGCCAGTTTGCCGTAGTCGATGTTGTTCGCCACCGGCAACTTGGAGAGTCGCAGTCGGAACAGTGCCTCACGCGCTTTCTCGTCAGGCATGTCCACATAGAATTTCTCGTCGATTCTGCCACTTCTGAGCACCGCTTTATCAATGATTTGAGGTCTGTTTGTGGCTGCAATCACATAGACACCTCGCTCCGACGCATTGTTGAGCATACAGAGAAACTCGTTGACCTCATCATTCTGATTAGCAGAATCTGGTTTCTCCGTACGGGCTGGTACCATGGCATCGAACTCATCGAGGAACAAGATACAAGGGGCGTTCTCAAAGCTTTTCTTGAAGCGCTCACCAATTTTACCTTGGGTACCATGGATGTAGGGCGAGGCAATGTCGTCAGGCACAATCTTGTAATAATTGATGCCCAGTTCCTCTGCGAGCTTCTCCACAAAGTAAGTCTTGCCGCAGCCCGGAGGACCATAGAGCAGCACGCTGGGCGGACGAAGACCGTAAACCGAAGCGCATTCGGGATTCTCCACCACATTAATCACTGCCTCTTTGACCAAACGCTTCAGGTCGTCCATACCTGCCACAGCGTCGAGACCGCAACATGCAGCGTTGCCCGAAGGCTGCTTATCCTCCTCATGATGGTCATTGCCTCCATCAGAAGAATCGTCCTTACGACTGTTTTTGACGGAATGTCTGCGAATTCCCTTTGGGGTCTTCTGCCCAAAGATCGACTTCTGGAACAGTTCCTTCTCTTTTTCACTCATGGGTTTCATGACTTCCTCCTTTCTTTGTTGTATATATTTCTGGCTCAACTTTCATTAATCACCAACCGTGTCGATGGCAACGGCTGGACTAGAAACTTGTGTATTTCAATTCTGATGCAAAAATCGTCTTTTTTCCTTTGTATAGCAAATAACATTCATGCTTTTTTCACCCTCAGAAAATCTTTCATCTACAGAAATAGGCTCATCCTATCCCGCAGGGATAATTTTTGCATTTTAAGTTGTCCCATGCCAAACAAATCAACCGCATGATAGGGTGCGCAGGATGAGCCTGCGAAAAAAAAGAGACGCACATTGAAGTACGTCTCTCTTTGTTTTCATTTCAGCCCTGGCCATTGGCCTCGGATTTGTTTGCATTGCGTGTAGAGGCTGGGGCAATTGAATACCTGGTGCAGTTCGTTGTCAGGTTGCTTGATAATCTCGACACTGCGTTGGTGGGTGTCCCAACCGTCGCCCATGACGTAGATATACATCACGCATCCCGAACCCATAAACTGCATCCCCTGATGCTGGTTGACACTGGCCTTCATCTCCACCGTGTAAGGCTCGACGGGTGTATAGCCGTTCTCAGGTTTGGCTCCCTTCAGCACTGCGGCAGGAATATAGCGCTGGGTGTAGGGGTCGTTGGCTGGCGCGTACTTTGAAGTGCTGAATCTGTCCTTCAATATCGACACGACGGAATTCACGTTGGTGGGCCAGTTGATGAGTTGGATACAACGAAGTCCCTCCTCGCGGTCACGCCCGTAAATCTCCATCGCCATCGTCATCATGGCTGCGGTGCCATGGGGTGTCTTGCCGAGGAACTCTTTGTAGAGCGCTTCGAACTCGTTGTAGTCAGCGGGGACGTTGGTGAATGTCACAACGCCTGTGGCAGAAGGGTTGTAAGCCTCCGCGGTCAGGTTGCCCTTCATCGTGTAGGTGTGGCTTCCGTATCTCCACGTACTTAGTCCTGTGTTTTGTTCCATGTGTGCTCTGGTGTTTTGTCCTATACTTTGCCCTGTACCTTCTTCACCACCGTTTTGCTTGAGAAGCGTAGCGGCAAAGGTTTTCAGCAATGACAGGAGAATTGATTTCAGGTTGTTCATTATCTTTGGTTTTTATGTGATTTCAGTTCCGAAGTCTTCCAACCGTGTTTTTACTTCACAATGACGAAACCGCCGTCACCCTGAGCGGTGATTTTCACTTTCTTGGGGTTGGAAATATTCACCTGCTTCATTTCTGGCTCTCGGTCCTTGCCGTCGCTATAAACGGTCACCACATCGCCCTTGCTGAACATGGGCAGGGAGAGTTCGAAGGTCTGGGCGGTCTTGGAGGCAGTCACACCGGCGACGTACCATTTCTCGCCATGTCTGCGCGCCATTACCACCGACTTGCCTGGGTAACCGTCGATGAACTGAGTCTCGTCCCAAGTGGTAGGCACCTGGCGGAGGTAGTCCATGCAGATGGCAGGAGCGTCGTCGAGGTTGTTGGGCGTAAGGGCGAAGTTCTGAATGGGGTTCTGGAAGAGAACGGTGGTGGCGAGCTGGAAGGCGTCTGTCGTCTTGCGGGTGTTGCCACGCTTGTTGTCACGGTTCATCCTGCGGTTCATGAAACATCCACCGTACTCCATGCAGCCCACTGCGTTGCGGATGAATGGATGGGTGCTGGTGTTCACGGCCTCCTCGTCACAGAAATGCTGGGAGAAGTAGATGTTCTCGCTGGCCAGCACAGCCTCGCTGCCCACGTAGTTGGGATAGAGAACCTCCCATCCTCTTGGCAGTGTGCAACCATGGAAGATGACCATCAGTCCGTAGTCGTTGGCGTCACTCAGAATCTGCTCATACAGGCGTATGGTCTCTTGCTTGTCGCCTCCGAAGAAATCCACCTTGATGCCCTTGGCTCCGATGCTCTTCAGCCACTTCATCTCCTTCTTGCGCACGATGGGGTTGTCCATGCGGTTGATGGGACCCTGCACAATGTCGTTCCAATAACCGCTGGAGCTGTACCACACGAAAGGACTGACGCCCTTGCTGTGTGCATACTGGGCGAGGCGTTCCATGCCCTCCTTGCCGATGTTGGTGTCCCACCAGTTGTCGATAAGCACGAAGTCGTAGCCCATGGCGGCGGCGAGGTCGATGTACTTCACCTGGTCGTCGTAGTTGATGCTGTTGTCCTGCCAGACAATCCAGCTCCAAGTGCCGCGTCCGTATTTGTAGTCGATGCTGGGTTCATAGAGGGGTTCGAGGTTGTCCCATGGAATGGTGGTCTCGACGATGGGTTTCAGTGTGCTGCCCACGGTGATGGTGCGCCAAGGGGTATGGCCGGGCAGCGCGAAGGCTGGTTCCACCGAGCCGTT
>JAEEGI010030514.1_pt1 | contig 10133 bp, 9 predicted proteins | sample 8958751 | NCBI WGS metagenome assembly JAEEGI01 (sample SAMN16246545, study PRJNA631951) | gut metagenome | biome: gut microbiome; feature: rumen; material: KS-attached | host: Bos | place: Iran: Karaj | collected 2018-10 | reverse complement strand
GTTGTGATTGCGATATCTTTCCACAGGACGGCAGTCATTTTTCTTCCATTGTACTTTATTTTTAATCAGAAAAACAAGTATGCTATAGTTTTGGCCATTGTCTCTTTTGGCGTAATAGCATTTTGGGCAGTCCAGAATCCCTATTTGTTTGTCGAAAACCTTACTGCCAATGAAAACTATATGAAATATTTGGACAAGGAAGAATATTCCGGCACTATAATGGTTGCATTGGTTAATATGACTTTTTTAGCCGCATACATCTTTATTATTGGGAAGAAGATACTGCATGACGATGTGTCCAGACTTTTTTTTATTATGCTAACAATTGCAACCATTGTGAGTTTTTGGGGAGTTGGTTTCCCATTGGTGGGTCGTTTGGTGAAGTATTATGATATAGTATTGATTGTGACAATACCGTTTATGGCTAAAAATATCAAATCTCTATCTGTACGCTATGCTTTTGTGGCGATTGTCTGTCTACTTGAATTTTATATTGCCTTCTTATCCTCCTCAGCTAAAGATTACGTTGATATGAAAGTACCAACTATATTTGATATTTCATTTATTTGATAATATTGAGTCGAGATATAGATTGACGCGATTATTATGGAAAAGATACTTTATATAGGCGGTTTCGAAATGCCAGACGGTAATGCTGCTGCTCAGCGGGTTTTGGCCATTGCAAAAACAATCCGAGATGATTATGAGATAAAGTTTTATGGCACTACTCATACAAATGATTATAAAGGAACCGTTTGCGGGTTTGAGTATGAAAATTTACCCTATCCGAGTTCTTCTTCTGACTGGTATAAGCATCTGAATGGAGAGAAAGAACTCCAAAAGATAAAGGAAGAAAAACCAGATTTTGTCATTGCATATAATTTCCCAGCACTTGGACTATATCGCATCATAAAATTCTGCAAGAAGAATGATATAAAGGTGGTTGGCGATATTACCGAATGGTACCATCCTCACAATTTTGTAAAGTCTATTGATGTCGCATGGAGAATGCGTGTTTTAAACAAGAAAATGGACGGCTTGATAGTTATAAGTCGTTATTTGGAGGAATACTACAAGGGAATAGAAACATTTCTGATGCCTCCAACCATTGATATCGCAGAGAAAAAGTGGCATCATGGACTAAAAGAACCTAATAATTCGAAAAAGATCATAACCCTTATGTATGCAGGAAGCCCAGGGCGTGGTGATAAGGATAGATTGGATAACTTGATAAGAGCAATAGGTAAATATGATAACTTGAAACTGACTGTAGTTGGAATAGGGCGTGAACTTTTTGAACAGAAGTTCTCAGATGTGCCAATCCCTGAGAATGTCGCTTTCAGAGGTCGTTTGCCCCATGAGGAAACCATCAGACTTCTGTGTGAGAGTGACTTCTCTATCTTCTTCCGCAAATCTACGAGGGTAAACAATGCAGGTTTCCCAACTAAATATGTAGAGGCGCAAGCGGCTGGTATACCAGTGATAGCGTCCAAGTTCAGTGATTTGGAGCACTATGTTGAATCTGGTAAAAATGGTTTTCTTGCAGAAGATGTGTCTTTTTCAAGTATAGATACAGTGTTGAGACATGTGTCTGGATTGAAAAGAGAACAGATAATTGAAATGCATAAGTATACGAAATCACTGAATCAGTTTGACTACCATTTATTTAAAGACCGCTTACGTAACTTTATTAAAACCCTATGATTCGGGTAAAAGAAAGATAAAGTTTTATCTAAGATTGATGAAAGTGGGATTATCTGGAAGTGCGGTTGTTCAGGTTGTACCTGACAATTGTGTCGTGGCTGATAATCCCAGTAGAATAATAAGACAAATAGATTAAAATAATGAAACTTTTTATCGTTGTCAACGTAGACTGGTTTTTCTTGTCTCATAGGAAAGGCATTGCGTTAGCTGCTCAGAAGGCAGGATGGGATGTGACGATTGTAACGGCTGATACGGGCAAATTGAAGGATATCGAAGCCATAGGATTAAAAACCATCAATTTGCCGATGTCTCGCTCTGGCATGAACATCAAGGAGGAACTGAGTACAATGTGGTTCCTTTATAACCTGTATAAGCGGGAGAAACCGGATGTTGTGCATCATGTAGGTATGAAGACAATCCTGTGGGGTACGCTAGCTGCTAAATTCGCAAAAGTAAATGGTGTAGTGAACGCTGTGAGTGGGCTTGGTGGCTTCTTTGCAGAAGACAATAAGTCAATGCTGGCTAAGGTGATGCCAAAGGTGCTGAAGTTTTCACATAACAGAAAGAACTTGCTGGTAATCTTCCAGAATAATGAAGATCGTGCGATGTATGTGAAGAAAGGCATTATTGGTGAAAGTCAGGCAAGATTTATCAAAGGTTCTGGAGTAAATCTCCAAGGATTCTGTTATACACCTGAACCTACCGTTGGTAAGGTTAAGATTATTCTGACGGCCAGAATGATTGTTGAGAAAGGTGTATTCCTGCTTACTGAGGCAGCAGAGAAGCTTCGTAAGGATTTCGAGGACAAGGCAGAGTTCTGGCTGGTAGGTGGCATTGATGACCACCCAGGGGCTATCACCAAAGAGCAACTGGATGCTGTCTGTGATGGTAAGTATATCAAGTGGTTGGGCTATAGGACTGATGTAAAAGACCTGTTACAACAAAGTCACATTGTGGCATTCCCATCATATTATATGGAAGGATTGCCGAAGTCGTTGATAGAAGCATGTGCTATCGGCAGACCAATCATTACTACACAATCCATTGGATGTAAGGATACTGTGGATGATGGCGTGAATGGTTTCTTAATTGCACCCAAGGTGGTTGAACCACTGGTAGATAAACTGCGGCTGTTGATAGATGATGCTGCACTTAGACAAAAGATGGGTAAGGCAGCCAGAGAGAAAGCGGAAAAGGAATTCTCATTGGATGTCGTGATAGAAAGACATTTAGGTATATATCAAGAATTAGTGAATTAGAGAATAAAATGAAGATATTGATTACAGGTGTTCACGGGTTCGTGGGCACTAATCTTGTGAAGGCTCTTTCTGAGGAGCATACTATTTATGGGCTTGATATAATTAACCCTACTAAAGAAGGGGTGAGATTTACCTTTGGATGGGAATACCTTGAAAAAGAAGATGGAATCCCCGAAGTAGATGCTATTATTCACTTAGCAGGAAAAGCTCATGACACTAAGAACCAAAGTGCAGCAGATGTTTATTTCAAAGTAAACACGGAGCTTACTAAAAAGATATATAACTATTATCTAAAATCAAAAGCGAAGAAGTTTATCTTCTTTAGCTCGGTGAAGGCTGCAGCAGATAGAGTAGAGGGCGAGTTCGTGGATGAGAACGTAGTGCCAGCACCTGTTGGTCCTTATGGAGAAAGTAAAATTGCAGCAGAGGAATACATTCGCTCTAAAGAAGATGAACGAATAAAGGCCGGAAAGGAAACCTATATTTTGCGCCCGTGTATGGTTCATGGCCCAGGGAATAAAGGAAATCTGAATCTGCTGTATGGAGTTGTGAAAAAGGGTATTCCCTGGCCGTTAGGAGCTTTCGAAAACAAACGAACCTTTACTTCTATTGATAACTTGTGCTTTATTATCAATGGTTTGTTAACCCAAGATGTGGAATCTGGCGTATATAACATCAATGATGATGAAGCAGTTTCTACCAACGAGCTGATAGAGATTATTTGTTCAGCGATGGGAAAGAAGGCGCATATTTGGCGAATACCCCGAGGATTGATGGAGGGCGTGGCGAAACTTGGTGGAGCATTGCATCTGCCTTTGAACCCTGAGCGCTTACAGAAGTTGACCGAGAATTATGTCTCATCGAATGCAAAGATTAAGAGAGCATTGGGTGTTGATCAATTGCCGGTTAGAGCTAAGGATGGTTTAAGTATGACTATCAAGAGCTTTGAGAAGTAAGATGAATGAGTTGTTTCTGCGACTAGTTTGTTTAGGCATTGGACATTCAGCCAGGTTTCAGACTACTGCTGTGAATTGGGCAGCCATAAAGGCTCTTGCCGAGAGACATGGGCTTTCGGCTGTTGTTCTTGATGGAATAGAAAAGGCTTCGCAGGATTGTCAAATCCCACTAGACCTAAAGCTTCAATGGATTGGCGAGGTACTGCAAGAGTATGAAGGCAGGTATAGAGCATACGAAAAGACCATTGGAGAGATGGCTGGGTTCTATAACCGTCATGGCTATAAGATGATGGTGCTAAAAGGCTATGCTTGTAGCTTAGATTGGCCAAAGCCGAATCATCGTCCATGTGGGGATATTGACATTTGGCTATTTGGTAAACAGAAAGATGCGGATACAATCATAGCAAATGAAAAAGGGATTAAGGTCGATACAAGTGAACATCACCATACAACCTTCTATTGGGATGATTTTATGGTGGAGAACCATTATGATTTTATAAATACTCATCGCCATTATTCGCATCGAGCTTTAGAGCAGATTTTTAAAGAACTTGGGCAGGATGATAGTCACTATGTTGAGGTAAACGGCGAGAAAGTCTATATACCATCGCCAAACCTTCATGCATTATTCCTTATCCGACATGCTTTGAATCATTTTACTTCGATAGGTATCAACTTGCGGCAAGTTCTAGATTGGGCCTTCTTTGCAGAGAAACATACTGATGAGATAGACTGGGATTGGTTGAAAGGTGTGTTGGATGAATATCACATGATAGATTTCTATAATTGCCTGAATGCTATCTGTGTGGAGGATTTGGGTTTCGAATCTAACATTTTTCCTTGCGTCCAGTTTAATTCTGATTTGAAAGATAAGGTGCTTGCAGATATATTGTCACCAGAGTATGAGGTAGCAACAGGAATAAAGAATATGCTTAAGCGCTGGAATGGCAATCGATGGAAGCATAAGCTTTGCTATAAAGAAAACATGTTGGCAGCATTTTGGTATGGGGTATGGAGTCATTTGTTGAAACCAAAGACGATAAAGTGACCAAAGGACTCTGATCACCTTTCAATCTCCTGTAAGCAGCCAATTTTGACGTATTGCGAGAAAAAGTGAAATGAAATACCGTTCTTGGACGAGTCAAGCGTACTAAGGAGAAACCTCAACCGTCAATGACGGTCAAGGTTACATTGTTTCCTCGAGAGAGGGACTTGCGAAGTAAGCATCCAACCCCTTTTTAGGTGGTCTAAGATATAGTCATTACCTTTGTGCCATTCATTCTAAATTTAGGATTTATGGCAATAAACAGTAAAGACATTGAAATTCTTTGGAAACAGTATTCCGAAGATGCAGTTAATAAGGGAATCTCAGTCGCCCAGTTCTTTGAATCGAATGGCGTTCCTTATCATTGCTTTGAGAAATGGTACAAAAAGAAGTACTCCAAGACAGGTATTGTAGATTGCGTTGTTTCAGGTTCGCCTAATGGGACGGTAGAGGTTCCGGAAGGTGAGGGATTGAACCCCTCGGATAGAGAAAAGCGGAAAGAGGTTTATGTATCCTATGTCAATATCGGTCTGAGCAATGGTATCAAGATAGATCATCACAGGTTGAGTTATGGCGAGCTGGTGTGTTTCATTAATAAGTTACAGGCGCTATGTTCACTTTGAGTGGTGCAATGAAATTCAAGTATATCCCCAATTACAAGGATATGCGTGGAGGATATGACAAACTGCATGGCGTTGTTTGCACTCTTGCAGGTAAAATGGAGGAAGGTACTGCTTACGTGTTTACCTCCAGGAACCAGAAGCTGGTGAAAATCATCCGGCATGAGAATAATGAGTGTCAGCTGTATATGCAGCGTTTTGACCACAACATGAGTTTCGTAAGACTTGTGTTTAATGGCGATAAGCCTATGTATGTACTTGAGTGGAAATTCTTGACTGCATTGCTGAGCTGTCCAGTCGTCAAGAGGATTAATTCGATAGAAGTAGATTACGATGATGAAGCGGAATAACTACATTACAGGTAGTTAAAAATATGTAATCCGTCGGAGTGGAAAATTGATTCAAAACTGACATAATATAATGATAATCAGATGTTTATATATTGTAGAATATTGGCTTTGCAGCCTTGCAAAAGCCTCCACAAGGCGTTTCCTTGGAGTGTCATGTGGGGTGGTATTGCGGGCATTCTGCAAGGCTTTAAAATTGCATAAATATCTGGTATTCAACATGTTAAATAGTATTTGTGTTATTGCGAATGTCATGAAATATGGTTACCTTTGCAAAGCAAAAGTCCCATATTATGGCAGATCAACATATAGACATAGAGCGTATGGTTATGCAAGCCCGGTACGCGATGCAGCTGGAACGAGAGGCAGCATCAGTACGGGGCGGCGAATTGTCTGATATGGAACGTGAGGGTTATCAGAAACAGATAGATGACTTGCTGAATGCTGTCAGTACTCTCCTTGATGCGAATAATGCGATGGGCGAGAAACTGGATAAGGTGACAGCAGCCTATACAGACCTGAAGGCTAAGTATGAAAAGCTAGAAGGTGAACTGGCTATGCGAAAGCGTACTCAGCATGGCAAAGGCAGCGAGAAGCCTAAAGATGATTCCTCTTCGTCAGATGAGAAGACCAAGGATGACGATGAGAATGACTATATCGAGAATGGCAGCAGGAATGATATTCCCCCCAAGGATGATGAACAGGACGAGGAAGAAACTATCCCGGCTATACCTCAGGAAAAGAAGCCTCGAGACCTGAGCAATCGCCCTGAGCATTACAATAAGATGCATGCTGATATATGCGTTGTTCATGACTGTGATATGGAGAAGCTGAAGGAAATGGGCTTGGAGTTTATCCGCTATACACGTCCTGTTGACCAGTTTGACCGTGTCAGCCTAACCCGTCAGGACAGATACCTGTATGTGTGGGTACGAGACAAGAAGACAGGTAAGGAGTTTGCAGCCTTCTTCCCTAAGCCTCATGAAGAAGAACAGCGTGAATGTGTCTTTGTCAATGAGTCCCAATACGACAGTCCAAGTCTGGTCCCTCATACGAGCTGTACATGGCGTATGCTCTCTGATCTTGGTGTCAACAGGTTCCAGTATGCGCTGTCATGCGGCAGGGAGATGTTTCGTATGTTCAATGAGAAGATGAAGGTGTCTCCCCAGACAATTCTGAACTGGCTGAAGGAGGGTGCTGAGTTCCTTAAAGGTGGAATGTGCCGCATTAAGAGACGCCTTCTTAAGCAGGGAACAGCAATCTATGTTGATGAGACATGGGTAGATACCAAGGTCAGGCAGCCGGATGGCTCTTTCAAATATGTGAAGCGTTATATGTGGGTTATTGTAAACCTTACCACAAAGGTTTGCTACTACCTGTTTGGGCGTCGGAGACGTGAGGTGATTGAGAAATTCCTCGGTGACTTCCAGGGTACTTTGATGACCGACGCTTACAATGCATACGCTTATTTCAGCAAGCTGGATGGCTGTACACATGCATGCTGCTGGGCGCATGTTCGCAGAATATTCTGGTCAGCCCTTAAGGATTACAAAGATCCTATGGCTCAGGAATATATTGATAAGATAAGTGTATTATATAAGGTGGAGCTTGAGAGCATCCTTCTCCATCGAACAGAGGCAGAGGTGCTAGAAGCCAGAAAGATTGAATCGATACCGATACTCAATGAACTCGACCAGAAATCAGCATTGTTACTGGCCAAAGTGAAAAGTAAAGAATTGAAAATCTCAAGCAAACTCGAAAAAGCGTTGAACTACATGCGAAACCACTGGAAAGAGTTGATTGCTTATATAGACATCGGAAATGTACTCATTGACAACAATTGTTGCGAACGGGCAGTCCGGCCATTTACAAATCTACGGAAGAGCTTTGGTGGATTCAGTAGTGAGTTAGGTGGTGAGGTTGCTGCAGCTTGGCTGACCTTTGTGGAATCGTGCAAGCTCCAGAAGAAAGCAGCACTTGAAGTATTCAATGGATATTTCCAGAGAATAGCCCAAGGTAGGAGGGATTATGACCTCATTACTGAAGAGGTATTGTGTTAAATAGAAATAAAAACAAAAACAATCCAATTTTTTAGGAACGCTCAAATCCCCAGCATCTGTTGGGGCTAAGGGTTATACCCCAAAAGGGGTTGGATGCATACCTTGCGAATACAGTGAGAAAAAGTAATTGTTGATTATGATTTTTACTTATATAATTATTGCAGTGCTGCTGCTGGCAGCAGAGCTTATTTACTTCCGCATAGCAGATAAGTTTAACATCATTGATAAGCCGAACGAAAGGTCTAGTCACAGTACGATTGTGCTACGTGGTGGTGGGATCATATTTGCCATATCTATTATCGTTTGGATGATATGGCAAATGGTTCAAGGTGAATGGTGCACGGTACAGGATTATCTGCCGTTCCTCATTGGCTTGATGTTAATAGCTGGCGTGAGTTTCTGGGATGATGTGAAGTCGCTACCAGACTCAGTACGCTTGGTAGCGCAGTTTGTGGCAATGGCACTGATGTTCTGGTCTATGGGACTATTTTCAGTTGAGAGTTTAGGGTTGAGTGTTGAGAGTCAGTGGGCAAGTATAGGGTTGAGAGTGTTGATCGTAGTTGTTGCACTGATTGTATGTGTAGGGGCTACGAATATCATCAACTTCATGGACGGCATCAACGGCATTACGGCAGGATATGCGCTGGCGGTGCTGGTGCCGATAGCCTTGGTTAATGGTGCAGGGTTCACGGTTAATGGTTTAGGTTTTATTGAGCCGTCGTACCTCATCGTGGCCATCATTGGCGTGCTGGTCTTCTGCATCTTTAACTTCCGTCCAAAAGGTAAGGCGAAGTGCTTTGCAGGAGATGTGGGCTCGATAGGTATCGCCTTCATCATGCTGTTTGCCATCGGTAAGCTGATCGTGCAGACAGGAGATGTCACGTATCTGATTCTCCTCTTGGTCTATGGTGTAGATGGCTGTCTGACGATTATGCATCGCATCATGCTGCATGAGAACTTAGGTGAGGCTCATCGCAAACATGCATTCCAGCTGATGGCGAATGAACTGAAGATAGGACATGTGAAGGTGACACTGTTGTATATGGCTATGCAGCTGGCAGTGAGTCTGGGATTCATCTATCTCTGTCCCAACACCATCGCTGCCCACTGGGGATACTTTTTTGGTGCCATTCTTGCTCTAAGCCTGGCGTATGTCCTGTTTAAAAAGAAGTACTATCATTTGCATGAGGAATACCTTGCTTCTCTGAAGAAGTAATGTCCCACAGAAAGGGCGGAAATATCAGAAATTTTAACCTACGGATTAACAGTCAATTATGAATATAACACAAGCAATATTGGATGATTTGACCGCAAAGGCCAAAGAGTCGCCACGATTGAGAATGAATCTAGATTTACGTAATTCTGCTGATGATACAAGTCAAAGAATGCTTAACGCAGTTGAGCCTGGTTCGGTAGTTCCCATTCATAGACATAGAATGAGTTCTGAAACTGTAGTTTGCTTGCGAGGCCGTTTGGTGGAGGAATTCTATGATGATCTGGAGAGAATATGCACAGAAACCATTGAACTTAGGCCTAATGGGCCTGTGGTTGCTCTGAATATTCCTGCTGGGCAGTGGCACACGCTCCGCTCGCTGGAGTCGGGTAGTGTGATCCTGGAGGTGAAAGATGGTAAGTTCGAACCACTCTCGGATGTGGACATCCTTGGTTAATGGTTCAAGGTTCATGATTAATGGTTTTTTATGTCCCGCTGAATGTTTCGAGCAGTGAGAGCCATCAAGCTTGCTTGTTTGGCCGAGTCGCGAGGAACTTCGCTGAAAGCAAATGAATGAAATAGCAGAAATGAGCCTGATTGACAGACTTCGTGAGTTTGTTGAGAACGAAGCACGCTCTGGTTCTATGGATCCTGGCTGCATAACACCGTTGTATGTCTACAGAATGTGGGGTGGAACTGTTGCAATCGAAGAGATTGAGAAAGGACTTAAGGAATTGCGGAAACAAGGATTGTTGCCGTGATGGAAACTGAATAAAATAAATAAGGTATTATGTCAATCATTAGACGTGAGAAATCAAGGATAGGGATGTACCATGTGCTGGCACAGGGTGCAGGTGACAATGAGTTGTTCCACGACGATGAGGACTATCAGGTGTTCGTCTCATACCTGGACAGGCTGATGAAAGAGG
>JAEEGI010030513.1_pt1 | contig 10134 bp, 8 predicted proteins | sample 8958751 | NCBI WGS metagenome assembly JAEEGI01 (sample SAMN16246545, study PRJNA631951) | gut metagenome | biome: gut microbiome; feature: rumen; material: KS-attached | host: Bos | place: Iran: Karaj | collected 2018-10 | reverse complement strand
TGGTAATGATGCGCAATATCAGCGCCAGGAAAACAAGCAACACCGCTGTCGAGCCCACAAAGCCCTCTTCCTCGCCGATGGTACAAAAGATAAAGTCGGTGTGTTGCTCGGGCACATATTTCAGTTTGGTTTGTGTGCCGTTAAGGAAACCCTTGCCCAGGATGCCGCCACTGCCAATGGCAATCTTGCTCTGGTTCACATTATATCCCACGCCGCGTGGGTCGTCGGCAATGCCCAACACCACGGTGATGCGCTTTTGCTGGTGCTCTTGCAGAACGTGGTTGAACGCAAAGTCGACCGTGAACATGAACAGAACCGAAGCAGCGATGAAACCGATGGTTACCAGCAGTCGTTGCACATTCTCGTGAAGCATAGCATAAACCAGGTAGATGACCGTGCCACCAACCATCAAGCCAAAAAACAGATAGCCATTGACATTGACTCCCAGGTAGGTCAATCCCCATGCCAGCAAGCCACCGCCCACGTAGGCCAGCAGCACATTGCGACCCAGGAAGAACGACCGGCAGTAGAACAGCAACATACCCACTGTCAACACCATCACGATGACAAACGCCATGAACGTGCCTAGTGGGATTCCCATCAACATCACGGTAGCAAATTTCAGAACCACCACAAAGTAGGTGATGGCGCACAGGGCGGCAAACAGCACAAACCCGCTCATGCCCTCGCGATAAAGCACGAAGATGAGCGATGTGTAGACTAGCGCCGAACCAGTTTCCCGTTCCAGGATAATGCACAGAATGGGAAGCACTATGATGCCCACAGCAATGGCATAGTTCTTCCAGCTGTTCAAGGCAAAGCCGTAGGTGCTGAACAGTTTGGCCAGTGCCAATGCGGTGGCAAACTTGGCAAATTCGGCGGGCTGCAGGCTCACGGGACCGAATACCAGCCACGACCGTGAGCCCTTGATGTCGGGCGCGACAAAGATGGTGACAATCAGCAGCAAAATCATCACCCCATAGATGGGGTAGGCATAGGCCTCGTAGAGACGGCGGTCAATGAGCAACAGCGACAAACCCAGAATGAACGACAGACCTGCCCACATAAATTGCTTGCCCGAGAATCCTGAGAAGTCAAACATGCTTGCCTTGTCAAAGTTATAGGTAGCAGCATAGATGCTCACCGCGCCTGCCACAATCAGGATGGCATAGAGCACGATGGTCACCCAGTCAATCGACTTGAGCAACGTGCGGTTCTCGCTGTCATGGGTTCGTAGTTCCATCGCTGGTCTTCGCTTGTGGTTTCACTTCGGTTTTCTCTTGGGGCTTCGCCTCGCTCTTGCTCTCTTTCTTCTTGCCACCATACACCTTGGCACTGAACAGGCTAGTGTTGGCCATGCGGTTGGCTACAGCCTCGCGGGCAGGCGAGAGCTTGCCGTTCAGGTATTGCTCAATCATCACCGCACCGATGGGAACGCCGAAGGTGGCACCGAAACCGGCGTTCTCGACATAGACGGCGACGGCAATCTTGGGATCGCTCATCGGCGCAAAGCCCATGAACGCCGAGTGGTCACGGCCATGTGGGTTCTGGGCAGTACCGGTCTTGCCGCATACCTCCCAGCCGGGGATGTTGGCACCGCGGCAGGTACCGCCGGTCACTGCCATGCGCATACCCTCGACAATGGGCGTGTAGTAACTGTTGTTGATGGTGGTCTCGTGTCGCTCGATGCACTTTTTCAGCACACCCACACCATCGATGCGACGCACCACATGCGGCGTGATGTAGTAGCCGCGGTTGGCAATGGTAGCCGCCAGATTGGCGATTTGCAGCGGTGTGGCAAGGATTTCGCCCTGGCCGATGGCGTCACTGATGATGCTGTAGGCACTCCACTTACCCTCTCCTAAGTTCTTGTCATAGTAGGCTTTGTTGGGAATGAATCCGCGGCTCTCGCCAGGCAGATCCACACCTGTCTTGTAACCATAGCCCATCGAAACCATGTGCTTCTTCCACACCTCAAAGGCATTACCCACCGAGCCATACTTGCGCTTGTTCTCGAGCATGTGCTTCAGTCCCCAACAGAAGTAGGCGTTGCACGACGTCTGGATGGCGGGTTTCAGAGGGATGGGCGAGCCGTGACCGTGGCAACCCACGCGCATGCCGCCGCTGATGAAGCCACGGTGGCAGGGATAGGCAGTGCTCAGGTTGATGATTCCCTCATGCAGGAAGATAAGGCCTTGAGTGGGCTTGAATGTCGAGCCAGGAGGATAGGCAGCCATGATAGCGCGGTCAAACAGCGGCATCCTGGGGTCATTGAGCAACATATTGTAATTCTTACCGCGCTCCTTGCCAATGAGCAGCGACGGGTCGTAGCTAGGACTTGACACCAGTGCAAGAATCTCGCCCGTCTTGGGCTCGATGCACACAATGGCGCCCACCTTGCCACGCATCATCCGTTCGCCCAGCTCTTGAAGCTTGATGTCGATGCTCAGGTGCAGGTCGTTGCCTGCCTCGGGCGCCACGTCATTGGCACCGTCGTTGTATCGACCCTTAATTTTGCCCAGAGCGTCGCGAATCAGAATCTCGCTGCCCTTGCGGCCACGCAGCCAGCGTTCATAGCTCTTTTCAACGCCCAGGTCGCCCGTGTAATCGCCCGAGCGATAGTACGAGTCGTTGTCGATGTCGCGTTGGTTCACTTCGCGGATGTCGCCCAGGACATTGGCACCTGCACTGTAGTTGTACTGGCGCAAGATGCGCTGCACGATATAGAATCCCGGGAAGCGGTAGAGCTTCTCTTGCAATCGGCCATAGTCCTGCGCCGACAAGTGGTTCATCACAATCTGCTGCGTGTAGCCCGAGTAATTGCGGCCTTTCTTCATGTCGGCCAAGCGTTTCTCAAACACCTCGCGCGTGATTTGCAGCGTGTTGCACAAGTCCAGTGTGTCGAATGGCTGCACATCCTTGGGAATCATCACTAAGTCGTAGGCGGGCTGGTTGTAGACTATCAGGCTGTCATTGCGGTCAAAAATCAAGCCGCGTGACGGATAAATCACGCGCTCGATAAAGGCATTGCTGTCGGCATTGGCCTTATAGGTGCTGTCGCCCACCTGCAACACAAACAGGCGCACGATGTAGATGCACACCAGCACAATAATGAAACCGGCAATGACAAACTTGCGTTTTTCGAGATTATAGTCTTTTCTCACGACGGGTGCTTACTAAACTGTCCAGAGCTAGCAACAAAATGATGGTCAGCAGACTGCTGGCACCGATGCGCATCAGCGTCAACGGCCAGTTGTGGAGAGTGAAGGCTTGTACCAGAAACAGCATGGCGCTGAAAATGAGCACCAGCGTAGACATATATTTCAAGTAGGCTCCGAAGCCCAGCGTGTCGACACAGGGGATGGGGTTATTCATCTCGTTCTCGCGAGGAACATACAAGGCGAAAACTGGCTCGCGGAAGGCTGCCAGCAGGGTGCAGCACAACGCGTTCATGCCGGGCGTGTTGTTGAACACATCGACAATCAGACCCAGCAAGAAGGCTATGGTCAGCGTGATGTTCATGTGCCATGTCACTGGCAGGCGCAAAATCAGATAGATAAATACCAATGGGGTTGCGATGCCAAAGAGCAAAATCTTGTAGCACATCACCTGCACCAGTACCAGCACGATGAATAATACGGCTATTTGCAAAGCGGTCTTGGTCATGGCCTGCCCTCCTTCTGCTTGATGGTGTCGTTTGGATTCACTTCCAGCATCTTCAACTCTTCGGCCATGTCGTTGGTGATGACACGCACCGTGCTCAGCTGGCTGAAGTTGGTGGTCAATCGCACCTTCAGCGACACGAAACTGTCGCTCAAATTGCGGGCGCGCCCTTCGACGGTACCAACAATGATGCCCTCGGGAAATACAGTTGAGAAACCGCTGGTCACCACTGTGTCGCCCACCTGGTAGGTCAGGTGTTTGGGCAACTCCTCAAGAATGGCATAACGCGAGTCACCGCCCTCCCAGACCATGCTGCCAAAGTATTCGCTGTCGCGAAGCTTGCACGACAGGCGTATGTCAGGATTGAGCAACGAGATGATGCGAGCCGAGTGCTTGCCCACGACATTGACGATGCCCACCACGCCCGTTTGGTCCACCACACCCATCTCAGGGCGAATGCCGTCGGCCTCGCCTCGGTTGATTGTGATGTAGTTGTTGGTCTGGGCAATGCTATTGCTGATCACATGGGCAACTACAAAGTCAAAGTGTTGTAGCACAGGCTGGCTCTTGAGCGTGTCGGGCAACTGCATCTTCAGGTCGTTGACTCGAGCACGCAAATCGACAAGTTCCATCTCAAGCAGCGCATTGCGCTCTTGCAAGTTTTCGTTAATGCCCTTCAAGTGGAAGTAATCGGTCACACTGCTGATGCCCTCGTAGACGGTGGCGCACACGGCATTAGCCGAGGTCAGATAGACGCTCTGCTGATAGGGATTGTTGCGCACAAGCAGCACACAACTCAATATCAGATAGAGCATCAACACGAACCACGCGCTATGCTTTACAAAGAAATCAAGCAGATTTTTCATCTTCCAATTCCCCCTTTAGGGGGGTAGGGGGACTATCGCTTCAAGAACTGGAAAATCTTGTAGTTCTTCAATGCCACACCCGTACCTTTGGCAACAGCGTGCAATGGATCCTCGGCCACATGGAACTGGATGCCAATCTTGTCGGTCAGACGCTTGTCCAGACCGCGCAGCAATGCACCACCACCGCTCAGATACACACCGTTCTTTACCAAGTCGGCATACAGCTCGGGAGGAGTCTGTTCCAGGGCGCTCAGCACAGCGGCCTCAATCTTGCTGATTGATTTCTCAATGCAATGCGACACTTCCTGATAGCTCACGGGCACTTCCATGGGCAGGGCTGTCATCATGTTCGGGCCATGAACGATATAGTCTTCAGGCGGGTTGTCAAGCTCGGTCAACGCGCTGCCAACATTGATCTTGATGCGCTCGGCCATGCGCTCGCCAACCTTCACGTTATGTGCGCGGCGCATGTGTTCAACGATGTCGTTGGTCAGGTCATCACCGGCACACTTGATGCTCTTGTTGGTAACGATGCCGCCCAGCGAAATCACAGCAATTTCGGTAGTACCGCCACCGATGTCAATAATCATGTTGCCCTCGGGAGCCAGCACATCGAGACCGATTCCCAGTGCAGCGGCCATCGGCTCATATATCATATAAACGTCGCGGCCTCCGGCATGCTCACTCGAGTCACGCACCGCACGTATCTCAACCTCGGTCGAACCCGAAGGAATGCAAACCACCATGCGCAACGAGGGGGCGAACCAGTGGTTCTTGGCGCTCACTTTCTTGATGAAGCCACGCATCATCAGCTCGCAGGCATTGAAGTCGCCAATTACGCCCTCTTTCAACGGACGTACGGTGATAATGCCCTCGTTCTCTTTGCCCTGCATCTCGCGGGCGCGTTCACCAACGGCGATGAGTTTGCCGTTTTTGGCATCCATCGCTACTACCGAAGGCTCGTCAATAACAATCTTGTCCTTGTGTATAATGATTGTGTTGGCCGTTCCCAGGTCAATGGCAATCTCTTGGGTGAATGAAAAAAGTCCCATAAAGTTAGTCCTGAATTTTGTTTAACTTAAATGAAATAAATATTGTGTTGTTTTTCGTGTATTCTAATGCTTAAAGTGGCGGATACCAGTCATTACCATTGCCACGCCGTGAGCGTTGCAGTAGTCAATGCTCTCCTGGTCACGAACCGACCCGCCTGGCTGGATGACAGCGGTGACACCTGCCTCGTGGGCTATCTGCACGCAGTCGCCAAACGGGAAGAACGCGTCGCTTGCCATGACCGAGCTTAGCAGGTCGTGCCCAAACGAGCGGGCTTTCTCAATGGCCTGCTTCAGGGCATCCACACGCGAGGTTTGGCCCACGCCACTGCCCACCAGCATTTGGTCCTTGACGAGCACGATGGCATTGCTCTTGCTGTGCTTGACGATGATGTTGGCCATCAGCAGGTCGCGAGTCTGAGCCTCGGTGACAGCCTCGGTGGTCACTTGGCGCAACTCCTCTGGTGTCTCGACGTGTGTGTCACGCTCTTGCAGCAGGGCGCCGTTGAACACAGTGCGGCAAGTGGTCTTGGGTAACTCAACGTCTTTCATGACTAGGATCACTCGGTTCTTTTTCTGCTTGAGCACCTCGAGTGCCTCGTCGCTGTAACCCGGAGCGATGCACACCTCGATAAACACCTTGTTCATCTCCTCGGCAGTGGCAAGGTCCACAGGGCGATTGGTCACATGTACGCCGCCAAACGCGCTCACCGGGTCACCAGCAAGCGCAGCCCTGAAGGCTTCGACCAGCGTCGCGCGTGTGGCAAGGCCACAGGCGTTGTTGTGCTTCATGATCACAAATGTCGGCTCAGTGAAATCGCCAATCAGGTTAATCGCGGCATCGATGTCGAGCAGGTTGTTATAGCTGATCTCCTTGCCGTGCAGTTGCGTGAACATACGGTCAAAGTCGCCATAATAGTAGCCTCGCTGATGAGGGTTCTCGCCATAGCGCAACGACTTGCGGCCATCGATGGGCAAGCGCAAGGCACTACGGTCGTCACTGTCAAAGTAATTGAAGATGTGGCTGTCGTAAGCACTCGATACCCCGAAGGCCTCGCGTGCCAGCAAGCGTCGCTCGGCCAGTGTGGTCACCGCGTCGCCATGGCCACGGAGCATCTCAAGCAGCAGCCCGTATTGGCCTTTGCTGGCAACAATGGCAACGTCATTGAAGTTCTTCGCAGCGCCACGTATTAACGAAATGCCACCTATGTCAATCTTCTCGATGATGTCGGCCTCGCTGGCACCACTGGCCACAGTGGCTTCAAACGGGTAGAGGTCAACAATCACAAGGTCTATCTCGGGAATCTCATATTGAGCGATTTGCGCACGGTCGCCCTCGTTGTCGCGGCGCGTCAGGATGCCGCCGAACACCTTGGGGTGAAGAGTCTTCACACGGCCACCCAAAATCGAGGGGTAACCCGTCAAGTTCTCAACAGCATCGCAGGCGTAACCCTGCTGTTGGATGAATTTCTGGGTTCCTCCAGTTGACAGAAACTTCACGCCATGAGCGTTCAGCTCGTCCAGTATCTCATCGAGTCCGTCCTTGTGATAGACCGATATCAAAGCAGTCTTTATTCTTTTCAGTTCAGCCATGAAAAAAAGTAACCTAAATAGCTAGTTTATAGACTCGTATAGTGCCAACAAATAGCATGCGACAACCCTCGTGAGGTGGCCGCAGCGCCTAGTCAGGCAAATTGCAGTGCAAAGTTACTGCATTTTTGCGAAAGTCGAGGGCAAAACATGAAAAAATTATTTTTTATTTTTTAATCACAGTGCACGGGGCAGAACTAAAACCTATCGAACTACACGCTTATGAAATCGAGTCAAGCCAGTCGCGTAGTGCTTGCAGCAGTTGGCTGTGATACTTAAAGCTGGGCTTGATGCCCCAGCCATGACCGCCGGTGGGGTAGATGTGGACATTGGCATTGATGCCATGGCTCACAAGCGCCTCGTAGTAGCGGGCTGTGTTCAACACGGGCACATCACCGTCGTCGGCGCTGGCTGCAATAAATGCCGGTGGAGTAGAAGGGCTTACCTGCAGCTCATTGCTGTAACTAGCAAGCAGTTCCTGGCTGGGATGCTCGCCCATCAGGTTGCGGCACGACCAGTAGTGTGTAAACGATGGGTCGGTAGTGATTACAGGGTACAACAAAATCTGGAAGGCGGGACGCAGCGATGCCGGAGCATGGGTGGCGACAGTTGCTGCCAGATGGCCACCGGCCGACGACCCCATGATGCCAATGCGGCTCGGGTCAATATTCCACTCAGTGGCATGTTGTTGAGTCTGATGGATGGCCTCGTAGACATCCTCGGCAGGCACTTGATGGTGGCCGTGGGGAAGGCGGTAGAGCAGCACGATGGCGGCAATATTCTGGCTCGTAAAGTATTCGCACCACTCAAAACCCTCGTGATACATGGCCAGGCCACCATAGGCTCCGCCAGGGCAAATGATGACGGCACGTGTCGCATGACCATTCGAGCCCGAGGGGAGAAAGACATGCATCTGCGGACTGATGTCGCGGGTATTGTCGGGTGACAAGTGGTCATAATCCACGCCGTTGTCGGTAGGAGCACCATTGGGCCACAGCTGCAGCACGGTGTGAGCACCCAGTCGTTGAGCGTCCCAGGTGTGGCCGCTGGCGGGACGAAGGCAGCACAACAAGATGGCCACAATAAGAGCAATTCTTTTTTTCATAGGGCTGTTTCGGGAGTCTTGGACGACAAAAGTACTAAATCTTGTCCACTTATGGCAGAAAAAATGTAATTTTGCGACAGTTTTCTGAAATATTCGAAATGAAAAGAATCAAGAACCCTTGGGCCGACAAGGAAGGATACGACTGCTTTGGTTGTGCACCAGGTAATCCCATTGGGCTGAAAATGCAATTCTACGAGGATGGAGACGAGGTCGTCTCGACGTGGAAGCCTGGTACACACCACCAGGGATGGATTGACACCTTGCATGGTGGCATCATTGCCACGCTCGTCGACGAAACAGCAGCATGGGTCATCACTCGCAAAATGCAGACAACTGGCATGACCATAAGACTCAACATGCAATATCGTCGCCCTATCATGACTAATGCGGGTTGTGTCACCGTCAGGGCCCGAATCGATAAGAAGATGCGCAACTTTGTCACGATCGCCGTCGATGTGTTGGACGGCGAAGAGAAAGTGTGTGTGCAGGGCGAGGTGGTCTACTGCACTTTTGGTCCTGATCGAGCCCGTGAAATGGGATTCTTGGGCTGTGAACTTGAGGATTGAAAACAACAAAACCGCGATGATGGTCGCGGTTTTGATGTTTGATGGGTGGCGTTTGCGCTATTCGCTGGGCAAAGCACGGAAGCCCTCGCCCAGGATCTCGCTGCTCTCCATGATGTTGACAAACGCTTTTGGGTCAATTATGTGCAATACCGAGCGAAGTTTCAGCATGTCGCTGCGGCTGAGTGTCACATATACCATCTTGCGCTCATTGCCCTTGTACAGACCTGTACCCGTGAGGCAAGTGCCGCCACGTTCCAGATCGTTGATGATGTAGTCGCGAATGGCATCGGGCTTCTCGGTGATGATAAACATGGTGCGGTAGCTTTTCATGCCGTCAACCACCAGGTTGATGACCTTGCCCTCGATGAAGATGATGATGACCGAGTAGATGGGCAGGCGGATGTCGCCGAAAGCAATGAGCGTGCTCAGCGTGATGATGCCGTCGACAATCATCACCAGCGTGCCCAGCGAAATCTTGGTGTACTTGTGCAAAATCATCGAGATGATGTCTGAGCCGCCACTCGTCGCGCCCGAGCGGAAAATCAAGCCGATGGCAACACCATAAATCAAGCCAGCAATCACTGTGTTCAAGAAGTAGTCGGGCGAGAACCAGCCACCGTCGTGGGGAATGGGAACCATCGACGGATCGGTGGCAACCTGGCTAATGGGGCCGTCGGTAATCAGCGGGTTATATCCCCACCAAGTCTCGAGGGCAAAGGTGAATACAAATATCAGGATGGTCGACACGATCGTCTTCACGCCAAACTTCGGGCCAAGAATCCAGGTGCCTATCAGCAACAAGGGGACATCCATGCAGATGGCGTACAGCGAAATCTTCCATGGCCACACCGTGTTCAACACGTTACTTAGACCATAAGTGCCGCCAGGTGCCATCAAGTAGGGGTTGACAAACATCACATCGCCCACAACAAACAAGGCACTGCCTATCACCAGCAAGAAGTAGTTAAACACCTCTTGCTTCAACTTCTGTTTACTGTTAATTCCAATCATGTGCTCTAAATATTCTAGACCTTAACTCTCAACTCTTAACTCTTAACTTTTTCTCGCACCACCGGTAGGCATTGACAAATGCCTCCATCCATGGGGTCACTTCATCGTGGCGACGAGAAGCTGGATACCAACCGCACTGCCATGGGAAAATGGCGCGTTCCAGGTGAGGCATCATCGCCAGGTGGCGGCCATCACGAGATACCAAGCCAGCGATGCCCAGTGGCGAACCGTTGGGGTTGCCAGGATAGTCCTTGTAGCTGTACTGGGCCACGATGTTGTAGGCG
>JAEEGI010030507.1_pt1 | contig 10135 bp, 8 predicted proteins | sample 8958751 | NCBI WGS metagenome assembly JAEEGI01 (sample SAMN16246545, study PRJNA631951) | gut metagenome | biome: gut microbiome; feature: rumen; material: KS-attached | host: Bos | place: Iran: Karaj | collected 2018-10 | reverse complement strand
ATCCGATAATTTCGCAGTTTTTTCTTTTTGGCGCTTGATTATGCTTTTATGAATTGATATATTTAATTCAAGCAGTATATTTCTATAGTTTATTATTCTATTTATCTATCTTTTTTTCTTTATTATCCGGAAATTTCCTGCTTATTCGCAACTTATTGATCCAAGCAGGAAATATGAGGAGGGGCCAAGGTATTTCCTGCAACAAAAGAGGAGGTACACTATGGCAGAAACTATTGTAAACAAGGAACACAAAGACCGATTATTCACGCTGCTTTTCGGTCGAAACGAAAACAGAGCATGGACTCTTGAACTGTACAATGCCATAAACGGTTCGCACTATGACAGACCTGAGGACATCGAGATCACAACGATGGAAGATGCCATCTATATGGGGATGAAAAATGACGTTTCGTATATTTTAAATGAATTCATGAATGTATACGAACATCAGAGTTCATATAATCCTAACATGCCACTTAGGCTGCTTATGTATGTAGGCAGATTGTATGACAAATATGTTCGTCGGCATAAGCTAAATATTTACGGCGATAGTATAGTGAGGATTCCAATTCCGAAACTAGTGGTATTTTACAACGGAACAGATCGAAATCCCGATAATGAAAAGCTACTGTATCTGTCGGATGCTTTTTTCTCAACACAGGATAAGGATGAGTCAGACGTTTCGGTGAGAGTCAGAATGCTCAATATCAATTTTGGACATAATGAAGAATTGCTGGATTCTTGCAAACCTTTGGCAGAGTATTCCTGGTTTATAAATGAAATAAGGAATAATCAAAAGGAACTTGGGTATGAGATAGAGACGGCAGTGGACAGGGCAATTGATGAGATGCCAGGCGGATATGTAATAAAAACATTTCTATTGGCTCACAGAGCGGAGGTCAAAATGAGTTGCTTAACAGAATACAATGAAGCCGAAACAATGGAACTGTTTAAAGAAGAGTATCTTAAGCGGGGACGCGAGGAAGCGAAGGTTGACTTGATAAGAAATATGCTTATAAGTAGAACGCCCGAGGAAATTGCCAAGTTTTGCGGCTTCCCACTTGAACTGGTTGAAAAGATCAGTAATGAGATGACAGAATAAAAGGCTACTGTGAAGGAATCGCTTCGTGGAAGGCGATTCCTTTTTGATTTGAACGTTTTCTAAGGCTTTATTAATAAACTATAAAATCACTGGCAATAGGTCTGATCATGTGCTATAATCGCTAAGTATATTGCGGAATTATGTCCGCACATTAAATCAGAACAGTCCGTTAAGGAGGATTTATAAATGTCAGTCAAAGTAGAAAAGCTTGAAAACAGCATGGCTAAGCTTACTGTTGAAGTACCTGCAGAGGAACTTGAGAAGGCGCTTGACAGAGCTTACAACAAAACAAAGAACAAATTAAATGTTCCCGGATTTCGTAAGGGTAAGGCACCCAGAAACATCATCGAGAAGATGTACGGTCCCGAAATCTTTTACGAAGATGCCGCAAATGACCTTGTAGAGAGAGAATATGAGAAAGCATACGACGAGTGTGGTGAAGATATCGTTTCTTCTCCCGAGATCGAAGTAGTTGAGATAGAGAAGGGTAAGCCTTTCGTATTTACCGCTACGGTTGCTTTAAAGCCCGAGATCAAACTTGGCAAGTACAAGGGAGTTAAGATCGAGAAGGTAGAGACCGAAGTTACCGACGAAGAAGTAGATGCAGCTATCGAAAAAGAACGTGAGAACAGCGCTAGAACAGTTGCCGTAGATCGTCCTGTAAAGGATAAAGACCTTACCGTTATCGACTTTGAAGGATTTGTTGACGGAAAAGCATTTGAAGGCGGCAAGGGCGAGAACTATCCTCTTACCATCGGTTCCGGCGTATTTATCCCAGGCTTCGAAGAGCAGCTCATCGGCGCTAAGAAGGGCGAAGAAGTAGAAGTTAAGGTTACTTTCCCCGAAGATTATCAGGCAGAAGAATTAAAGGGCAAAGAAGCCGTATTTAAGTGCAAGGTAAACGAGATCAAAGAAAAGGAACTTCCCGAACTTGATGATGAGTTCGCTTCCGAGGTTTCCGAGTACGATACATTTGCAGAGTACAAAGAAGCTACAAAGAAGAATCTCTCCGAGAAGAAGGCTGAAGATGCAAAGACTATCAAGGAAGACAGAGTTATCGAAGCTATCGTTGAAGCTTCCGAAATCAATATTCCCGAAGCAATGCTTGAGACAGAGAAACGTCAGATGGTTCAGGACTTCGCACAGCGTATTCAGTCACAGGGTCTTTCAATGCAGCAGTACGCTCAGTTTACAGGCGTAACCGCAGAGTCCTTGCTTGAGCAGGCAGGTCCTTCCGCTGAGAAGAGGATCAAGTCAAGACTTGTTGTTGAGAACATCGTAAAGGCAGAAAAGATCGAAGTAACCGAAGAAGAGTACGAGAAAGAACTTGAGCGTCTCTCTGAGAGTTATCAGATGGAGATCGATAAACTTAAAGAGATGATCGCAGGAAACGATAAGGCTGTTGAGCAGATCAAAGAAGATCTTGCTATGCAGAAAGCTATCGATTTTGTTGTTTCCAACGCTAAAGAAGCATAAAAAGTCATATATAAGGAGGTTATGATATGAGTTTAGTGCCTTATGTCATAGAGCAGACCAGTCGCGGAGAACGCTCCTACGATATCTACTCCAGACTTTTAAAAGAAAGAATCATTTTCCTTGGTGAGGAAGTAAATGAGACGACAGCAAGTCTCGTTGTTGCTCAGATGCTCTTCCTTGAAGCTGAGGATCCCGATAAGGATATTCATCTTTACATAAACAGCCCCGGCGGTTCCGTTACCGCAGGAATGGCTATTTATGACACAATGCAGTTCGTTAAGTGTGATGTATCAACCATCTGTATAGGAATGGCTGCCTCAATGGGCGCGTTCTTACTTGCAGGCGGTGCAAAGGGTAAGCGTTTTGCGCTTCCCAATGCCGAGATAATGATACACCAGCCTCTTGGCGGAGCTCAGGGTCAGGCAACCGAGATTGAGATCGCTGCTAAGCATATCCTTCATACAAAAGAAAAGTTAAACAGGATGCTTGCCGAAAATACCGGACGTCCTTACGAAGAAGTTTGCGAAGATACCGATCGTGATAACTGGAAGACGGCCGAAGAAGCTAAAGAGTACGGCCTTATAGATGAAGTTATCACCAATCATCGCGACAACGATCCTGAAAAGAAATAATCTTGGGGTGTGGGGCATAAAGAAACATATATAGCCCTTGGAGGATCAGAATGGCTAAAATGCAAAAACCTCATTGTTCGTTCTGCGGAAAGCCTCAGACAATGGTCATGAAGCTTATCGCGGGACCGGACAACATATATATCTGTGATGAGTGTGTTGCGGTATGCGCATCGATGATAGACGATGAGCTTGATGAGATCGAACCCAGCCACTCCTCAAAGTCGAAAGACAGTGATATTAATCTCTTAAAACCTAAACAGATCAAGGAATTTCTCGATGAGTACGTAATAGGCCAGGAAGAAGCCAAAAAGGTTCTTTCGGTAGCGGTGTACAATCACTTTAAGCGTATTATGTACAAACCCGACGAAGAGGACGGGGTTGAACTTCAAAAGAGCAATATCATAATGGTAGGTCCTACCGGTTCCGGAAAAACATATCTTGCGCAGACTTTGGCCAAGATACTTAATGTTCCTTTCGCCATTGCCGATGCGACCACGCTTACAGAGGCCGGATATGTCGGTGAAGATGTCGAGAACATTCTTCTTAAGCTTATTCAGGCAGCAGATTACGATATTGAACGCGCTGAGCATGGTATTATCTATATCGATGAGATAGATAAGATCACAAAGAAGTCCGAAAATGTATCGATCACCAGAGATGTTTCGGGTGAAGGCGTTCAGCAGGCACTACTTAAGATAATTGAAGGAACCGATGCAAATGTTCCTCCTCAAGGCGGAAGAAAGCATCCCCATCAGGAACTTATTCCGATCAATACCACCAACATATTGTTCATATGCGGTGGTGCGTTTGACGGACTTGAGAAGATCGTTGATGCCCGTATGGACCAAAGTTCCATAGGATTTAACGCTACCGTTACATCTAAAGAAAATCGTGATATAAGCGAGGTACTTAAGTCGGTAACTCCTCAGGACCTTATAAAATACGGTCTCATTCCCGAATTTGTCGGCAGAGTTCCGATTCATGTATCGCTTGAAGGCCTTAAAAGAGAGGATATGGTCCGTATACTTACTGAGCCCAAGAATGCGCTTGTTAAGCAGTATCGTAAGCTTTTTGGTATGGACAATGTCGACCTTAACTTTGAGCCCGAAGCCATCGATGCCATAGCCGACAAGGCGATCAGCCAGAAGACCGGTGCAAGAGGACTTCGCTCCATACTTGAAGATATAATGATGGACGTAATGTATCGCATCCCTTCAGACGAGACCATCACAAGCTGCACCATCACAAAAGAATGCGTGGAGAACAATACTCCTCCGCTTACCGTTCACACAAAAAACGGAAAGCTTAAAAAGGCTGAATAAAGATTTAAGATCATTTCCGGGTAGGCGAAATATAATTCTCCTACCCGATTATACTATGAGGACCAAAAGTAAAGTGTTATGATTATTAAAAGCGTATCTTTGGAAACGGTTTGTGGAATTACAAGCAAACTGCCCGACAATGAACATCCCGAGATAGCCTTTGCCGGAAAGAGCAATGTCGGAAAATCGTCACTTATAAATACGATCCTGAACAGAAAGAATTTAGCCCGTACAAGTTCGCAGCCCGGAAAGACTCAGACCATAAATTTTTACAATTTAAACGAAGAACTTTACTTAGTGGATCTTCCGGGATACGGTTATGCAAAAGTAAGTGCCGAAACAAAGGAAAAATGGGGCAAGATGGTTGAAAGATATCTTGTTACCAGCAAACAGTTGAAAGCAGTATTTCTTTTGATAGACATACGTCATGAGCCTTCCGCAAACGATGTGGGAATGTATAACTGGATACTCGATAAGGGATATGAGCCGATAATAATACTTACTAAACTTGATAAGATAAACAGATCTCAGCTGCAAAAGCAGGTTAAGCTGATAAGAGAGAAACTGCAGGCTTCAAAATCAACTGTGATGATTCCGTTTTCTGCGGTAACAAAGCAGGGAAAAGACGAGATACATGAAATAATGACTTCGGTCATTTCTTCTAAAGAGGATTAAGATGGAAAACAAACCTAAACCGGGAATTAAATATTTGAAGGCACTTGCCAACATAGCGGTATATGCCGTAGCTTTGGTCATTTTGATAGCGGTTGTGCCTAAACTTATAGTGTTCTTTATGCCGTTTGTCATCGGATTTATCATTTCCGCATTGGCCAATCCTTTAGTGAGATTTTTCGAAAAGAAGATCAAAACAAAAAGGAAAGCCACTTCCGCGGTCGTGATCATCGTTATACTGGCATTTGTCATTACAGTTGTTTACCTTGTGGGATATGTGCTCATTTCTCAGTGTGTGGAATTTGCCGCATCACTTCCTGCAAAATGGCCTTCGATCGAATCGGAGATCGATCAGTTGGGAGCTAAGATCAATTCTTATCTTACTTATCTTCCCAAAGGAACGGTTTCGTCGCTTAACAATTTTGGTGCGACCATTGAAGACTATGTTTCGGACCTCATTTCATCGCTTTCCAAGCCCACTGTGACGGCGGTTTCAAACATAGCAAAGGGACTTCCTTCGATGTTAATCGGAGTGATCATGTGTGTTCTTTCTGCATATTTCTTTACTGCAGAGCATAACAACCTTTCGGACGGAATGATAAAATTCATTCCCAAGCGCGCTTATGAGAAACTCGATACCGTGCTCAGAGGATTAAAACGGGCAGTAGGAGGTTATTTCCTTGCGCAGGTTAAGATTGAGATATGGGTATACTTTGTAATACTTATCGGTCTATTTGTTTTAAAGGTCGATTATGCTATAGTAATCGCTCTTGGTATAGCGTTTCTTGATTTTCTGCCGTTTTTCGGTGCAGGTCTTGTAATGATACCCTGGTCTGTCATCGCATTTACAAACGCAGACTATTTTGTGGGTATCGGTATGCTTGTTGTATGGGGACTCGGACAGCTCATACGTCAGATCATTCAACCCAAGATAGTCGGTGATTCGGTCGGCTTAGCACCATTACCTACACTTTTCCTGCTGTTTGTAGGATTTGAGATCAAGGGCGTTATCGGAATGATCATTGCGGTTCCCATAGGTATTATTACGGCTTCGCTTTATGAAGAGGGATTGTTCAGAGGATTGACTGACAGTATTAAGATTCTTTGGAACGGAATATCAACCTTCAGGAAGTTTACACCTGAAGAATTAGGGATAGAAAAAGGAGAAGAAGACAAATGAAAAAAGTAGGAGAGTTTTTTGCATGTTTCTTGCCCCTCTTGGGATTTTTGGCCATTCAGGTCGGTGTGGCGATGCTAGGCACAATTGTTAAAACCGTTTCCCTTGCAATGCAGGGAGTTACCAGTGCGGACGCCTTGGAAGAGGCGTTGCTCGGTTCGGACTATTTGATGAAGATCACGATAGCATCGCAATTGGTTTGTTTTATCATATTCCTCATTTTTTACAGAGTCATTTTTAAGATCAAAAAACCCGAGTCCCCCGCAAAGGTATTTTCGGCAACCAGCCCTTTATTGATCATTGTTCTTTTTGTGGCGGTTGAAGCGATCACAAGTTCGATCCTTATAAAGGTATCCGTATTGATTCCGGATCTTATGCAGCAATATGCTGAGATGATTGAGAAATCCGGACTTGCAGATATGACCGTTCTTTCTACAATAGCAACTCTGGTATTGGCACCGCTTGGTGAAGAACTTGCTTTCAGAGGAATGACGCTCAATCTTGCAGGAAAGTTTACGAAGAAATTCTGGATAGCCAACATCATACAGGCAGCGATGTTCGGTATTGCTCATATGAATATAGTTCAGGGCACATATGCGTTTGTATTGGGACTGGTGCTTGGCTTTATATACAAAAAATATAATTCACTGTATGCAACAATGATCGCCCATCTTGCTTTTAACTTTTCGGGGACTTATCTCGTGGGATTGTTGTTTGGTACAGAGGACGATGTTCCTATAATCAGATGGATCGTTGTTTTGGCAGCTGCGACAGTTATTTGTGCGTTTGCATTTGTTGCAGTCCTTAGAGACAAGAAGACTTTTGAACGCGAACCCATGTATATGAAACGCATTCATTTCAGAGAAGAAATGCCGGCTGCTTACGCTGCGGCAGGTGTACCTGTAAACACTACTCCGGTGAATACGACAGATACTTTTAATAACAACGGTCAATTATGAGAAAAATATTAAAGAAACTCAAAGTATTACTTGATAAAAAACAAAAGCGGATGATGGTGCTTTTGGTCATAATGATGCTTATAGGAGCGGTTTTGGAAACACTGGGTGTTTCTTTGGTGAAACCTACCATGGAGATCATCATGGAAGACAACGCCATTGAGAATCATTGGTATTTAAAGATCATATCCGATGTTTTCAACATAATTGATGTTAAATCGCTGACGGTATTTATTATGGTCGCGCTTATAGGAACTTTTGTTGTTAAAAACACATTTTTGTTTGTGCAGCAGAAGGTTTTGCTAAAGTTTGTTTATACCAATCAGTTTGCAACATCAAGACGCATGATGATCAATTACGTTAAGCGTCCGTATGAGTATTATCTCAATGCGGACACGGCTGTGATCCAGAGAAGCATTACGTCAGATGTAAACAACATGTACGGACTTATCTTAGCCTTTTTACAGCTGGTAAGCGAGGCGGTAATATTCTTTTCACTTGTATTGGTGAGCCTGCTTACAGATCTATGGATGACGGTTACCGTTACAGTGCTCTTGGTAGGAGTTCTCGCCATAATCAAGTTCCTTATCAAGCCGGTCATGCAAAAAGCCGGAAAAGACAATCAGGATTATTACAGCGGGTTGTTCAAGTGGATCAATCAGACCGTTACAGGCATTAAGGAGATTAAGATCGCCGGTAAAGAGCCGTATTTTATAAACGAATATTCAAAGTGCGGTAAAGGGTATGTAAATGCCGTACAAAAATACAGTCTTTACAATTCGACTCCCAGACTCTTGATCGAAACGGTAGCAATCGCAGGTATGATCTTATATCTGTTGATAATGGTATTGAAAGGCGCTGACGCCACGGTGATAATGCCGAAGGTCACTCTTTTGGCGATAGTTGCCATGAGACTGATCCCCTGTGCCAACAGGATGAACACATATCTGACTTCAATCTCTTATTTTGAGCCGTTCCTTCTCGGAGTCAGCGATAATTTAAGAGAAGACATTACGGACAATACGGTAAATTACGATGAAGGGCACTACGCAAGGCGCACAGAGGTTGCCAAGCTTCCGGTAAAAGAAAGTATTGAACTGTCGGATATCTCATATAAATATCCGGGGACAGACGTTTACATATTCGATCATGCCAATCTTACCATTCCGGTAGGAAAGAGTGTCGGAATAGTGGGAACATCCGGAGCCGGTAAGACTACGATCGTAGACGTTATGCTGGGTCTCTTGAAGACTGAGAACGGTACCATTAAAGCAGATAACGTAAATGTCACCGATAATTATCAGGGATGGCTTAAAAATATCGGTTATATACCGCAGACAATATTTATGATCGATTCTTCGATCAGGAAAAATGTGGCATTCGGTGTACCTGATGAAGATATAGATGATGAAAAGGTTTGGCAGGCTCTTAAAGAAGCCAAACTTGATGAATTTGTACGTGGGCTTCCCGAAGGACTCGATACCGGAATAGGCGAGCGAGGAATAAGGCTTTCAGGAGGACAGCGCCAGCGTATAGGAATAGCAAGAGCATTATTTGAAGATCCGGAAGTGCTTGTGCTTGACGAGGCAACTTCCGCTCTCGATAATGAGACCGAAGCAGCAATCATGGATTCAATAAACAGCCTCCATGGAAGAAAAACACTTGTTATCATTGCTCACAGACTTCAGACTATTGAAAAGTGCGATATGGTATATCGTGTCGCATCAGGCAAGATAGAGCGTGAAAGATAAAAGGAAATCCTTTCGGATTCCCTTTTGGTGAACTTATAGAGAAAACATTTCTTTTAGTCGATCGTCGATGTTAAACTCGGCGATCGCTTTTTTATGTCCGTTTTCCGCTATTTTTGTTCGGATATCATCATTTGCGAGATAGAAGGCTATCTTATCTTTTAGGTCATTAAGATCGTAGTATATGACGAGGTCTTCTCCATCAACAAAGTATTCCGCAATCTCATCTCTATAATTGGTAAGACAGAAACCGCCGCATGAGAGAATATCGAGCACTCTTAACGGGATGCCGGAAGTAATATTTGCGGAAGTCATGTTTAAGTTTATTTTGTTTGAATTGTATATTAAGGGCAATTCTTTGGTGTTATCGGCAAAACCTTTGTTTATCAGTTTACCGGTATCGAATTCAAGTTTTGATGACGTGTAGAGGTTTATCGGATAATCTTTTGCGATACACTCTATCGTCTCTTCGCGCTCCCGACAGGACACTTCCACACCGACTGCTTCCGCTGCTTTTTGGAGGTCGTCTTGTATATATTTTTCATCCAAAGTCAATTCACATGCTTCAACGATCTTTTCAACAATATCTTCCGTGAGAGATTCCTTAATGATGTTTCCCGCAAAGATCATTCGTTGAGATTTTACGATCGCATCAATAAACCCATGGGAGTAATCGTCAAATCTGCCATTCATAACAGCACTTCTTATACGGTTGTTTCCACCGTTATAGAAATTGCCGATGAATGAAATATCACAAGCATAAAGGTTTCTTAGGGCCATAGGAGCGGAACTTACATAATCCATCATTCCCGGATCGGCCCAAAGCGGGAAATGAATGGCATTATCAATTCCGTAACTGTTTAAAAGTTTGGCTTGATTGCGGTCAAAACACATAATGCGATTGCATTTATTTTTGCTTGTTAAAGAAAGAATGGTGTTCATGGGACAGTCATATATCCAGCTGTAATATGGAATGTTGTTGATCTCGCAGAGCATGGAGATAATGGGAAAATAATCAAATGTTATGACTGCATTACATTTACTGCTGTG
>JAEEGI010030504.1_pt1 | contig 10136 bp, 6 predicted proteins | sample 8958751 | NCBI WGS metagenome assembly JAEEGI01 (sample SAMN16246545, study PRJNA631951) | gut metagenome | biome: gut microbiome; feature: rumen; material: KS-attached | host: Bos | place: Iran: Karaj | collected 2018-10 | reverse complement strand
GGAATAGCATATGATATGCAAATCTGTGATAGGATAGAAACTGATCCGTATGACCGGCATTTAGATATGATCGTAACTGAAAAAAGAATAATCAGATAAAAAGAAACCACATAACGAGGTAAAAATCATTATGTGGTTTAACTTTATTCGGAAATCAATATTTAAACTTATGAACAATGGTATTAAGCTTCTCAGAATCCTTTGTGTTTTCAAGAAGCAGATTATCCGAAAGATTTGTAGCCTTAACAATATCGGCATTCTTCCCGGCGATAGCGGAGATTCTGTCATTGGCATTACCGATATTGTTGTTAATGCCGTCTATAGAGTAGACAATCTCATCGATAGAAACTGAAAGTTCTTTAGCCAGGCTGCTGATGATATCCATGCTTTCGCCGAATGACTTAGCATCTGCCGCATACTGGTTACCGACATCTGAGAGTTCACTGAAAGAAGGAATAACATTTCCTTCGATGAAGGAGATCATACGGTTGATGCTGTCGGTCATATTCTTAACTGACTTACTGACTTCTGTAACTATGGTATTGATACTGTTTACAGCCTCGGTAGACTGGTTAGCCAGATCACCGATCTCACTTGCAACTACAGCAAAGCCACGTCCCTGATCGCCGGCACGAGCGGCTTCTATGGCAGCATTGAGTGACAGCATGGAAGTCTGAGTGGATATAGCCCTGATGGAATTGGTGAGAGCCTGGATATTATCAACTGCTTTAGCTTCGGCGAGTGCCACGGTAGTCTGTTCACGTATCTCTTTATAAATGGACCTGGTCTTTTCAATAGAAATATCCGAAGAGTTTTTGAGATTATCGGCACGCTTGATAACAGTTTGTGCGAGATCAGAGCCGTTGGTTGACTGAAGCTCGATATCGGAAGTTTTACCCTTAATGCAGTTAATATTTTCTTCAATCTGTTCAGTAGACTCAGCGGTAATCTGCATATTGGATTCGAGCTCTCTGGTATCTGCAGAGTTACTGGTTGACTGCTTGGTAATCTGTTGGGATAGATCCTGAATCTTTGTAGAACTGGACTGCACAGCACTGGATACTTCTGCCAACTCGAATATAACTTCTGATATTTCCTTTCTCAGACCTGTAAGTGCTTTGGCAATGGTACCGCATTCGTCATGTCTCTTTACGAGCTTTTGCATCTCAATGTCATCATTCAGGTCCAGACCACGCAATTTTTCAGAAGCATTAACAAGTTTTTTATATGGTCTGGTAATGAAAAGTGCAACGATCAGAGATATGACTATAAATGTCAGACTGATAAATGCGGCGGAAAAGAGGAATGAAAGTCTTTGTTCTTTAATGGTGGCATTTATATCTTTTTTGTCAAGTGTGACTATAAGGATAGAGTGATCCACTTCGGAGATATGAAAAGCAGCATATTTATTTTCACCCTTAAATATATATTCTATTACTTCGGGGGCTCTTATGAAACCGCTGCCAATATCTGCTACTATGCCTTGAACTGCAGTGTTTTCAACCGGATTCCCGATTCTTTCCTCGGAAGGGTGATACAGAGTAGTGCCAGAACTGTCACAGAGGTAAGCATATCCGGTGGGATATCCGTTTATTGATATTTTTGATAGGATATTTCTGTATTCATTAGTGCTAAGTTTGTTTCCCTCATTATCACCGAGTTCCTCATCTATAATTTTACCATAAGAAGTAGCCAGATTAAGCATGTTGTCGGTGATGGATGATGTATAAAGCTTGGCCATCTTGCTGGATGCTACAAAGCTTAATCCTATGGCGGTTATTATAATTGAACAGGAAGAAAGTAACAAAACCTTGAGTGTAAGCCCGATCTTATGACCTTTTTTGATTATCTTCATAGGATACTAACCCTCCTGATTTATACTTATTATACAAGTTTAACATATTTTTATATATAAAACAAGAAAATATTTTATTATTGTTTAGTTGAATAATAAAAAAATAAATGATATAATAACTTTGTATGTGAAAAAATGGCTTATGCGTTGGAGGTTTTATGGCAGAAATAGTGAAGGGTGCGGATGTTGCAGCCAAACTAAAGGAAAAAATTACGGAAAGACTGGCTAAACTCAGAAGCAACGGCAGGGATGCCAAGCTTACGATACTCAGTGTAGGCGACGATCCGGCAAATGCTTCCTACGAGAGAGGTATAATAAAGGTTTTTACAGCTCTTGACATACCGCATGAAAAGGTAGTGCTTGAGGCAGGCTGCTCCCAGGATGAGTTTGACAGTGCTTTCACAAAGATAAATGAGGATCCGACAGTTACGGGTATACTTGTATTCAGACCTTTGCCCAAGCCTTTAAGTGTAGAGTTTGCCGCAAAGACCATTGATCCCAATAAGGATATCGACTGCATGGGCTATTACAATCAGGCTTCTACCGCAATGGGCAGTAAGGATTGTTTTTATCCCTGTACGGCTGAAGCGGTTTTAAAGTTCCTCGAATATGAGAATGTAGGCCTCGCCTTTAAAAACGTAGTTGTAATAGGCAGGAGCACGGTAGTCGGGAGACCTCTCGTATTGATGCTTATTTCGAGAAACGCAACCGTTACCTGCTGCCATACCAAGACAGCCGATATAACCGACAGGATCAGTAATGCCGATATAGTAGTGACTGCGGCAGGTTCAAGGGCACTTTTGAAAGGCGATATGCTTAAGAATGCCAAGAAGGACTGCTTCTGCATAGATGTAGGTATTAATATGCGTGAAGACGGACAGGGCATCTGCGGAGATATAGAGTTTGAAAGCGTTGAACCACTGATAGGTAAGATTACTACCGTACCGGGCGGTGTAGGTTCGGTAACCAGTACACTGCTTGCTGAGCATGTGGTACGTGGTGCAGAGATGATGCTTTAAGATCTGAGATATAATGATATCTAAGAATCCTGTGATTGGGATGACCTAATAGATAAGTTGTAAGGAGGAGTTCATACATGAGCATAGATGAATTCAAGCAAAAGGCCAATGAGATAAAGGAAAATCTTGAGCCTAAGGTAAAGGAGACTGCCAAGAAGGCCGGTAAGAAGGTTAAGTCTGCCGGTGAAAAGGTTTCTGATTTCGCTGCCGGGCATTTTTCTAAAAAGGATGTGGATGAAAAAGATATTGTCGAGGCAGAATACAGGGATGTTACCGATGTAGTGACAGAACCTGTCGAAGAAACCTCTGCTGAAACTGAAAATACATCTGCCGAGGCTGAAAATACCGCTGAGACTGTAGAAAATACAGAGAACGACAATAAAAAGAACAAGAAAAACTCTAAGAAGGACAATAAGCGCGGTAAAAAGAATAAAAATCAGAAAAGTGCTGATAAACCTGTTGAGGAAACTGAAGAAAAAGCTGCTGAAGACAGTACAAAGAAGGATGAAGTATCAATAGATGACATGTTTGTCGATAATACTTCCGATGAGAATGCTCAAAGTAATGATGATAATACAGACAGTGTCACAGCAGATAATGAATCAGTACAAAATGAAAATGTAAATTCAGATGTAGAAGACAATACTGCTGATAATTCAGATGAAAACATCGACGAAGAAAGCAACGATGACAAACAGGAGTCCGAGATCGAACGTATCGAGGGTGTGGTAGTAGGCACCATGAAGGATAAGTTCGGTCAGTTTAAGACCAATGTACTGCCAAAGATGAAGGACGTTGCTACAAACATTGGAGATAAGGTAAAGGAGACTGCACAGGATCTGGCACCTAAGGCAAAGGAGACTGCTCAAAACGTAGGTAACTTTGTAAAGGACAGAATTCAGGATATAGGCCCCAAGGCTAAAGAGACGGTCCAGGACTTAGGTCCTAAAGCAAAGGAGACTGCCCTTAATGTTGGCAGTAAGGTAAAAGAGACAGTACAGGATTTTGCTCCCAAGGCCAAGGACACTGTAGTGGATACTGCCAAGCAGGTAGGCCCCAAGATGTATGAAGGTGCCAAGAAGGCCGGAGAGACCATCAGCTTCCAGGGTTACAGGCTTCGTAAATCATTAGGCAAGAAGATGAAGAATTCTATCAGAAAGAAGCTCGGGCTTGGTGAAGATACCGATTCTGATGGGATAAAATACTATGAAGTAAAGAAAAAGAAGACTAACAGACTGGTAGCTCATACCAGGACAGTACTTACACATAAGAAGATGGTATTTAAGCACTGCGTAAAAGCAGGTATTCCTCTTCAGGGACTTACACATGACTTATCAAAGTTCTCACCTACCGAGTTTATAAACGGTGTTAAGTTTTACAGGGGAGACAAGAGCCCTAACGAGGGAGAGAGAGAGGATCACGGATTCTCATATGCATGGATGCATCACAAGGGGAGGAACAAACACCACTTTGAGTACTGGAATGATTATAACATCGAAGCAAACAAGGCTCTGCCTGTAAAGATGCCTCTTAAATATGTTATAGAGATGTTCTGCGACAGAGTGGCAGCCAGCAAGGTTTATCTTAAGGGTCAGTACACAAACAAGAGTCCTTATGAGTATTTTGATAAAGCCAGATCCAGGAGATGCATACATCAGGAGACAAGTGACTTCCTGGAAAAGCTTTTAAAGATGCTGGCTGAAAAAGGCGAGCCGTATACATTTATGTATATCAGATGGTATATGAAGCACCATAAGGATTATTGATCGAAAAAATATTAGAACTATAAAAAGCCGGAAGGATAAAAAGAAATGGACTTAATTAAGAACAAAGTATACTTAGTAAACGGAGAACTGCTTAACGCAGATGAGGCAGCAGGCAAGGGAGTAAATGTTAATGACGCAACTCTCAGGGACAATACCATAAGCTTTGGTATTATGAGCAAGCACAATACATCAGGTGATAATGAGAAGCTCAAGATAAAGTTTGATAAGATCACATCACATGATATTACCTATGTAGGTATCATCCAGACAGCCAGGGCCAGCGGACTTGAAAAGTTCCCTATCCCATATGTACTTACAAACTGCCATAACTCACTCTGTGCAGTAGGCGGTACTATCAACGAGGATGACCACATGTTTGGTCTGACAGCCGCAAAGAAATATGGCGGAGTATATGTACCCCCTCATCAGGCAGTTATCCATCAGTTTGCAAGAGAAATGCTTGCAGGCTGCGGAGATATGATACTTGGTTCTGATTCACATACCAGATACGGTGCTTTAGGCACCATGGCTATCGGTGAAGGCGGCGGAGAACTGGCTAAGCAGTTGCTCGGACGTACCTATGATGTAAACAGGCCTGAGGTTATCTGTATATACCTTACAGGAAAGCCTAATTTTGGTGTAGGACCTCATGATGTGGCTCTGGCACTTGTAGGTGCAACATTTGATTCAGGCTTTGTAAAGAACAAGGTACTCGAGTTTGTAGGCCCCGGAGTAAAGAACTTAAGCGTTGATTTCCGTATCGGTATCGACGTAATGACAACTGAGACCACATGTCTTTCATCTATCTGGGAGACAGATGAGGCAGTTGAGGAGTGGCTGGATATCCATGGAAGAAAGAATGCATATAAGCCTTTAAGCACAAACGGTGCTGCCTGCTACGACGGAGCAGTGGTTATCGACCTTTCTGCTATCAAGCCCATGATAGCTATGCCTTTCCATCCTTCAAAGGCTTATGCCATAGCTGATGTTAAGGCTAATCTTAAGGATTATCTCCATGAGTGCGAGGAAAGAGCAAAGGTAAGCTTTGGCGATAAGTGTGAGTACTCGCTTATGGATAAGATCATAGACGGTAAGCTCTATGTAGAGCAGGGTATCATCGCAGGCTGTGCAGGCGGCGGATTTGAGAATATCTGTGAAGCAGCTGATATCTTAAAGGGTGCAGATATAGGAAACGGTAAGTTCTCACTCAGTGTATATCCCGCCTCCATGCCTGTATATATGGAGCTTGTTAAAAACGGTGCGGCAGCAGAGCTTATCGAAGCCGGTGCAGTTATCAAGACAGCATTCTGCGGTCCCTGCTTCGGTGCCGGAGATACTCCCGCAAACAATGCATTCTCAATCAGACACAGTACACGTAACTTCCCTAACCGTGAGGGTTCAAAGATCCAGAACGGCCAGATCTCTTCAGTTGCTCTTATGGATGCAAGGTCTATCGCAGCTACAGCAGCTAACAAGGGCTTCCTTACAGGTGCCGATGAGCTTGAAGGTATCGAGATTAATAAGTACAAGTATTTCTTTGATAAGACCATATATGACAGACGTGTGCTTGACTGCGTAGGTAAGGCTGATGCATCAGCTGAGATCCATTTTGGTCCCAATATCAAGGATTGGCCTAAGATGAATGAGCTGGCCAATAACTTACTTATCAAGTGTGTAAGTGAGATCCATGACCCTGTTACCACTACAGATGAGCTTATCCCTTCAGGTGAGACTTCATCCTACAGATCAAATCCTTTGGGACTTGCAGAGTTTGCTCTTTCACGTAGGGATCCTGACTATGTTGGTGAGTCAAAGAAGGTTAGAGCGGTAGAAAAGGACAGACAGCTGAGAATGGCTAAGGCAGCAGGGCTTAATACTCCCGATGCTGAGATCGACCAGTACGGATTTGCAAAGGATGCCGGTGAGCTTAAGTCTGAGTACGAGACAGTACTTAAAAAGGTTGCTGACAGCTTCAAGGTAGCAGAGAAGGATGTATGTCTCGGCAGCACTATCTTCTGTACAAAGCCCGGTGACGGCTCTGCACGTGAGCAGGCTGCATCATGCCAGAAGGTACTCGGTGCATGGGCAAACATTGCAGGAGAGTATGCAACCAAGCGTTATCGTTCAAACCTTATCAACTGGGGTATGCTTCCTTTCCTTTATGCAGGCAATGAGATACATAAGGGCGATTATGTATTCGTACCCGATGTACGTAAGGCTCTTACCGACAAGATCGATGAGATCAAGGCATATGTATTTAGTTCAAACGGCTCAGGTGCATTCGCAGATGCCAAGGAAGTAGTATTTACTCTTGGATCACTTAGCGATGATGAGAGACAGATAATACTTGACGGATGCCTGATCAATTTCTATAAGAATTAAACTCACTAAAGATAAATAAACTTCAAGGAGACGGTTCCAATATCATTTCAGTATTAGAACCGTTTTTCTTGAATTATGGCAATACATTTTAAAGGTTAATATATGAAAAAAACTGGTATTAATATAAATTTATTCTTATATTGCGGATTGGAGAAAAAAGAACTGGAAAATATCTATCCGATAATAATGGAAAGAAATGTCCAGTTGGCAACAAAATGTAATATAGGAATAATTGTTCTCGGATTACTGCTGTTTGGTGTAAATATCCTGCTGGGCTATGATAATACGGCGGCTTATTGGGTAATAGTGGTCGGAGGCATAACTCTGTTAGCATTCAGGATGATATTTAAAAAACTGAACGGTATAATGGCGCATGTTTATTGCTATGCTTTAATTACGACGGTACTTGCATTTGGTATGGCACTGAGCCTTCAGCCCGGAAATGCGAATATGCCGTCTACAAGTTTTGTTGTTTTCCTCGTACTTTTACCGATCGTCGTAAACGACAAACCTTACAGAATGGGTTTACTGATGCTTTTTGTAACCTTGACTTATCAGATACTCTGCTTTTTCTGTAAGACCGGAGAAGCTTTAGCAGCGGATATAATAAATACGGCTACATTTTCCATCATAGGTTATGTTCTCTATATATTGATCTCAAACAGAAGTGTCAGGGAAATATTTTTCTGGACACAAACTGCTGAAAATGAGCGTATAAGAGAAGAAGCGAGGATAGCGGAGGAGGCTAATAAGGCAAAGAGTAATTTCCTGGCCAATATGTCCCATGAGATAAGAACTCCCATGAATGCGATCATCGGTCTGGATGAGATGATCCTTCGTGAATCAAACGATGAAACAGCAAAGAAATATGCCGAGGATATCAAGAGTGCCGGCAATACTTTGCTTTCTATAATTAATGATATCCTGGACTTATCTAAGATAGAAACCGGGAAGATGGAACTTATCCCGGTGAATTATGAGCTATCATCGGTCATTAACGATATTGTAAATATGACCGAGAAAAAGGCTGAAGACAAGAATCTGAAGTTTAACATGAAGGTTGAAGAGAGTATCCCTTCAGTATTAAACGGAGATGAGATCCGTATCAGACAGATACTGTTGAATATTATAAACAATGCCGTAAAGTACACGGAAAAAGGAAGTATTGACATATATATTTCTTTTGACAGGGTGACTTCCGTACTTAAAGCTGTAGTTAAGGATACAGGTATAGGCATAAAGCCTGAGGATAAGGAGCGCCTGTTCAATTCGTTCCTGAGACTGGATGAGACCAGAAACAGGAATATCGAAGGCACTGGTTTGGGACTCAATATTTCCAGACAACTGGCCCAGATGATGGACGGAACCATAGAAGTCGAGAGTGAATATGGCAAGGGCTCGGTATTTACGATAACTGTTGTACAGAAGGTGGCTGATGACACCCCTATGGGTGATTATACTAAACGCCTCGAGAAAGCTAGAAAAGAGGAAAAAGAGTATAAGCCACAGCTTTTGGCTCCCGATGCCACGTTACTGGTTGTTGACGATAATGATATGAACATTAAGGTGGTTAAGTTCCTCTTAAAGAAAACAAAGATAAAGATAACCACCGCTTTATCAGGGACTGAATGCCTGGAGCTTGTTAAGTCAAACAGCTATGATATTATCCTGCTGGATCAGATGATGCCCGGCATGTCGGGGGTTGAGACCCTGAAGGCCATCAGGGACCTGAAGCTTGCTGATGATACTCCTGTAATAGCGCTTACCGCCGATGCCATATCGGGAGCAAAGGAAATGTATATAGAGCAGGGCTTTACTGATTATCTGTCCAAGCCTATTATATATGAAGAACTCGAGAAGCAGCTTATTGAGTATCTTGGTGACAAAGCCTACGTCAGCAGTGATGTTCAATGATTGAAAAACAGAAAATTGTTTATTGACTTTTAAGAGTGTAAATTTTATAATTAATAAGATAAGGCTTAGTTTTGGTGCTTTCTGTACAAGGTGACCGATATGATAAAGATAAGACTTAAAAACCGCCCATATGGCTTTGTTTATGAGAATACGCTTCCCAAAGCAGGTTTTACGGAGTTCAGGATACCTGTGATACCTGAACGGATAGCGATAACAGGTGATTATTTTGAAATAGCGGACAACCATTGTGCTGCCATATGCACCATGAATACTTTACTTCTTATGAGGCAGCATGGTAAAGGAGATATAAGAAGGCATCGTTTCGGAAATGATTTCCTGCAGATTTTCAAGGATATCCACAAAATAGTCGGAAACGGACCTATCATATTCTATAAACCCAAGTTTAACAGATTTTTCAGATCTAAGGGTTCAAAGGTTCATGCTGTACCGATATCATCCTTTAGTGATATAGAAGCAACTATCCGTGATAAGACACCAGTACCCATGATGGTGAATGCGGGTATCACTCACTGGCACTGGATACTGGTGGTCGGTATCAGGAAGTATATGAACGGTGATATCTATCTGAATATCCTGGACGGCTGGAACAAGAGAAACGACAGATATTTGAAATACACCGGCAGAGAAACGTTTATAAGGGCACTAAAGCCTACTATGTAAAATAAATGATAAATTATATATATTTATGGAGGATTATCAAATGGATAAGATCAGGATGACTACCCCTCTTGTAGAGATGGACGGGGACGAGATGACCAGGATCATCTGGCAGATGATAAAGGACGAGTTACTTTGCCCGTATAGCGACTTAAAGACAGATTATTATGACTTAGGACTTAAGTACAGAGACGAGACAGACGATCAGGTGACCATCGACTCTGCAAATGCCATAAAGAAATACGGTGTAGGTGTAAAGTGCGCTACCATTACTCCCAATGCCGCAAGAGTTACAGAGTACAATTTAAAGCAGATGTGGAAGAGCCCCAACGGTACAATCCGTGCCATACTTGACGGTACAGTTTTCCGTGCACCCATCATCGTAAAGGGTATCGACGCATATGTACCTCATTGGAAAAAGCCTATAACCATCGCACGTCACGCATACGGTGATATCTACAAGGCTACCGAGATGAAGATTGACCGTCCCGGAAAGGCTGAGCTGGTGTTTACAGATGCTGA
>JAEEGI010030503.1_pt1 | contig 10136 bp, 7 predicted proteins | sample 8958751 | NCBI WGS metagenome assembly JAEEGI01 (sample SAMN16246545, study PRJNA631951) | gut metagenome | biome: gut microbiome; feature: rumen; material: KS-attached | host: Bos | place: Iran: Karaj | collected 2018-10 | reverse complement strand
TCGCCCTGGGCGTTGGTGAGGACCTCGCCCATCAGCTTCTTCTCGCCCGTGGCGGGGTCTCGGGTGAAGGCCACGCCCGTGCCGGAGTTGTCGTTGAGGTTGCCGAACACCATCGGCATGACGTTGACGGCCGTGCCCCAGCTGTAGGGGATGTCGTGCAGGCGGCGGTAGGTGTTGGCGCGGGGGTTGTCCCACGAACGGAACACGGCGCGGATGGCTTCGTACAGCTGCACCTTGGGATCGGAGGGGAAGTCGGCGCCCAGCTGCTTCTTATACTCAGCCTTGAACTCCTCGGCCAGCTCCTTCAGGTCGGCGGCGGTCAGCTCGGTGTCGAAAGTGACGCCCTTCTTGGCCTTCATCTTGTCGATGAGCTCTTCGAAGTACTTCTTGCCGACTTCCATGACCACGTCGGAGAACATCTGGATGAAACGGCGGTAGCAGTCGTACACGAAACGCTCGAACTTGGGATCGGGATTGCCCTTGATCATCGCGGCGACAACGTCGTCGTTGAGGCCCAGGTTGAGGATCGTGTCCATCATGCCGGGCATCGAAGCGCGTGCGCCGGAACGGACGGAGACCAGCAGCGGATTGTCCTTGGAGCCGAACTTCTTGCCGTTGACCTTTTCCATCTTGTCAACGTTCTCCCAGATCTCGGCCATGATTTCGTCGTTGATCTTGCGGCCGTCCTCGTAGTACTTGGTGCAAGCCTCGGTCGTGATCGTGAAGCCCTGGGGAACGGGCAGGCCGATGTTGGTCATCTCGGCCAGGTTGGCGCCCTTGCCGCCGAGCAGCTCGCGCATCTTCGCGTTGCCCTCGGTGAACTGGTACACATATTTGGTCATACAAAAACCTCCTTATGAAAGTGGACGAACCGCCGTGAAACTTCCATAGAGCGGCTCGTGATTTCACACATGAATGGTCGTCCGTCGCGCCGCGGTAAAAGACATCGTGACGAACAAACAGGAATTATATTTCTCTGCCCCCCAAAAGTCAAATCATTTGCATGTTATGAAAATAGTGAAAACCATGCTCCGGCGCTCCTGCGACGAGGACACGGACCGGTGTGGAAAAGCGCGGGATGCTGTGCTAAAATCGGCGCGATGGCGTCGGAAATGAGACGCCTGCTTTTTTGGAGGGAACACAGTGAGAAAAACTTCTTCTTATTCCGTTATGAAAGCCCTCGCCGGGCTGCTCGTGATCGCCGCCACGTGTCTGGGAATCGAAGAGATGCGCAGGCGAGCCGTTCCCGTTGTCGAAGCGGAGATCGTGCGCCCTGTGCGCACGATCGCTCTTGAAGCCGACAGCGGCTCACAACGGCGTTATTTCGGCAGCGTCCAGGGATCACGCCGCGTCAACCTCTCGTTTCGCGTCCATGGCACGCTGCAGGAGCTCGCGGCCGAAAAAGGCGCGGCGGTGAAAAAGGGCGATCTGCTGGCCCGCATCGACGCACGCGACTTCCGCACGAAGGTCGCACAGGCGCAGGGCGTGCTGGCCCAGGCGCGGGCGCAGTACAGCGATGCGGCGGCCAACTTCAGGCGCTACGAAGAACTGTATCAGCAGAAGGTCATCGCCGCGGCGAAATATGATGCCTATAAAGCTCAGCTCAGCGTCGCCCGTTCGGCCGTGAGCCAGGCCGAAGCTCATCTTGCCGCCGCCCGGGACGCACTGCGTGACACCGAGCTGCGAGCTCCGTTTGACGGCGTCGTCGCCGAGCGCATGGCCGAGAATTTCCAGGACGTGATCGCCAAACAGCCGTTGATCGTACTGCAGGACATCTCTGAGCTGGAGATCGTTTTCAGCGTTCCGGACACGGACGTGCTGCTCGCGCCGGTGCCCGCATCCGCCGACATGAAACAGCTTTCCAGACTGAGCGCCTCGTTTGGCGTGAAGGCGCACTTCGACGCGATCCCGGACCGCGAGTTTCCCGTCAAACTCAAGGAATTTGCGGCGCAGGCCGATCCTCGCACGAAAACCTATCCGGTCACGGTGACTTTGCCGCAGCCGGAAGGTGTGCGCGTGCTGCCTGGCATGGCTGTGACCGTGACCGTCGATTTCTCCGGGGGAGACCGCAAAAACACCTTTCTTGTGCCCGAATCGGCCATCCTCAGCCGCACCGAGGGCGACTCATCCGACCGCTCCGTGTGGCTGTACCGCGACGGTGCGGCGACGCTCGTTCCCGTCATCGTGAACGGGGAGCGGAACGGCATGATCGAGATCAGTTCGCCGAAGCTGAATGTCGGCGACCGCGTCGTCACTGCCGGTGTACACTTTCTCCGTGAAGGCCAGAAAGTGCGTCTGATGAAAGAAGGTGAACGGCAATGAGCATCGCGCGAGCCAGCATCAAACGCCGTGCGGTCGTGCTATTTCTCTGCGCGCTGATCGCAATATCAGGCGTGGTGGCGTATTTTCAGATCGGCAAGCTGGAAGATCCTACGTTCACGATCAAGACTGCTGTCGTCACCGCCGTTTATCCGGGGGCATCGGCCTATGAGGTGGAGCGCGAAGTGGTCAGCCGCATCGAGGACGCCGTACAGGCGATGGGGGAGATCAAAAAGATCCGTTCGCACTGTATGCCCGGTCTGGCTCTGATCTACGTCGACATCAAGGATCAATACACCACGGCAGACCTTCCGCAGGTGTGGAACGTGCTGCGGCAGAAACTGCACGACGTGCAGCCTTTCATGCCTGCGGGCAGCACGATCCTCATCGACAACGACTTCGGCGACGTGTATGGCCAGTATTATGCGCTCGTCGGCGACGGTTACACGATGAAGGAACTGTGGGATTATGCCGATTTTCTCAAAAAACAGATCGTTCTTGTGCCGAACGTCGCCAGCGTGAAGATCCTCGGCGAGCAGAAAGAGTGCGTGTACGTCGAGTTCTCGACCAACCGTCTTTCGTCACTGGGGTTGTCGCCGCAGGCTATTTTTCAGGTGCTCAACCAGCAGAACGCGCTCACCGCTATCGGCAGCACGACGACAGGCGGGCGCTACGTGCGCGTCTCGCCGACCAGTGCCATCACGAGCGTTGACGACATCGCTGATCTTGTCATCGGCGGCGCAGGCGGCAAGCTGATCCGTCTTCGTGAGGTGGCGACGGTTCGGCGCGATTACGCCGATCCGCAGTCGTTCATGCTCCGCTTCAACGGCCGCCCGGCGCTTGGCCTCGGCATCGCCACCGTGCCCGGAGGCAACGTCGTCGAGATGGGGCGCGCCGTTTCCAAACGTCTGCGTTCCCTTGAAACGCACCGTCCCATCGGCATGGAACTTGAAGAGATCTACATGCAGTCAGACATGGTCATGAAGTCGATCAGCGATTTCATCGTCAATCTGCTCGAGTCTCTGGCGATCGTCGTCGGCGTGCTGCTCGTCTTTATGGGCCTGCGGACTGGACTTTTGATCGGCATCGTGCTGCTGCTGACCGTGGCGGGCACGTTCGCACTGATGAACGCGTGCGGCATTTTTCTTCAGATCATTTCGCTCGGCTCGCTGATCCTGGCGCTCGGGTCTCTGGTCGATAACGCCATCGTCGTTTCCGAGGGGATGCTCGTCGGCGTCGAACGCGGACAGCTGCTCGAAGATGCAGCGGACGAGTCGGTGGAAGGGGCCAAGTGGGCCATGCTGGGCGGCACGTTCATTGCCGTTCTGGCGTTTGCCCCCATCGGCCTGTCGCGCGACCAGACGGGCGAGTTCTGCCGCTCGCTCTTCCAGGTGGTGGGCCTGTCGATGATGTTCAGCTGGCTCATGGCGCTCACGGCCACGCCTGTATTCGGCAAGCTGATGCTGCGCCCCGGCAAGGCGGCCGAAGATCCGTACAACAGACCGTTGTTCCGCGCGTACCGCGCCTTGCTGGAAGGCTGTCTGGCCCATCGCGCCCTGACGATGACGGTCGTTGCCGCCCTGTTCGGCGCGTCCGTGTGGGGCTATACGCGGCTCGATCACTCGTTCTTCCCCGACGCCAACACGGCCTATTTCACCGTCGATCTCTGGGGAACGGAGGGGCGTTCCTTGGCCGCGCAGCGCGATTCCACTGTCCGGCTGGAGCAGAAATTGCGCGCCATGCCTGAGGTGAAGAACGTCACCGACTTTATCGGCGGCGGTTCTCTGCGCTTCATGCTCACCTACTCGCCGCCCGATCCGAACACGGCCTATTCGCAGCTGCTCGTCGAAGCTAAGGATCCCAAAAACACCCGCGTCATCCTGCAAAAGACGCAGGCTTTCATCGACAACGAGCTTCCCGGTATTGACGGCGTGTGCAAGGCCTTTTCCAAGGGCAGCGGCATGACGCCGAGACTGGAAGCGCGCTTCTACGGCGACGACCCCGCCGTGCTGCGCGAGCTTGGCGCGAAAGCACAGGCTGTCTTCGAGGCCGACCCGTCGCATCAGTTTGCCCGGATTGACTGGCGTACTCCAGTCGAAGTCATCCGACCGCAAATTCTCAAGGATCAGCTGCAGAATCTCGGCCTGACACGCCCGGCCGTCAATCAGGACATCCTCATCGCCACCACGGGACTGCCCATCGGCGCCTATCGCGACGGCGACAAGACGCTGCCGATCCTGGCAGCGGTCGCACCGGATGAACGCAACCGCATGGACCGACTCAAGTCGTTCCCGCTCTGGGCCCCTACGGCCGGCGCGACCGTGCCGATGGGAACAGTGATCTCGTCGCTGAACGTGGAGTTTGAGGACAACATCATCATGCGCCGCAACCGCGAGCGCGTTCTTACCGTTGCCTCCGACACGAAGCTGGGGCATAATGCCGATGCGATGCTGAAGCGAGTCAAGGGCGCGATCGAGGCCATTCCTCTGCCAGTCGGTTATTCTCTTGAATGGGGCGGCGAACAGGAGATGTCGAGCGACGCCATTGCCGGAATGAAAGTGGCGTTCCTTCCCGCGCTGGTCCTGATGTTCACCGTCATGGTCTTTCTGTTCAACGGCTTCAGGCAGCCGCTTATCATTTTCGGCACGCTACCGCTGATTTTAATCGGCGTTGTCGGCGGGCTTGCCATAGCGCGCATGTCGGTGAGCTTTTTGGCGATCATCGGCCTGCTCAGCCTCATCGGGATGCTGGCGAAGAACTCGATCGTCCTGCTCGATCAGGTCAGCGCCGATTTTGACGCCGGCCGCGACCGTTACGAAGCGATCGTCGATGATGCGGTCGGCCGCCTGCGCCCGGTCAGCATGTCGGCGATCACCACCGTGCTCGGCATGATCCCGCTCGTTCCCGACCTGATGTTCGGCCCCATGGCCGTCACGATCATGGCCGGACTGACCGTCAGCACCGTGCTCACGCTGATCGTCATCCCCGTGGCGACGGCGATGGTCTATGACGTGCCGTGCCCGAAAAAGTAAAATGACGCGAAAAACGCGGCGGAGCCTCCGGAAATCGTTTCCGGCGCTCCGCCGCGTTTTTTCATGAGAGACTGCGTTACAGTTCCGCTGCCGTCTTCCGTAAAAAGTCAAGCAGCGCCTGCGCGGCGTGTCCCAAGCCGCGCCGTGAGAGGTAGCTGATCACCGTGCCGCTGGCCTTGTATTCCGGCAGCGGGATCGAGAGGAGCCGCGGGCCGCTCTGGCGGCGTTTTTCGTAATAGCTCCAGAGCCGTTCGTAGGTGACGGTGAAACCGCAGCCGGAGGCGCAGAGGATCATTTGCAGCTCCGTGTTCCCCGTCTCGATGAGGACGTTGGGGTGACGGCAGCCGCGGGCGAGCAGAAAACGTTCGGTGCATTCGCGCGTCGTGCCGCTTTTGTAAAAGATCAGCGGCGCCTTTTCGAGAGCGGTCCAGTCGGGGGAATTCCCTGCGTCCATCTCGGCGGCGCTCATATCGAAATGCTGTTCAAGGATGTTTTCGGGAATGACGAGGCAGTAGCGGTCCGAAAGGGCAGGGATGCTTGTGAAACCGGCGTTTGCTGCGTATGGTGCGATCAGCAGCGCCAGGTCGAGCGTACCGCTCAGCAGCTGTCCGGCCAGATCCTGTGAGCGCCCCAGTGTAACGTGGAGCTGGATCCCAGGATGTGCGGCGCTGAAACGGGGAATGAGATCGGGCAGCAGGATGCGCCCGTAGAACGCTCTCATGCCCAGCGAGACGGAGCCCTTTTTCTCGGCGGCGACGTCTGCCATTACGCCGGAAATGCGGGCATCGAGGTCAAGCGCTTCCAGCGCGTAACGTCGCAGCTGCGCTCCCGCTTCGGTCAAACGCAGCGACGGCATGCGTTCGAACAGCTTGACGTGGTATTCCTCTTCGAGGCGCCTGATGTGCTCGCTCAGACTCTGCTGCGTGATATACAGGCTCTTTGCGGCGCGAGTGAAGTTCAGTTCTGCGGCGGCGGCGAGAAAATAGCGGAAGCTGATCAGGTTCAAGACGGATTCCTCCAAGGCGTTGTTTTGTCACTCCTGAATATTGTGACATTGTTTTGCCTGTGACGCGTCAAGGATATAACTTGTTTTACAATTCCGCAAGCCTCAATTATCATTTTTTCATCACAAAAATGCTCCCGAAGCGGAGCGAGGAGGAAAAACATGTCACGACCGAAAATTCTCTGGTTTGGTATCTTCTCCGATAAAGTGAAAAACATCATGCGCGAACAGGCGCCCGAAGGCTTCGATCTGCTGTTCACACAGTCGAAGACTGACCGCGAAGAGCATCTGCGCCTGCTTGCCCAGGCCGATTACATCGCACCGAACGGGATCAAGATGACCGAAGAATACGTTCGCGCCGCTAAGAAGGCGAAGCTGATCCAGCTTTGGGGCGCGGGCTATGACGCCTATGATCTCGACCTGCTGAAAGAGCTGAACATCGCTCTGCAAAACGGCGTAGGTTTCAACGCTCCAGCGGTTGCCGAGATGGCCGTTCTGCACATGCTTGCGCTCAATCGCAAGCTGCTCTACGTCGATCACGCTCTGCGCAGCGGCCGCTGGCTGAAAACGGAGATGCGCGACCAGTGCGTTTCCCTTTACGGCAAGACGATCGGAATCGTCGGTTTCGGTAACATCGGACGCCGGCTCTGTGAGCTCGTTTACGGAATGAAAGCTGCCCGTGTCGTATACTACGACGTGTTCCGCGCCTCGCCCGAGACGGAAAGCGCCCTGAACGCCGAATACATGGAACTTGACGATCTGCTGCGCACTGCCGATGTGGTCTCGCTCCATCTGCCGCTCACCGACAGCACGCGCCATATCATCAACGCCAAAAAGCTAGCGCTCATGAAGCCCGACGCGATCCTGATCAACACCGCGCGCGGGGCGATCGTGGACGAAGCGGCGCTGGTCGAGGCGCTGAAAAAACGCACGATCCGCGGCGCCGGGCTGGATACGTTCGATCCCGAACCGCCCGCGCCCGACAATCCGCTCTTCGCACTTGACAACGTCGTGCTCACCAGCCACGGCGCGGGTGCAGTGTTCGAGAACATCCCGCCGCGGGTGCAGCACGTTTACGACTGTATCGTGAAGTTTGAAAAGGGCGAGCCCGTCGATGAGCGATTCGTCATCGTCCGCCGCGCGGCGAAATAAACGGAGGCGATACAGATGCGTTACGGCAAAGGTAAGTACACGTATGAGTGCGATCCTACCTGGGCAAAAGGCGTGATCGAAAAATACGCCGTCGGTGTCGTCGCCGGCGTGACTGTGGACGAACAGGACAACGTCTATGTGCTGACTCGTTCCGATCCGCCCGTCATCATCCTCGACAAAAACGGCCGCGAGCTGGAAACGTTCGGAAGCGGCATCTTCGGCCGGGCTCACGGCATGTTCCGCGACCGCGACGGTTCGCTCTTCGGCGTGGACGATGCGCGGCACGCTGTGTACAAGTTTGACGCGCAGCGCCGGATCGTCATGACGCTCGGTACGCCCGATCAGGCGACCGACACGGGCTACACGTCAGAGAGCAAGACGGTCGTCCGCGCCGCCGGCCCGTTCAACCGTCCCACGCGGCTCGTCACCGACGCACAGGGCAACATCTATGTCACCGACGGCTACGGCAATGCGCGCGTGCACAAGTTCGACAGAGACGGGCGGCTGTTGAAAAGCTGGGGCGAGCCGGGAAACGCTCCGGGACAGTTCAACCTGCCCCACGGCATCGGCATCAGTTCTGACGGCAAAACTCTTTACGTGGCCGACCGGCAGAACAATCGTGTGCAGCTGTTTACCACCGACGGCGAGTTCCTGACCGCATGGAACGATTTCAAGCGTCCGTCCGATATCTGGGTAGACAAAGAAGGCGTCATCTTCGTGTCGGAAAATCGCCGCAGCTCGGCTGACGACTGCGCTCCGTCGCGTGTCAGCATCATGTCGCCCGGGGGCGAACTGCTGGCACGTCTCGGCGATGACGACGTGCCCTACGACGAAAAAAGCGCGTTCCATAGCGCCCATGGTGTCGCCGTTGACAGCGAGGGCAGCGTCTACGTCGGCAACGTCGGCCAGCACGGGCCGAAAGGCTGTACCGGCCTTTACAAGTACGTCAGAGTTTAATGAGTGATGAAAGACGCGCCGTGCTAAGCATTTCGGAGATGAAACGCTTAGCACGGCGCGTCTGCTTTTGTTTTATTTCACTGCGTCACGGGCGGATTGGAGCAGCGGCGGGATGGTGCGGCGCAGGTATTCGAGGTCGGAGACGAGATTGACGAACGTGAAGCCGAGCGACTTGTAGTACAGCGTCGTGTCCACGTCGGTGGCACTGGTGCCGCAGGGAACGCCTTTGGCTTTTGCGACGGCGCAGATATGGCGCAGCATGTCCTCAAATCGCGGATCCTTCTGTTTGCCGAAAAAGCCTGTGTCGAGCGAGAGATCGCCGCGCCCGACGCGAATGATCTCGATCCCCTGATCGAGGATCGCTTCCAGGTTTTCGACGCCCTTGCCCGATTCGATCATGGCGATGGCCGAACAGTTGCGGTTAGCGGCTTCGAGATATTCTGCGGGCTTCAGGAACGTCCCGAACTCGGCGGCACGGCTGACCATGGCGTGTCCGCGGTGTCCGAGCGGCGCGAACTTGACGGCATCGACGAGGCGTCTCGCTTCTTCCGGCGTGTCCACATGGGGCGCGATCACGCCCTGCACGCCGATGTCGAGCAGGTGGCCGACGTTTTCGGGATCGACGTTCGTGACGCGGATCCACGGCGTGATGCCGGAAAGCTGCGCGGCGCGCACGAGGTATTCGACCGTCTCGTCGTTGCAGGCGAAATGCTCTGTCTCGATATAGAGAAAATCAAAACCCAGAAAACCTGCCAGTTCGGCGATCAAGGGCGAGCGAGTGCGCAGCTGGAAGCCGAACGCGAACTCACCGGCCCGCATTTTTACAAGAACGCGGTTGTGTTCCATGTAAGCCATAATAAATCAGTCCTTTCGTGGAATTATGATATAATCATAAAACAGAGGAAAGGAAGCCGCAAGCATGTTTTTATCTGTTGATCCGACAGGCGACGAACTGTGCTGGAGATCCAGAGTTCTCTGGCTTTTGAAAATCAACAGTCTTTGCCCTGTGAAATAGTTCTTTGTTTCGTTGTTTTACAATGTAGAGTTTTTGCGTATAATCTGAATCACACAGGAAAACGCCGATTTCCGCGCGAAGCGGCGCAAGTTTTTGCGACTGGAGTGTGATGAGGCTCACATGAAAAAGTATAAGGAAGCGCGAAGCAACGTCATCTGCGGTGTTTTAGCGCAGCTGTTTTCCATCGGCTTCTACCTGGAAACGTATCATTTCCGGCTGGTGAAGAACGTCAATACGGTCAACGCCGCGTTTTTCCCGCGCGTGATCGCCTGCGTCGTCTTTTTCTGCGCGACGCTCCTCGTCATTCAGGGCGTGAAACAGTACAGAAGCCTGTCGGCTGAGGAAAAAACGATCTCTCCCGAAGAGCGGGCGAAAAATCGCGAAGGACTGTTCCGCATCGCTCAGGTGTTCGTCATCCTTCTGGCGGCGGCGATCCTGTTCCGCACCCTGGGATTCTTGCTGACGATGCCGTGGATGATGTTTCTGCTCTTTATCGTCCTCGAAAAGAAGGAAAACCGTCGCTACGGCCTGTATCTGGCGTTTTCGATCCTGACCCCGCTGTTCATGTTCGCCGTGTTTTATTACGCGTTCTCGACGCTGCTCCCGATGGGGATTCTGGCGCCGTATTTGTCGATGATCCTCTAGGAAAGGCGGGGAG
>JAEEGI010030500.1_pt1 | contig 10136 bp, 7 predicted proteins | sample 8958751 | NCBI WGS metagenome assembly JAEEGI01 (sample SAMN16246545, study PRJNA631951) | gut metagenome | biome: gut microbiome; feature: rumen; material: KS-attached | host: Bos | place: Iran: Karaj | collected 2018-10 | reverse complement strand
AACAAGAGCATGGATTTCACCTTCTTCTACCTGAAGGTTGACATTGTCAAGTGCCTTAACGCCCGGGAATATCTTGGTAATATTTTGCATTTCAAGTAATATTTTGGCCAATTTTATCCCTCCTGTTTAGATTACAATTTTTTTGTTTTTCTTTGTCACAATTTCATTTTTACATAGTTAAGTCCCCTTTTATTCGAAGGGGACTTAACTTTATGTAGGGAATGAGTTAAATCATTTTTAACGATCTACTCATAGGGGAATTACTTTAACTGATCCTCTGTGTAGTAACCGGAATCGATTAAGAGTTCTTTGTAGTTGTTAACATCTGCAAATACCGGCTCGCAAAGGTATGAAGGAACAACCTTAACACCATTGTCGTATGTAGAAGTATCGTTTGTAGGAGCTGTGCCGCCCTTAAGGATAGCGTCTACCATTTCAACTGTCTTCTTTGCAAGTGTACGTGTATCCTTGAAGATTGACATTGACTGCTTGCCTGCGATCATGTTCTTAACGTTAGCAATATCGCAGTCCTGACCTGTGATGATAGGATAAGAACCTGTGTAGTTAACAAGTGCGTTTGCTACACCGAATGCTGTTGAGTCGTTTGAACACATAACTGCGTCAAGCTGTGTACCGTCAGCATAGTTGGAAGAAATGATAGCTTCCATTCTAGCCTGTGCTGCATCTGATGCCCAGTTAGCTGTAGCAACTGTATCGAAATCGATCTGTCCTGAAGGAACAACGAGCTGGCCGTTGTCGATGTAAGGATTAAGAACGTCCATAGCACCTTTGTAGAAGAATCTTGCATTGTTGTCACCGGGGTCACCTGTGAAGATCTCAAGATTGTAAGGTCCCTTGCCTTCTTTAAGTCCTAACTGATCTTCGATGTACTGACCCTGCTTTGTACCAACGAGTTCGTTGTTGAATGTAGCATAGTAAGAAACAGCATCTGAGTTCATGATAAGACGGTCATAAGCGATTACAGGAATCTTTTTCTGCTTAGCCTGTTCAAGAACTGTTCCGAGTGAATCACCGTCGATGGAAGCGATAACGAGAACGTCGCATCCTGATGTGATCATGTTTTCAATCTGAGTAACCTGTGTGTTGATGTCGTTTGATGCGTACTGAAGGTCTACATCATATCCTGCTTCCTTAAGAAGCTTCTCCATGTTGGAACCATCCTGGTTCCATCTCTGAAGATCCTTTGTAGGCATTGCAACGCCGACTTTCTTATTTCCTGAACCACCTATTGAACAACCAACGAGTGTAGTTGCTACCATACCTGATGCAAGAAGAACACTGAGTAATCTTTTTTTCATTTCTTTACCTCCCATTAAAAAATGTGATAAGTTATTTTCTCATGATGTTGGTCTCATGAATACAAATACACATTAACACACCTTTTTGCAAAATAAATTGTTACATTCTGCATTTTTTTGATAACTTTAAAAATCAAAAAAAGTGTATGCTATCAAAAAATTGTCAGCATACACTTATCTTTGACAAAAAAATGCTATACGGAGTCTGGCTCGCGCAGCGTGCCTGGCACTTTAATCTGTAACGTTGAGGTAAACATCCTCTCTTGTATGGAAACCGCTGTTTATAATGACTTCGTCCATATTGTCCTTCGTCACGGGAATGGGCTCTAAAAGAATGCAGGGAACATCATATGCTCCGTTATTCATGGTCTGGTCGGTTGCCAAAACTTCATGGTTTGCCAGTTTAATCGCACACTCCGCTGCCTTCTTCGCAAGATTGTCCACGGGTTTATAAACTGTCATAAGCTGCGTGCCCTCCACTATTCTCTGGCAGGCTTCAAGATCCGCATCCTGACCTGTCACGGGAATACGGCCCGCAAGACGCTGTTCGGAAAGTGCGGATACGACTTTACTTGCTATATTGTCGTTACCGCACATAATTGCGTCGGCACCTGAAATCGTTTCCATATTTTCATATACATAATCGTAAGCAATCTCCGCTCTCCAGGCTTCGCAATGGGTTCTGTCCAAAATATTAACTTTATTTTCATCCATTACGCTTATAAAACCTTCTTCAAGCGCGGGAACATTGTAGTCAGCGGGAGAACCGCCTATCATTACGATATTGCTGCCTTCACCTATACCGGAAGTAACGAGGGTCTCGCCCATCATCTTTCCAACTTCGGCGTTGTCAAACGATACATAAAGGTCAATATCCGCATCTCTTATGATACGGTCATATGCGATTACTTTTATGCCCGCATTCTTTGCTTTTTTAACTTCTTCGGAAAGAGTATCGGCGTCAATACAGATAATAACGATGACATCAACATTCTGCTCTATAAAATACATAATCTGTCTTTTCTGTTCTTCGATATTACCGTTGGCATTCTGGACATTTACTTCCGCGCCCATTTCCTTGGCCGTGGAAACAAATACGTCTCTGTCTCTCTGCCATCTTTCAATAACGAAGGAGTCAAAGGACATTCCTATATTAATGGTGTCCGGAACATTTTCCGTATTATCTCCGGTTTCACCCTCTTTGACAGTGCAGGAAGATAAAGGCATCAAAACCATCGCCATTGTCAGAAATACGCTGATTAACTTTGCTGTTCTTTTAAAAATGTTTTTCATATATTAACCCTAAAATAATCAATTCGGAGCCGGGCACGCAATCGTGCCGGGCACCGTTTATTACAGTGCGTCCTTGTACTCCGTAGGAGATACTCCCTCGTATTTTTTGAAGGCTCTCGAAAAATAATTCGGATCCGAAAAGCCGACCGAGTAGCTTATTTCTTTTATGGAGGCTTCCGACTCGGTCAGCATCTTCTTCGCATTCTCGATTCTTACCCTGCTTAAATATTCGACATAGTTTTCACCGGTCTCCTGCTTGAAGAGCTTGCTGAAATAGTAAGAACTGATATTGCAGTATCTGGAAATATCGTCGAGCGAGATATCCTTCATATAATTCTTGTTGATGTAGTTTTCTGCTTTTTCGATAAGGCTTTCACTCTTGTCGCTTCTGTTGTTCTCTATCTTCTGAGTGGTTTCGACAATTTTGTCGAGGAACCATTTCTTTAATACTTCGAGGTCTTCCGTTCCCATTACCGTGGGAAGATAATCCGTACGGCTCTTGAATTCGTATCTGTTACCGCCCTTGTCGTGCATGATGTGTTCGGCGTGAATAACAAATTCAAGTATCTTAAGTCTTATATCCATGAGGCCGTCGGAGAAGGTTGAGCTCATCCAGTCAAAGAACTGTCCCGCCGCATTGCCGGCTCCGACATAATCTCCCTTTTCGATAAGTTCGAACATCCTGGCTTCGGTCTCCGCGGGATAGTTTTCCTCGTAATCGCATCTTAAATCCAGATCGTCCGCGTGGGCAACTCGTCCGTTTGCGTTTAAAAGAGCCTGTAATGCTTCATCGTAGGATTCGTTCATCTTGGAGAATTCTTTTACGCCGCCTATACCGATTTTAAAATCGCCCGAAAGTTTTCTCTGGAGTGTTCTTGTAAAATCTCTGGTTTTTTCGATGAGCGCGTTTCTTTCGGAATAATCCATCTCGGGCTTGTCATACGGAACAAGCACGGCAATTTTGTTGGACATTACGTTTCCGACGATACCTCCGCAGAAATCTTTTATGTAGGAACGTAGCTCCGGATAGTGATTCTGGAGTCTTACACTCGAACCTACGGCATTGGTAAGATTGGAATCCTCGTCTCTTTCACCGCATACAACCGTCATCATGTATCCGTACTCTTCTTTTATTCCGAGAATGTTTTTGTAATTGTATGCATCTTCGGAGAACTTGTTCTGAAGGAAAATACTGTAGATGAGTCCGCTCTCAAGCATCGGAATAACCATCTCCATCTTTTCCATAATCATAAGGTCGTTGCTTCTTCTGGCTCTTTCCTTATCAATGATGGCCATGGCACGTTTAACAACGGAAATGATTCTGTTCTTTTCCATAGGCTTGGTGATGTAATCAAGTACGCCGAGTTTGATTGCCTCGGTAGCGTAATCGAATTTATCATAAGCACTCATTACGATAAAAATCACGTCCTTGTTTTTCTCGCGAATTTCCTTCATCGCGTCGATACCGTTGATGCCGGGCATCTGAATATCCATGATGGAGATATCCGGTCTGAAGTTTTCGGCTAACTCTATTACGCTTCGTCCGGTCTTGGCGAATTCTATCGAACATTCTTTGCCAAATTCTTTTTCAAGCACGAATTTTAAGGAATCAATTACAATGCCTTCGTCATCGGCTATCATTATCTTATACATTCTCACTGCCTCCGTTGGTCAGTTTTATAATAACTTCCGTACCCTTGCCTTCGCCCTCACTCCTTATGGATACGCTGTCTTCCCTGTCGGTAAAAAGTCTTAGTCTCTTGATGACATTATCCATTCCTATACCGTGAGCGCCAACGGGTGCGGCCTTTTCTTCTTCGGTCAGTTCACCGCTTAAAACTTTGTCTATCATCTCCTGCGTCATACCGATGCCGTTGTCCCTGACACTGATACAAACATTGTCGTCCTCGGAATAAACGCGAAGAGTGATTCTGCCCTTGCCTTCCATTTCTTTTATGCCGTGGTTGATGGAATTCTCAACTATCGGCTGAAGAATCATGCTGGGCATCAGAATCTCCGTCAGGCTTTCGTCGATATCTTTTTCATATTTGATATCGCCTGAGAAACGCACGTTTAAAATATAAATGTAATGGTCGATTAAGCTGATTTCATCGGCCAGTTTAACGGTCGTATTTCCTTCGCGAACATTGTATCTGAAGAATTCCGCAGTATTCTGAATATAATCGTAGGTCTTTTCCGCCTCTTCCATCATCGCAAGCTGTGCGCCTGCATTAAGCGTGTTGAAAAGGAAATGCGGGTTAATCTGCGTCTGCAGGTATTTAAGCTGCGCTTCTTTTAGGGTGGATTCAATCCTAAGTTCCTTCTCCTGCATCTTACGCTCGTATTCCATGTTCTCTTTTATCTGCTCGATGTACTCTCTGATACTTGCGACCATCTTGTTGAAGGCTTTGGTAACGACGCCGATTTCATCGCTCGATCTGATTTCGAGGGTTTCGATTTCGAAATTACCTTTAGCCACTTCATCCGCAGACTTTGCAAGTTTTCTGATAGGATCAATTATGGAACTCGTAAAACCGATAACGAAAACGGAACTTCCTAAAAGAGCCCCAAGCATCAGTGCCATTGAAATGGTTTCGAAAATTCTGAATGCGGAAAGAAGTTCTGAGAAGTTTGAGGAGTTACTCTTAAATCTTTCGTTGTTAAGACTGTTGATGTAGGTGTTTATATAATTGTAGAGTCTGCTTGCTTTGTCAAACTCCACGGAGTATCGCTCAACGTTTCGTCCTCTCTTCGCCTCGATTGCATAGCCTGTAGTCTGAATATATTCATTGGACATATTCCTGATGTTTCTTTCCATCAGTTCGTATGTATCGCCGGAAACAGAATCGTTTAACTCATTGACGAGCTTGTAATAATCCTGCTCACTCTTATAGTATTGCTCAAGCGAATCCGAAGTCTTGGTATTAAGATAATCGGTCATGTTGTTCTGAACATCCTCGATTGCTTCGGCAAGTTCGTTAAGCTTTAAGTTGTCACGGTAAACCGAATCCATTTCCCTGGTCATCGTATTGATACCGAACACAAGCATCGCATTAACGATGAAGATGAGGATACTCGCCATTATGAAGATGATACTGAGCTTTAACTGCAGCGAATTGGCAGGTCTGGCTGACGATTTTTCTTTCATTCAGTCACCTCCTCATTTTCGCTTAAGTATTCTGATACATTGCTTTTATCTATAAGCGTAACGTCCGCGAGCATATACTGGCTGGTGTAGCCGTTTTCTTCGTATTCTTTTATTGCGTCCACACTGTAAACGCCCATCTGATAGGTATCAACCGATATGGTCGAGTAAATGACGCTTCTGGAAATACCTTTTAAAATCGATTCGGAATCGTAATATCCTAAAATAGCCGATTTACCAACTTTGTTGTAGTCTACGAGCGACTGATAAACACAGTTGGTGTCTGTTTCGTTAAGACATACGATAACATCGGGAGTTTCCTGCGATCTGAAAAGATCTCGAATGGATTCTTCCGAGGTGAATGTACTTCTGTTATCCACATACGCCTGGGATAATTCTATCTGAATGTCGGAATTGTTTTCTGTGGATACGACGTTCTGAATACCGGACCATACCAGGGATTGGTTAGAGTTGTCCGAATAAGAGTTGACGAGTACGACCACGTTTAAGGTATCGTTCATGTGCGTGGAAGCCGTGGTGTTGGAAAGTTCGTACTCTCTTGCAATCTTTACAATCTGCTTGCCGTACTCACGGCCGAGATTGTAACTGCCGACGCCGACATAGCAGCATCGAAGCGAGTTCGCACTGTCGCCGTAAACGGTGACAACGGGAATGCCATCATAAACCGCTTCATTTATCAGGTTTCTCATTTCCACGCTCTCATCCGCATACACGATGATACCGTCCACTTTGGATGCGATGGCGATTTCCATGAGCTCCGTATCGCTGTAATCTTCCGACAGATTCTCACCCATCATTTCGACACATACGCCTTTTTTGATGCCTTCCTCGTATGCGCCCTTGTAAACCGATTTCCAGAAATCAAGGTCTCTGTCGGATGAAATCATTACATAATATTTGCTGAAATTAACGTCCGAACTGCTCGCTGCAGTATAGGTGTCGCCCGCATGTCTTGCGGCTCTTATCGTACGCGAAAAATAAAACGCAACTGCAACAAAAATAATGGCCACTATCAGAATCATGACCGAATAGACAAGTACTAAATTTCTGGTTGAAATTCTTTTCTTCTTCATTAGCTGTTGCTGTCGCTTTCTTTTTGGTTGGTAAGTTTTACGTCTTTTATGAGCGCGAAAATTACCGCAAATACAAATATTGCAAAGTTTCTGCAGGTAAATGCGGCATGTTCAAACGAATGATTGGAAGCCACAAACCACCACACAAAAGGTATCAAACCTATTAAAAGAACGGGGATCCTCTGAGCGAATCCGAAGTTTTTAAGCCCGTTCCTTACGATGAGCACCAAAACAATTGCTCCTAAAAGAATTATAAGCAAAGCAAATGCTCTGTTTGCATAAGGTGATAAATTCCCTTTAAGTACTTTTATATATCCTGAGATTCTTCCGCCGTCGGTCGCGGATGCAGTTCGCGCCGAAATGGTATTTACCGCATCGGATACGGTATTTTTGCCGGTAAAGATAAGAGCAATAATCCATTTTGATGCCCACATAAATACATATCCGATTCCCCAGGTTAAAGAATATTTAAGTATGGATAAATATGTTTTTTTAGTTTTTTCTTCTGCAATGGCAAGTACCGCGATAAGCGGAAATGCGAGTGTCACAGGCGGATAGGTCAGAAAATCAAAATATGCCGTCGCGCATCCTGCCACAAGGAAGAATGTAATATATCCTTCGTTTTCAGCCAGTTTTTCGTTAAAAAGCGAAATGATGAGCATTTCCAAAAGCATGATGTACATACAGATACTTAGGGAAAGTGACGCAAAGGATGAAAAGAAAAACATAAAAGGAAGCGATGCCACAAAAGAAAACGCAAGTTTCGAATGTCCTTTCTTAGAGAAAAGAATTATGGACGCCGCAAGAAGAATCATTTGCAAACCTGCGTTTAAAAGTCTGATTGAATTAAACGAAGTAAACAAAAGAAGCGGTTTTAAAACCACGAGATAACCGTGCCAGTATCTGGGGTAAGCCACTTCAAGAGTGGTCGTGCCACCGTATAAATATTCCGTCAAAGAAAGTCCCGGACACCACTCTGTTTCGTTTCCCACTTCGTTTCTGTACATATTAAGAGCCTGATCAAGGGCCGAATGCGGGCCGTCATAAACCGAAAACTGAAGCATCAGACAGTCGGTAAAATTGCCGGTTAACGTAGCATTATAATCATCTAATATAAGTTCGTCCTCGCACTCGGCTTTGATTGATTCTTCGGAAGCGTAAACATTTGTCGCAATTTTGCCTGCCGGAAGCAAATGAACTAAAAGCAGGAGTATAAGTCCTGCCAAAGGCATGAGTAAAAGTATTATCAGGTTTTTAATTATAGCCTTTTTCATGAGATGGGTTCAAAATCAGCCGCTCCGTGTTTGCAGAGAGGACATACAAAATCTTCGGGAAGTTCGTCGCCTTCGTATACGTATCCGCAGACCTTACATACATAGCCCTTCTTGCCTTCTGTCTCGGGCTTGGGTTTAACGTTTGCCTGATAATATGTATAGGTCATTGTTTCCTTGTCGGAAAGAACTCTGGCCTCGGTTACGGTGCAGATAAACATACCGTGAGTATCGAGGTCAACATACTGTTCAACCTTAAGCGACATAAATGCATTAATGTATTTTGAAAGGAATACAAGTCCGTTGTCGGAACGAAGAAGGTTATCTTTTTCATTCTCAAACTTGTCGACATTTCTGCCGCTTCTGAAACCGAAGCACTCAAACACCGAGAAAGGAGCTTCCACGGAGAGGCAGTTAACATTCATAATGCCCGTCTGCTTGATGACATGATGCGAATAATTGTCTTTGTTGATGCAGACTGCCACACGGTTGGGTGAACTGGTAACCTGCGAAATGGTATTTACGATAAGGCCGTTGTCTCTTTTACCATCGTTCGATGTAACCACATACAAGCCGTAACCGATCTTAAAGAGTGCGGTTAAATCGTTCTTGTTGGCTGTCTCGTCTCTCTGTGCCTTGTAGTCCATGCAGAGTTCGTCTGCGAGCGCATCAATCTGAGCCTTGCTCTCATCGTTTAATGCGGAGAGAATCTTAACGGTTGTGTCGGTAAAGGTTAAGTTCTTACAGCCTTCAAGCATGCTCTTCATGGTCTTTGCGGCAAGAGGAGCCCATGAACCGTTTTCGATGAGGCCGACTGTTTTATTCTTGAATCCTCTTTCAACAAGATGGTTGATAAACTCTCTCATAAAAGGGAAAATCTCAGCATTGTAAGTGGTAGTCGCAAGAACGATTTTGCCGTATCTGAATGCATCTTCAACAGCCTCTGCCATATCGTCTCTCGCAAGGTCTGTAACAGCAACCTTCGGACAGCCGTTAGCTTTGAGTTTGTCTGCCAAAAGTTCAACTGCCTTTTTGGTATGACCGTAAACCGATGTGTACGCGATAACGATACCATCGCTTTCAACACCGTAGGATGACCAGATATTGTAAAGGTTAAGATAATAACCTAAGTTTTCGCTTAAAACAGGGCCGTGAAGAGGGCAGATAATCTGAATATCAAGTCCTGCCGCCTTCTTAAGTACTGCCTGAACCTGTGCGCCGTATTTGCCTACGATACCGAAGTAGTAACGTCTTGCTTCGCAAGCCCAGTCTTCTTCAACGTCGAGTGCGCCGAATTTACCGAACCCGTCTGCGGAGAAAAGAACCTTGTCGCAGGAATCGTAAGTCATAATAACCTCAGGCCAGTGAACCATGGGTGCTGCCACGAAGTTAAGCGTATGTTTGCCGAGTGAAAGCGTATCGCCTTCTTTGACCTCAATTCTTCTGTCTTCGAATTCCTGTCCGAAGAAATTCTTCATCATCGTAAAAGCCTTGGAAGAAGAAACGATGGTTGCATCGGGATAGTTCTTGGCAAAATTAACTATATTGGCCGAATGGTCGGGCTCCATATGCTGAACCACGAGATAATCGGGCTTTCTTCCGTTTAATGCATTTGCCAGATTATCAAGCCATTCATGAGTGAAATTCTTATCAACCGTATCCATAACGGCAATCTTTTCATCCATAATCACATACGAATTGTAAGCCATGCCGTTCGGAACATCGTACTGTCCTTCAAAAAGATCTATTGCGTGGTCATTCACGCCAACATATTTAATATCGTTTGTTACTGTCATAATACCCTCCCGCCTTATTTTTTTATATATTTACAGACCATTTAATTATACTTTATTTCACTTTCTTTGTTAAGTAAGATATAGTATAATATTTATATTGTATTGGAAAGGAGATTACACTATGGATAAGTATGTATGCCCTTGTGGCTATGTTTATGATCCCGAAATCGGAGATCCCGATTCAGGTATCGCTCCCGGAAAAGCTTTTGAAGATATTC
>JAEEGI010030493.1_pt1 | contig 10137 bp, 9 predicted proteins | sample 8958751 | NCBI WGS metagenome assembly JAEEGI01 (sample SAMN16246545, study PRJNA631951) | gut metagenome | biome: gut microbiome; feature: rumen; material: KS-attached | host: Bos | place: Iran: Karaj | collected 2018-10 | reverse complement strand
CTTGCAGCCAAAAGTCGGCCCACGAGTGGATTGCTGATATGGTGAACGAGGACATCCGTTACTTGCTGCTCTCCACCGACCTTAGTGTCAAGGAGGTGGCCCTGCGGCTGGGCTTTGAGAACACCTCCTTCTTCGGCAAGTACTTCAAGAAACACTTTGGCTGCACACCAATGGAATATCGCATCAGCCATACTCAGTCCTCACAGACACCGGACATCCCATAAATTCATATTATCTTCACCACTCACGCTGATAGTATCTGCAACGACTACAGGCCGTCCGCCGTTCAAAGGCGAGAAGTCCAGTCCGTTGTGCGAGATGACATAGTACATCTATATTATAGTTGTTTCTAGTGCAAAGGCACAAAAAAACTCCCGCATCGCGCTGATGTGGGAGAAACTTTTGGGATTTATTATGAGAATTGGGCATAACAGGCATCTTTCAGATACCGCCCCGTCTTCGATTGCTGGCAGTGGATAATCTCTTGCGGAGGGTCTTGGAAGACGACTTTGCCGCCGTCGGTGCCGCCGCCTTGTCCCATCTCGATGATGTAATCCGCTTGGGCGATGAGTTCAAGGCGGTGTTCGATGATGATGACCGTGTTTTCGTCGGCAACAAGTTTTCGGAACAAGGCAAGAAGTTTTTTGCCTCGTTTTTGGGCGTTTTTAAAAAATAAAAACTTTCTAGAGGGTAGAAATAGGGTAGAAAAATGGCCTCAAAACAGTCGTTTTTGTCATGCCATTTAAAACGTAACTCACTGATAATGAAATAATTAGGTTTTCTCCTAAATATATATATATGTTTCTCGAGAAATTTGTAACTTGCTGATATTCAGGTAGTTTGGACTACCTTATTTGCCACAAAGATAAGAAAAACTTTCCAATCTTGAAAGAATTGGAAAGAATTGGAAAGAAAAAACCACTTATTTAACTTTATATAACAGTTAAACCTTTCCAATCTGGAAAGAACTGGAAAGAATTGGATAATTTTTATAAGTTATACCCTAACTTCTCAAAGTACAGAAGGGACGGTTCTTTCTGTGTCGCATTCTGTGTCACGAAGTATCCTGACCCTCGTTTCCCCCTCCTACATATAGATAAGTCTTTGCGTGCAAAAGTACAACAATTCTGCGAATTAGCGACATTATCGCCTCATCTTTTTGTATTTATTGGCTAAATGCTATACTTTTAAGGCCCCAGTACTTGGGACGGATCTGGGTCTGTTTCAGAAATATTTCAGCCAACATATCACTGGGGCCAGGCTCCAATGATAGGTAGCCTATCACCCGTATATCACTGGGGCCAGGCCCCAGTGATACGCATCATTGCTGTAAAAGCCATTGGGCAAAGAATTGGTCGTATACCGTGAATATACCCAATTCGTGCGTAATGAAGTCCTTTTCAAGTAGTCCCTTGGCGGCCCCCTGAACCGTACTCGCCGTCAAACGATAACGCTGAAGGTACAGCCGTCGAGCACCAATGTGCCGTTATTACGGATGGCACCACCGCCTGCGTTAAGGTCAAAGTTGTCGAGCGTAGCGTTGTTAATGACAAGCGTGTTGCCAGAAGATTATGTTATGTCGTCCTCTGACGATACCTGAGACAAACGGGTAAAAGCCTCACCCCTAACCCCTCTCCGACTGGCGAGGGGGGAAAAGGAACCGCCGGGGCATAGGTAGTGATGTCTCGGCGGATATTATTCTGAGGGGGGGGCGCGTCAGAACAAGTCTGAGTGCGTGCCTGTTCCAGTGAACAAGAGTACCAATTCCGTATCGTTTTGCTCCCAAATCAGGAGCCAGTCGGGTTTCAGATGGCACTCCCAACAGCCATTGTATTGTGCCGACAACTTGTGTGGGCGATATTTGGCGGGCAACTTGCCATCGGCCTCAAGCAGTTGGATGGCCGTCTTGAGCAGTTCCATGTCGTAGCCGCGCTTACGGCAGCGCTCCGTGTCCTTACGGAACGTCTTGGTCATTCTGATTTCGTACATGCGCTCAGATGCCTAACGACTTGAACATTTCCTCAGATGAAGAGAACTTCTCTACGCGCCCAGCCAGTTTGTCCTCCTGTGAACGCTGGTAACTGCTCTTTGCCTTTGGTGAAACTTTTTTCACCAAAACGCCAAGCGCCTGCAGGTACTCCATCAGAGCCTTACCCTTGGCAGTACGCTCGTTTAATGTGATAGTGTATGTTGCCATAATCGTATCGTTTTTACGTTTGACGCTGCAAAGATACAACATTTCCCTGAATAATACAAGGAAATCCCCCAGAAATAATTATCAATTGTGCATTGCACAAAGTATCCGTTTGTCTCAGTAAGTCAAAGAACGCGTTGCGTTTCTCGGGCTAAGCCCAAAGATCGATTTGTACCTCACAGAGTGTCAGACCCCTTGTGAGTCAGTAGTTTGCTTCGAGGGTCGAAACTCCGTGCTCAATAGTCGAGTAGCGTGTTCCGAGGGTCGGGCGGCGTTGCTCAGTCGTTGAGTAGCGCCCGCCGCAGAAATTGTCAATTCTATCGCTGGGGCCAGGCACCAATGATACGCATCATTGCTGTAAAAGCCACTGGGCAAAGAATTGGTCGTATACCGTGAATATACCCAATTCGTGCGTAATGAAGTCCTTTTCAAGTAGTCCCTTGACGGCCCCCTGAACCGTACTCGCCGTCAAACGATAACGCTGAAGGAAGGGCTTTGAGGTTATATTCCTCGCCTTGCCCTCTTTGCAGATGGCTATCAGCACCTCTTTCTGTTTGGCTGGCAACTGATATAGCAGTGAGGAGTATGCAAAACTCTGTTGTCGGATGACATTCTGAACGGCTTGATCCATCATGTCTTCCTTACAGGTGGCACCTGTGGCGGTAAGGGAAAAGAGAGCATTCAGTACAGACTGGATGTACCATGTCACTCCTTCATAACGATGATAGACAGCCATCACCGTTTCAGCTGTTATTTGTTTGTCGTACTCCTTGAATAATTGCTGGGCAAAGTCAACATAACGATCTATGTCTATTGGTTCCAGAGTCATCATCATTGTACTTTGATAGAAGGGCCGAGAGGGTGTTACGAAGATCTCTGCCATCAGGTGGCGTTGGGATCCGGAAAAGATAAAAATGGTGTTGCGACATTTCTGTGTCCGAGTCCGAAGGATGGCCTCCATATTGGCATCGGGATAGTCTGCAATCACCTGGAATTCATCGATGGTAACGATACACGGTTTGTCTGCCTGCTCCAGATAGTCAAAGATCTCGTCGAGTGTAGCAGTCGGGGTTTTGATGTCGCCAATACCCAATCCCCACTCTGGTATGCCATTGATATCAAAGGTGATGGTACTTCTTAAGGAGTTGAGTTTGTTAAGGAATCCTTCCCAGACTTTTCTGCTTCTCGACTTTAATGTTCCTAATACACACTTTCCCAACTCGAAGACAAACTCCTGAAGATTCTTCGTGGCATAAATGTCGACTATAAAAGTGTAATAGTCATCCTTCAGAGGTTTTTGCTCATAGCAATGGTGGATAAGTCCAGTCTTTCCCAAGCGGCGGGGCGATATCAAGGAAACATGGTTCCCGTTGGTAACAAGTCTGATTAGTTCCTCAGTTTCTTTCTCACGATCACAGAAATAGTGAGGTGAGTGATATCCATGGGTGATGAATGGATTGGATATTGTCATAATATGCACAAATTTTATGCAAAGATAATTATAATACTATTATAATGAATGGAAAGCGGTCATTATTTAGTATAATTTAGCATTCTTACGTGATGAAGTCTCACTTATCCGTGTAACTTTGCATATCACCCGGGCCAGGCCCCAGTACTTGGGACGGAGCTGGGTCTGTTTCAGAAATCTTTCAGCCAAAGCATGAACAGCAAGTCTGTAGGGCGTCTGATTCCATGATTGTCACTGAGGATACCTTTTTCTACCAACCCCTTGACTGCAGTCTGAACGCTGCTGGCCGTCTTCAAATTATACCTTGTCATAAAGTCCTGACTGGTAAGTGTCACCTGACTCGGAAATTCCGAGGCAATAGCCATCAATACAGTCTTCTGTTTTTCAGTAAGTGAGGCATAACGGTCTTCAAATGTGAAGCGTTTGGAGTCAACCAGGTGGTTCAGGATTTGCCCGTAAGCCTCTTCATCAACGCTGCCACCACGCTCGGCCATCGTGAAAGCCTCGTTCATCGAGAGCTGCAGATACCAGGTGATGCCTTGAAAGCATTTATAGAGTCGCTCCACCAATGCTGGGGAAACACTTTTGCCATATTTAAGGAACAACTCTTGGCAGAACTTGACATACACACCTTCTTCAATAGGTAGCAGTTGCATAAATACGACACTGTTGTAAAAAGGACGAGCAGGATCATTAAATATGCCTTCCAACAGATGGCGCTCACTGCCGGCAAAGACAAACTGGGTCTTTTTCAAGTGCTGAATCTTTGTTCGCAAGAGTGCCTCAACGTTCTCATCCTCAAAACTTGCTACTTTCTGAAACTCATCGATTGCCACAATGCACACCGCATCGGAAGACTCGAGATAGCCGAGTATCTCGTCGAGTGTCACTTCGGGCTGCTGTATCTCACCAAGACCAAAGCCAACCTCCGGAAATCCTGTCACGGCATCGTAAGAGATCGTTGTTTTCAGTGAACGCACCGTCCGCAATAATCGCTCTGTCATCGACTGCTTTCTGGCTATCTTCTTAAACACTTCGCTTGCCAGCAGATAGACCATCTCGCGCAGATTCCTACAAGTGTAAATATCTATCAGGAAGGGCTCGTAGCCATTAGGCAGTCCATTGGTAAACACATGCTCTATCAAGCCTGTCTTGCCCAGACGCCTCTCTGACATAATGGCTACATTACGTCCATTTACAATGTGGTGGACAAGCATTTCTGATTCCTTCTCTCTATCGCAGAAATAGTCTTTGTCCACATACTTTCCTATCACAAAGGGATTGCTTAACAACTTCATTTCTTGGTAATTAAGATGATTATGCAAATTTACATAATGCAAAATTACATAATTCATCTGAACTTTGCAACATTCCCCCACTCTGAAGCATACTATTTTAATTATTTTTCACTAAAAATCGGACCGATGTATGGCCAGCCCGATTTTTTTGCAAAATATTTTCGCACAATGGGGACTGTCCCCGCTGTGCGTTTCGTCATCCCTCAATCTCCTTTATCAAGTCATCCAGACTGTCGTACTTGTAGACGCGCCCCTGCTCTATATCTTCGATGGCGCGGTCCATGCTGGTCTTCCTACGACGCTTCAACGTGACGCTACTCACGCCACGTATCAGACTGATGGCCTGCTTAATCTGGTCAAGCATGGAAACATCCTCTATTGAAACTGTCAGTTGAGTCATAATTGCAATTATTGATGAATTCGCGTGCAAAGATACAACATTTCCCTGAATAATACAAGGAAATCCCCCAGAAATAATTATCAATTGTGCATTGCACAAAGTATCCGTTTGTCTCAGTAAGTCAAAGAACGCGTTGCGTTTCTCGGGCTAAGCCCAAAGATCGATTTGTACCTCACAGAGTGTCAGACCCCTTGTGAGTCAGTAGTTTGCTTCGAGGGTCGAAACTCCGTGCTCAATAGTCGAGTAGCGTGTTCCGAGGGTCGGGCGGCGTTGCTCAGTCGTTGAGTAGCGCCCGCCGCAGAAATTGTCAATTCTATCGCTGGGGCCAGGCACCAATGATACGCATCATTGCTGTAAAAGCCACTGGGCAAAGAATTGGTCGTATACCGTGAATATACCCAATTCGTGCGTAATGAAGTCCTTTTCAAGTAGTCCCTTGACGGCCCCCTGAACCGTACTCGCCGTCAAACGATAACGCTGAAGGAAGGGCTTTGAGGTTATATTCCTCGCCTTGCCCTCTTTGCAGATGGCTATCAGCACCTCTTTCTGTTTGGCTGGCAACTGATATAGCAGTGAGGAGTATGCAAAACTCTGTTGTCGGATGACATTCTGAACGGCTTGATCCATCATGTCTTCCTTACAGGTGGCACCTGTGGCGGTAAGGGAAAAGAGAGCATTCAGTACAGACTGGATGTACCATGTCACTCCTTCATAACGATGATAGACAGCCATCACCGTTTCAGCTGTTATTTGTTTGTCGTACTCCTTGAATAATTGCTGGGCAAAGTCAACATAACGATCTATGTCTATTGGTTCCAGAGTCATCATCATTGTACTTTGATAGAAGGGCCGAGAGGGTGTTACGAAGATCTCTGCCATCAGGTGGCGTTGGGATCCGGAAAAGATAAAAATGGTGTTGCGACATTTCTGTGTCCGAGTCCGAAGGATGGCCTCCATATTGGCATCGGGATAGTCTGCAATCACCTGGAATTCATCGATGGTAACGATACACGGTTTGTCTGCCTGCTCCAGATAGTCAAAGATCTCGTCGAGTGTAGCAGTCGGGGTTTTGATGTCGCCAATACCCAATCCCCACTCTGGTATGCCATTGATATCAAAGGTGATGGTACTTCTTAAGGAGTTGAGTTTGTTAAGGAATCCTTCCCAGACTTTTCTGCTTCTCGACTTTAATGTTCCTAATACACACTTTCCCAACTCGAAGACAAACTCCTGAAGATTCTTCGTGGCATAAATGTCGACTATAAAAGTGTAATAGTCATCCTTCAGAGGTTTTTGCTCATAGCAATGGTGGATAAGTCCAGTCTTTCCCAAGCGGCGGGGCGATATCAAGGAAACATGGTTCCCGTTGGTAACAAGTCTGATTAGTTCCTCAGTTTCTTTCTCACGATCACAGAAATAGTGAGGTGAGTGATATCCATGGGTGATGAATGGATTGGATATTGTCATAATATGCACAAATTTTATGCAAAGATAATTATAATACTATTATAATGAATGGAAAGCGGTCATTATTTAGTATAATTTAGCATTCTTACGTGATGAAGTCTCACTTATCCGTGTAACTTTGCATATCACCCGGGCCAGGCCCCAGTACTTGGGACGGAGCTGGGTCTGTTTCAGAAATCTTTCAGCCAAAGCATGAACAGCAAGTCTGTAGGGCGTCTGATTCCATGATTGTCACTGAGGATACCTTTTTCTACCAACCCCTTGACTGCAGTCTGAACGCTGCTGGCCGTCTTCAAATTATACCTTGTCATAAAGTCCTGACTGGTAAGTGTCACCTGACTCGGAAATTCCGAGGCAATAGCCATCAATACAGTCTTCTGTTTTTCAGTAAGTGAGGCATAACGGTCTTCAAATGTGAAGCGTTTGGAGTCAACCAGGTGGTTCAGGATTTGCCCGTAAGCCTCTTCATCAACGCTGCCACCACGCTCGGCCATCGTGAAAGCCTCGTTCATCGAGAGCTGCAGATACCAGGTGATGCCTTGAAAGCATTTATAGAGTCGCTCCACCAATGCTGGGGAAACACTTTTGCCATATTTAAGGAACAACTCTTGGCAGAACTTGACATACACACCTTCTTCAATAGGTAGCAGTTGCATAAATACGACACTGTTGTAAAAAGGACGAGCAGGATCATTAAATATGCCTTCTAACAGATGGCGCTCACTGCCGGCAAAGACGAACTGGGTCTTTTTCAAGTGCTGAATCTTTGTTCGCAAGAGTGCCTCAACGTTCTCATCCTCAAAACTTGCTATTTTCTGAAACTCATCGATTGCCACAATGCACACCGCATCGGAAGACTCGAGATAGCCGAGAATCTCGTCGAGTGTCACTTCGGGCTGCTGTATCTCACCAAGACCAAAGCCAACCTCCGGAAATCCTGTCACGGCATCGTAAGAGATTGTTGTTTTCAGTGAACGCACCGTCCGCAACAATCGCTCTGTCATAGACTGCTTTCTGGCTATCTTCTTAAACACTTCGCTGGCCAGCAGATAGACCATCTCGCGCAGATTCCTACAAGTGTAAATATCTATCAGGAAAGGCTCGTAGCCATCAGGCAGTCCATTGGTAAACACATGCTCTATCAAGCCTGTCTTGCCCAAACGCCTCTCTGACATGATGGCAACATTACGTCCATTTACAATGTGGTGGACAAGCATTTCTGATTCCTTCTCTCTATCGCAGAAATAGTCTTTGTCCACATACTTTCCTATCACAAAGGGATTACTTAACAACTTCATTTCTTGGCAATTAAGACGATTATGCAAAAATACATAATGCAAAATTACATAATTCGTCTGAACTTTGCAACGTTCCCCCACTCTGAAGCATACTATTTAATTATTTTTCACTAAAAATTGGACTGATGTATGGTCAGCCCGATTTGTGACACCATCACAGCTACAGGCCACAGTGGTCGCCTGCGGTCTTGCAGCATACAGAGCAATACGACTATCATCAAAGGATAAACAATCATACAGTCGAGCAACGCACCTATAGAATTGCATAGCAGAATATCATCGACTGATGAGAGAAAAACAGAAGGCAAATACCACAGGTGGCTCAAAGTCAAGGCTGCGAAGAAGACTGCCGTCCACCGGCGCAAACGTACCGGCGAAGTAATGTCAGGGGCAATGGCGTTAGCCCTCCGGAACAACAGATAACAACTTGCTATCAGAGACAGCACAGCCGCTGTTGTATATAACATATAAAATAGAAGCTCTTCTTGTCCTGGCAGTTTATACATAATCGTTAAGAAGCAGGTTGTTCTTCATCATGAGCACTCATGTTCTTGATAAACAGATTGACAAGATGCTTCAAGAAGAAGGTATGCTTGACTGCATGGCGCGCCTTGTTTGCTAATGAACTCTTGTTGCCGGATGGTTTAGCTGCCTCTGCTTCTGCCACTTGCTGCTCGCGTTGGTCGATCTTAGCACGCATGCTCTCTGGAACGTGATTATATAGGAACGTGTAGCATGGCCCGGCAGCCTTCATAATATAAGGCGTGAGGAAGGTGGTCACCACACTGGATGCCACGATGATGGGGTAGATGATGGGATTGAGAACCCCTAGGCTTGTACCCAGTCCAGCGATGATGAATGAAAACTCGCCAATCTGCACAAACGAGAAACTGGTCAGCATGGAGTCGCGCATCGTCTGACCGCCCCACCAGCAACCCAAGGTAGCAAAGAGAATCATTCCGATGATAATGACCAGGCTGACATAGACGATGCTCACCCAGTATTCCGCCAATGAAGCCGGATCAATCATCATACCCACAGAGATGAAGAAGATAGCAGCAAAGACATTCTTCAGCGGCGTCATCAGTTTCTCGATACGATGCGACTCCACTGTCTCGGCAAGGATAGATCCCATCACGAAAGCACCGAGTGCACTGCTGAACCCTGCTTCCTCTGCCGTCAGCACCATACCCAGGCACAGGCCCAAGGCGAGGATGATAAGCGTCTCGTCGTTCAAATGTTTTTTCACTTTGCGTATCAGGGTCGGTATAATCAGTATTCCACAGACAAACCATGCCGCGAGCGTAATGGCTAGATCGACGACCTTGCCGGCCAACTCGGCACCCTCGAACTGATGGCGGATGGCTATACTGGAGAGCAATACCATCAGTACCACAGCCACCACATCCTCCACGATGAGGATGCTGGTCGCTCCCTTGACGAAACGCGCCTTACTCAAACCTGCCTCGTCGATAGCCTTCATCACGATAGTGGTGCTCGACATACAAAGCATGCCCGCCAGAAACAGGGAGTTGACCATGTCAAGTTTTGCATCCACTCCCACAAGGTAGCCAAAGAGCATCATGCCGCCGATGATGGTCAACGCACCTATTGCTGCCACCTTGCCGCTGCTGATGAGGTTCTTCAGGCGGAACTCCAGACCGATGCAGAACAATACAAACAGTACGCCGATGTCGCCCCATTGCTTCACGTTGTCCGGATTCACAAGGGTCTCGCCAAATAGATTCGGACCTACCAGGACACCTGCAACGATATACCCCAGCACCACTGGCTGCTTTAAAAATTTAAACAGAATACTGACAACAGCTGCAGTAATCATCAAAATGTATAAATCCTGTACCATAATTTGTAATTTATTAAGTAGTAATGTCTGTTTTTTCTATTTACTTACACTTACCTTCTCAAAAGAGCGTGATCTTCACGTTCTCCTGAGAAACGTTCTCCGTGACGTTGCTGAACACGGCATCCTCTTTGGCACGGATCGTGAT
>JAEEGI010030492.1_pt1 | contig 10138 bp, 12 predicted proteins | sample 8958751 | NCBI WGS metagenome assembly JAEEGI01 (sample SAMN16246545, study PRJNA631951) | gut metagenome | biome: gut microbiome; feature: rumen; material: KS-attached | host: Bos | place: Iran: Karaj | collected 2018-10 | reverse complement strand
CTTCGTCCACATAGTACCTTTTCTCCCCATTCTGTGCAAAACGGGCATGCCTGCACCCTTCCAAATCATACGAAAAGTAGGATTGTGTGTCCCACATACGCTGTCGTCTGCTTTGACGTAGCGACTTGGTTTTGGCGTAAAACTCGCTCAACATTTCATCAAACGGTCTGTTGACGTATTTGTTGAGGAGTCCTTCCAAGTATTTCGTATGCAATGAAGCCCAACCATTACCTTTGTTGTAGCTCAATGTTTTGTGTTTGGAAAGCCTGTGTTTGCTCATAGAGAGCCGCTCGCCTTCATATTCATTCATGCCGTGGCGGGGAAACTCCGAACCTTTCCCTCTGCGACCGCCACGATATTTGTGCGGCACCCGGCTGTCTATCTTCCATTTCTTTTCCGACATACTATTGGATGTTATGCTCTAACCTTATCAACCTTTGTTCACTTTCCTGAAAGTGAGCGTTTCCATTCTTTCCAACCCTTCTCCGGACATGTTGGCATCACATAATTTGTAGCCTTTTTGCTCATATTCGATAATGGTAGGGTTATTCTCGTACACGCCTAGCTCCCCAGCGTTCAGTGCCACCACTGCGTCCGCTCCGAAAGCCTCCTTGGCGACGAGGGTGTGCATGGCAAGCATAGTCTTTATGAAGTCCTTGTCCATTGCTTTGCGCTATTTGTGGCGATTAAAAGGGTAACTTTCTGTTTCCATTTCTGAGTATATAATCTTTGCAACTGTCTAATTTTGATGCCAATTCTCCTAATGTAAGTGAAACCATACTGGAATCAGGCTCCATGTCGTGAAGATCATCCAACAAGGATTCCACTTCTGAAAAATAGACATTCATAAAGCGTCTTGCCAATGTGTAATCGGCGAACATGCAAATATGATACTTTCTGAAATACTTTATTCGAGTATCAATGGACTCCAGACGAATAGCCCATAGTTTTTCATGAGCATCTCGATATTCTTGAGAAACATTATCGAGAAAATTTATATAATTATAGTATTTTGTCGCCTCTGTTTTCGTTTCTTTGATAAAATCAACGGCATCGCTCATCGTTTTAATGTATTCTTCTTCCATATTTCTTATTTTTGTTAGTTTCTCTTCAATTTGTTTGTCTTTGCAGGATACTGTTGCTTGATAATGCTGGATTGTGGTACAATATTGTTTACATTCACGAGCATCTCAAACATGAAGCACTTACGGTGTGTTTTCTGGTCCTCTTCGGAGAACCATTCACATTCAGCCTCCTCAAGATCAACGTCCACCACCATCATGACGGGTCCGCCAGTTTTCAGCATTACCAAGTCACCGATGCCGCACCCTTTGCGCTTGGCCCGTCGTTTCATGAAATTCAGGAAAAGGAGGTCAGAGAGTAGACCCATAAGAATAAGGTTATAGTGGTTATTGTTAATGTGTTACAAATGGTTGCTCATTATCGTTTTATAATCTTTTGAACTAATCAGATTCCGAAGTTCTATTAATCGGTTTTTGCAATAGTCAACGAGACTCTCGTCATGATTGTAATATCGTTGTATAGGAATATCCGTACCCCAAAGAATACGATAAGAGAGACCAAGACGGCAGAGTTCTGCAATATGCTCCACAGGCATAAATGCGGTGTCAGTAACAACATTGGGATAGCGTAGCAACAACGTAATGGTCTCGTCTATCGGGCGGCCATGTGCCAAAATGAACATAACAGACGGATTATATCGGATTGCCCTTTCAAAGAGTAACGGATAGCAACCTGCGAACTCGCCTGTGTGTATAAGCAGCGGAACTTGCATTTGTTTGGCCAACCGCAACACTTTTCGAAGATTATCACCACCACACTTCCACTCCAACGGGTGCAGTTGTGGATGTATTTTTAACATTCTCCACCTAATGTCACTATCCAAAAAACGTTGTAACTCATCGTCTTGTAACATTTGCGGAACAATCCACAACACAGGTAGTAAACGATGTCCTGCCGACATTTGTAGTTCTGACATTTCCATCAATACCTTATCGTAATTACCCTCGCAAATAGTAGTTGACGAACAGGCAAACCGCTCCACTCCTACGGAATCCATAGTATGAATCAGCTCCGAAGGTGACGTGTAAAAGTCATAGAATTGCCCGATATGGGTATGGTAATCAATCATTGTCAGAAGACATCCTCCACATTATTGTAACGACTTAATAATCATTCGGTTCATTCGAGATTCAAGAGTTCTATTTTACAAGAAGAATGTTCAATCAACCAGTCTGAAACTTCTTTTGGAAGTTTAGCAGACCTAGTATCTACGTTTTGAGGTAATTGACCAATATGTTCTACTTTGTTTTTCAACGTGTCCATTTTTGTGAGTCGTATTTTGCCCTGTTCTTCAAGAGACTTGAGAATGTTGACAATATCGCAAATGTTATCTATCAAATCTTGCAAACTTGTCTCGTCAGTTTCTATCCGAACATTTACCGTAGAAATACCATCTTGAACGATTTCAATGTATGCATCTAGCAGTAATTGATCTAACACGGCGCCGATAGGTGATATTCCACTATCCAATTTTGCCTTTTGAATGGCATCCGCTACTTGCTTTTGTTGTACGTTATTCATAACATTAAAATAAAAATTACCTGCCAAAGCCAATAAACCTTGGCAGGTAATAAACATAATAATTATTGGTAGTATTCCTTGATATAATCTTCTGAATACATTAATTTATTATCCACAATTAACCACTTTTTTGTTTGGGGGTGTTGTCCCTCTTTTGTGATAGTTATGTCACATTCACCTATTACTGTGATATTTGCGGGAAAAATTGGACATAAATTGGGATTTTTGATCGTGTAAATTTTGGAGCCGTTGTACATCGTTGCTGGCATAAGAATATGATTTATTATTTTACCTACTCTTTTATAGCTTTTCGGTTGCTGCTTTTAAACATTGTAAATTACAAGTTAACTATGTGTGTCAGTCTGGTACTGGCACACATAGTTAACTTGATGATTATGCAGTACGCTCGCAATTCACACAATCACTATGTGTGCAAATCACGAGAAAATGGGTACCTTTTCTGTCCTTTGAAGGACAACCTGCTGCATAAGAACCGCTCGGGGCGTTTTTTGCCACCATTTTCACCTTTTTGTAATTTTTCATTTTGTTTAAATTTTAAATTTACGCCTACTCTTTGTTGGATTTTTGGCAAACTCCATTATTATATTGATTACTTTCTTATAAAACTTTCCACATAGAGTCTATCATATAGTTGACAGCTAAAATATTCGTTAATGGGAAAAGTGATTTCAAGTGTTCTATATCTTCATAACTATTCTGTTTTAAGACTTTTATGTTATCCAAAGAATATTTTAAATGTAAACTGATTTCGTTTAATATCTCATTGTAGGCATTTTGGTATTTTTCTTCTTCTAAACGATGTGGCGTATTCTGCACCTGAACCAATTGAAAATAATCATTAACAAGTTTGCGATACCTGTCTGCATCTGCCGCTGCCACACCATATCTTTCACAATGATAGATTTCACATATCAGTCTTTCATAACGCATCGCGTAATCTTCAGTACAGGATGCGGCATATTCTTCTACCACCTTTTTATTCAAAAATGCCACATCACAAAAGTGCTTATTAATCTTGAACATATCACCTCCACTTTCATTATAATTACGTACAAGGCACATGGCACAGAAGTTTCGAGCATCACATTTTATGCATTTTGGAAAATCTCCTTGTGATACGGCTCGCACTTGTTTCATTTGTGGAGAGTTCTCCCAAATTTCTTTCAAGCTCTGTTGGTAAACATTACCACAAACCAGAGCTTGCCACCCGGCACAGGGATAAACGTCGCCGCTCTCGGTAATACAACAGTCATTGATGCCTGCACCACACAACGGTTGTTTGGCATATCGTTCTTGGTCAAAGTTCAAATTGTCTACCAATGGAGGCTGCTTCAAAGTGTCCTCCCTATAGTCTTTATCCCATTTCATGATGTCTTTCAACAGTTTTTCCGTTTCCTCCAAAGAAAGACGATTCGCCAAATTGGAAGTGTCCAAGTCGCTTTGGGCCATCATGATATAGTCGGTTTGCGCTTTGCTCCGGAGTGATTGCGCGTATTGCAACACATCAGCGTAGCCTTGGTAATTGGCCTTCATCACGGGACAAGAAATCTGCACAGGGATGTCTGCCGCCACCAACTTTTCTATTGCTGCCTTGGTTTTCACCTGTGAGCCTTTCACTGTGGTGATATAATCATGGACATTGGGATCCATACTGTAAAGTGAGGTCTGAATAAGTGACACATTTGCCTCTTTAATAAGAGGTATTTGCTCGTCTTTCAAGGCAATCAGGTTGCTGAGAATGGAAATCATCAAATCTTTCTCTCTACAATATTGTATTATAGTGATGATGTCCTTGTGCAGGAAAACCTCGCCTCCAGACAGCGTCACGTGCAAGCCGCCCATATCAACAAATTCGTCTATCAAAGATTTCACTTTCTCAACAGGCATGTCACATCCAGCATTCTTCTTGGGATTAGGGATGTAGCAATGGATACACCGCTCGTTACAGCGGCTGGTAAGTTCAAACTGCAATCCATTCAGTCTCGGCTCACGCTGCGTAGTCTCCAACATAAAATCTTGCGTGCAGTTGTCCACATTCTGCTTGGTTTCCTGCGTATAGTCATCCACCAAGGTCTTTGGATTCTCTATACTGTAGGAGAAATCCAAATCTTTTTCGTCCAATTCTTCAGGTATTTCGCCCACCACAAGGAAGAGATGCTCGTCCAAATCCTTAATAAATTCGATGAAGTCCGCTCTCAGTTCCTCCGTGGAGACGCTGTCGTTGTACACTTTGCGCAAGCGGACAATAATGTCATCCACTTCTTGTGGCTGTCGACTAATTTCTTTCAAAAAATCGGCCCCTGTTTCATTGTAAGTTCTATCGTGTCGGGTCATCTGGTTGGTAATGTACCCCATCTCACCGATAAAACGGATAAACGTGTTTTTTGTCTGTCTTACTACAATATTTGTTTATATTTTGTATTTATTTCAACTTCTCAATAATAACTATAAATAGATACAAGAATTGCTAACAATCTAAAAAATCCAATTGAGCCAACGAAGAGCCAAATACCAAGTTTGTCCGCTTCTTTCTCTTCTCTCTTTTTCTCTTCCTCCCTTCGATGTTTCTCTTTAATGATATTTTCAAATATAGAGATAGTAGGATCTGTCGGGTCGATTGCTTTACAAAGATTAATGCCCAAATTTAGCTTTGATTGTGCTGAGTCTAGAAGTTTCTTTTGCAGAGTGTTTTCATCATCATCCCAAGAAGAATTGATATCGTCCTCGTCTGTACTTTCGATAATTGAGGACAACCGCATTAAAGCATTAACATTTGCTCTAACATTTTGGGTGTCAAATTCTATAGATTGTATCTCAACGATTTGCTGCCGAAGGTTGTTTTTTACATTAAATTGCTCTTGTAGTTTTAATTCTTTTCTTCTTTCTTTGGCCTTGGTTTTCTCTTTTTTTGCCTCAGCTTTGGCAGAAGTTGCTCCACCATTACCAATTTCCCCATAGCCAAATCTTATATCGTCAGCATATCTGCCAAACAACTTGTTACCAATCGCTTTACCTGTTTTTTTACCAGCCTCATCGGCCAAATTACTTAAAAATCCCATAACACTATCTTGTTCGCCTACCTCCTTTCCCGCGAATCAGCTTTCTCGTTTCTATTCATTGAATTAATCAACTACTCTTTGATGCAACTATTTCTCCACCGCAAAAGTACCACCTTTCCACACACATCTTCAGGTTCTTTTCTGGTTCTTTTTCAATCCCCTCCTCCGTTCCGCGACGGGCATAAAAAACCGCGGACTTCATGTTTTGAGTCGAGGTTCTGGAAGACCTATTACCACAAACAAGAAAGCCCACGGTATGAATCCGCGGGCGTTTCTACTTTCTTGCGTGGTAATTGAAATTTTCCAGATTCCGACTCACCAAGAAAAGCGAAAACGCCTTTGTTATTTATTTATTGTTGGTTCTTTTTTGGTTCTAATTCTTTATATTACAATGATTTAAGTTAATAATTCCGTTCTGTGACTCCATTTCGGAATCACAGCGGCGAAGTTAGGAAAAATATTTGATAAGTGCGACAAAAAAACGTTTTTTTTCTCCCTCAGATTTCGCAGATTGGCGCAGAATGTCAAAATAACTCATTCAGATCACAATATCTCTTCAAGGCTCCGCGCTCTATTTCCGCACAATTTTTAGTGCACAATTTGGAACGATCTGCACTTTTTTTAGTGCATATCAAAAATAATTGTATTTTTGCAGGCAAAAAAAAAGGGTCATGATAGATACGATTCTCACAGAATTTATGCAGGAGCAACTGGGTCAGGTGCGACTTGATTTCATTCGCTATAAATACAATCAGATAGACTGGAACCTCCGGATGGCAGGGCTCATCGGACCAAGAGGTATTGGTAAATCGACGCTGGTTTTACAGCATTTATGGCAACAGAAAGGATCTCAGAACGCATTATATGTGTCTGCTGACCGCAGCTATTTTGCCCAGCACACGCTGGTTGAAGTAGCATCCGAATTTGTCAAGGAGGGCGGGACACACCTGTATATTGATGAGATTCACAAGTATCCGTCTTGGTCAACAGAACTGAAAGAGATATACGACGGGCATCCCTCCCTTCATGTCTTTTTCACAGGTTCTTCCGTACTTGACTTGCTGCGTGGCCAAGCCGATCTAAGTCGCCGTGCGGTGATGTTCTCCATGCAGGGGCTATCGTTTCGGGAATATCTCGAGATGTTTCATCAGATCAAAATGCCCGTGTATTCCCTTGATGAAATTATAGCCAACAAGGTAGACTACAGCCTGATACCGCACCCTCTGCCCCTATTCAGGCAATATTTGCGCGATGGTTACTATCCGTTCAGCAAGGAAGGTGCGTTTTTCTCGCGGTTGGACCAGGTGGTCACACAGACCTTGGAGTCAGACATTCCACAATATGCCTCCATGTCTGTTTCCACTGGTCGGAAACTGCGCCGTCTGATGGCCATTGTGGCTAAAAGCGCACCTTTCAAACCGGATTATTCCAGTATTGCCAATGCACTGGGTGTGAGCCGGAATGTGTTGCCGGACTATCTCCTCTATATGGAAAAGGCGGGCATGATTGGCCAGCTGCGCGATGAGACAGGCGGTATTCGCAGCCTCGGGAAAGTGGAAAAGGTGTTTGTGGACAACACGAACATCATGTATGCGTTGGGCACAGCAGACACGAACACGGGGAATCTGCGTGAGACGTTTTTCTACAACCAGACACGTGCCGTCAGCGATGTCATTTCATCAAAAGTGTCAGATTTTGTCATCGGAGAACATACGTTCGAGGTCGGAGGGAAAAACAAGTTTGGCAAGCAGATTGAGTATGTGCCCAACGACCATAGCGTGAAAGATGATATTGAATATGGGTACGGTCGGGTGTTACCTTTGTGGACCTTCGGGTTATTGTACTAAACGGTGAATATTTCAGATACTAACTTAAATTTTCAATCAAAATCTAAGGTAAAGAAGTAATATTATTTTTGTATGTCTTTTTTAAGAACAAAAAAATCATTGTCTTGAGTCCGAGGTCCTGGAAAAACCCTGCAATGCCAAACAAAGAAAGCTCGCGACTGTGCACCGCAAGCACCTCGGCATTGCATTTGAAATTTTCCAGGTTTCGAACTTGGTTATTCTTTCGCCGTTTCTTTTCCAAGCTGGGCTGAAAGTCTCCTTATTTCAGACGAGTTTCTTTCGTATTCATCACATAATTTCTCATACTCCTCGTCAGATATTAGGTGTTCCTTATGCAAATCATAGTAGTATGGGTATATCTCTTTCCCCTTTTCATCCGTGTATGGATATTTTGCATTATAACGATTCCACAAATCCCCAGCATAGCTTTTGAAAGCTTTTTGAACACTTTTAGGAAGTTGCTGACGGCGTTGCTGGATGTGAACACTCATTTGAAGCAACGCAATCATTTTGTGATTATGAAATTGCTCCCTATATAAAATTGTGCCTGCATTGACTTCCTCGTCAAAAGGTTTTATAATGCTGTCAAACTCAAACTTAAGATTATAGCAGTAATAGTCAAGTAGTGATTCTGCCTCTTCTTCATATCCTAATGCAGTGTTTTTTTGAGCCGGAAACGCATTGCTCTTATGGTTGTTTTGTTTTTGAGAAGTTATTTCCTGCGTCTTCAGGTCTATTAAGGAGTCATCTATCGTAAGATTTTTGCCGCTTTCTTCCTGAACATAATCTTTTTGTACAAAGTTTTCTTCTTGATTAAGAGATTGAATCAAATAAACGACAAGTCCTAATACAAGTAGGATAATGATAACAGTAATGGGCAACCATTTTATCCCTCTTTTGCAACTCCTCATCGCCTCCGCTACCTCATCCGCTGAAGCATACCGCCTCTCTTTCAACGGTTGGATGCACTTGCGGACAACACAACCGTAGCGATTCGGAAACAACTGCTTCAAAATCAGCCCGTAAGCGTAAAGGTCAGTGCGGTTATCGATCTCCCCGCCCGCCAATTGCTCCGGCGCGGCGTAGGCTTTCGTGTAAGCCGGTTCCTTGAGCACAGCGTAACTGTCACTGTCCGACAAGCCGAAATCTATCAGCTTGACACGGTTGCCGTTGTATGTCACCAAAACGTTGGATGGCTTGAGGTCGCGGTGTATGATCTGCTTCCCGTGACAGTAGCCGATGGCCTCCAACAGCTGCCGCGCCACCGATTCGCGGGCGGACTGCGTCGGGTTTTCCGTCAGAAACTCCTCCAACGTGCGCCCATCCACATATTCCATCACGATGCCGAGACCGACACTCGGAATCTCTTCCCTGCTATAGACCCGCACGATGTTCGGATGGTTGAGCTGCATCATCAGGTTGAACTCCTTCTCAAGCATCCCTTGATACACAGGGTCGTCTGAGACCTCGGGCTTCAATGTTTTCAAGGTGAACCATTGACCGTTGCGCTGCGCCTTGTACAACCGGCAGTAGCCTCGCGAGGGCAGTTCAAGGAAATCGGAGAACTGCCCCGAAACAAAGTATTCGGAGGAAGGAACGAACCCAGAAGTGGAAATATCGGCGGAATATTCAATCATTTGGCAAAAATAGTGCTTTTTTCATTAATAGTGTTTGTTTTTTAACCGTATAGCACTACTATTAACTAGTTCCAACATCCGATGATTAAAAGAACCTAAAAAGAACCCGTTCCACATATCCGAATGTTTGCTATTTTTGCACCTGCAAATTGAACGAACATGCCAGTCAACCCGCAACATATCACCTTGCTGCGCCAACTCGTGGAGGAGTCGGCGGACCACCGTATTGAAACCTCCAACGACTTCATCTTCCTGTCGGGGGAGATTCGCGGACGGCTGAATGAGAACCTCAGCGTCTCCACACTGAAGCGGCTCTGGGGCTATGTGGATGGCTACGCCTCCGTGCGCCCAAGCACCCTCGACATTCTCGCCCGCTTCGTGGGTTTCCCCGACTGGGAGACCTTCGTGTCGGACTACTGCGAAGTGGAGGGCGTGCAATCGTCGCATCGCGTGGTGGGGAAGTCGCTCTACGCCAAAGACCTGAACATCGGCGCTCAGATGAAAATTGCATGGAACCCCAACCGCCGTTGTACTCTCAAATACTTGGGAAACAGCTTATTTGAGGTAACAGAATCCGCAAATGCCAAGCTGAAAGCGGGAGACCGCTTCCTCTGCCAGCGATTCACCCTGAACCAGCCGCTGTATGTGGAATTGCTGACCAAAGACGGCAATACGGAACTGTTCGTGATGGGCAACAAGGGAGGTCTGACAAAAATATCCAAAACATAATAGTCCTCCTCTATTGTCACTTCATTGTAATATAGGATTAACCAGTATTTTTCAGAGCAAATGTTAGTCCATTTGTTAGTCCACAAAAAAAAAGCACTCACAAATTCCTTTGTAAGTGCCTCATTTTCTTTGCGCTCCCTCAAGGACTTGAACCTTGGACCCTCTGATTAACAGGCTATCGTTCTTTTCCTTGTAACCACCTACACACAAAGCCGTTGCGCTAAACACCCACAGCAAATTA
>JAEEGI010030490.1_pt1 | contig 10138 bp, 7 predicted proteins | sample 8958751 | NCBI WGS metagenome assembly JAEEGI01 (sample SAMN16246545, study PRJNA631951) | gut metagenome | biome: gut microbiome; feature: rumen; material: KS-attached | host: Bos | place: Iran: Karaj | collected 2018-10 | reverse complement strand
CCACCAGATCCGGGGAGTACTTGTCCAGGGTTTCCAAAAGGGCCTTATCAAAGGCCTCCTTACTTTCGTAATCCTTCCTTACCACAGCTTCTCCCGCTATGTTGTGCTGCTTTGCGCGCTCTAAAGCATATGCCTTGCGGGAGGAGGATATCACGGCTTTGATCTCCGTGTTTGGGATGTAACCGCTCTCCGTTTTATCGATTATTGCCTGGAGGTTTGTTCCGCCCCCGGAAACAAGTACGACTACTTTAAACATATGTCCTTTTCTCCGTTGTCAATGAAACCGAGAACGTAAGCGTTCTCACCCGCTGCCTTGATGGCTGCAACCGTTTTGTCAACGTCGTTCTTATCAACTGCAAGGCACATTCCTATGCCCATATTGTAGGTGTTGTACATCATCTTCTCTTCGATGTTTCCTGTCTTTGCAAGGAGTTTGAAGATGGGGGGAACTTCGTAGGAGTTCTTCTCGATCACTGCGCGTGTTCCTGCCTTCAGCATTCTCGGAATGTTTTCGTAGAAGCCGCCTCCTGTAATGTGGCTGCATGCCTTTACTGTAACGCCCGCATCCTTAATGCTCTTTAAAGCCTTTACATAGATCTTTGTGGGACGAAGGAGTGCTGTTCCCAGTGTCTCGCCAAGATCATCGGAATAACGGTCGAGGGCTGTTCTCTCCATGGGGAAAACCTTACGGACAAGGGAATAACCGTTGGAATGTATGCCTGATGAAGCGATACCCACAAGGACATCACCCTTCTTAAGGTTCTCGCCGGTGATCATTTCGTCTTTATCAACTATGCCTACCGCAAAACCTGCAAGATCATACTCGTCTTCAGGGTAGAAGCCGGGCATTTCAGCGGTCTCTCCGCCGATCAGAGCAGCTCCCGCCATTTCGCATCCCGTTGCGACACCTCCCACGATGTCTGCGATCTTCTCAGGGGTGTTCTTTCCGCATGCTATATAATCAAGGAAGAAAAGAGGTTCGCCGCCCGCGCAGGCAACATCGTTCACGCACATGGCAACACAGTCGATACCGATGGTATCGTGCTTATCCAAAAGAAAAGCAAGCTTAAGCTTTGTTCCCACGCCGTCCGTTCCCGACAGAAGAGTGGGGTTCTTCATTTTCATAAAGGAATTCATTGCGAAAGCTCCGGAAAATCCTCCAAGTCCGCCGAGAACCTCGGGTCTCATCGTCTTCGCAACATGCTTTTTCATAAGCTCGACAGCCTTGTAGCCTGCTTCAATGTCAACACCTGCATTTTTGTAATCCATGGTATTCTTCCTTTCAAATCTTTTTTCTAAGATCATGATCGTCCCGCAGGCATATGCCCGGCGCACCTTTTACGTGCGGGCATTCTCCCCGAGACTTCGTTATTTTATCATAAATGGGACAAATTTTATATTTAATATTTCTTATCGATTATATAAGGTAAGAATTTTTTTCTTGATTTTTGAAAAATTTATGTTAATATATGCGTTTGTGATATTTTTGGAACATATGCAACAAAGATGTTGGTCGCAACATCCGTCGAAAGATGAAAGGAATAAATATGATCGAAAGAAGTCAGAACATCAGAAACATTGCCATTATCGCGCACGTTGACCACGGCAAGACGACTCTGGTCGACGAACTGTTAAAGCAGAGCGGTACTTTCCGCGCCAATCAGGATGTGGCGGAACGTGTTATGGACTCCAACGACATCGAGCGCGAAAGAGGCATCACCATCCTCGCAAAAAATACAGCCATTAATTATAAAGGAATAAAGATCAACATCATCGACACACCCGGACACGCAGATTTCGGCGGTGAAGTGGAACGTGTCCTCAAGATGGTTGACGGCGTTGTACTTGTGGTTGACGCTTTTGAAGGCGTAATGCCCCAGACAAAGTTCGTTCTTAAGAAAGCCCTTGAGCTCCAGCTTCCCGTGATCTGCTGCATCAACAAGATCGACCGTCCCGAAGCGCGTCCCAAGGAGGTTATCGACGAAGTGCTCGAACTTCTAATGGACCTCGACGCAACAGACGAGCAGCTCGACTGCCCCTTCGTTTTTGCTTCCGCAAAGACAGGTGTTGCCATCCTTGAGCTTACGGACACCCCCAAGAACATGGTTCCTCTTTTTGAGACCATCGTTGATTACATCCCAGCTCCTCAGGGCGATCCCGAAGCAGGCACACAGGTTCTGATCTCCACCATCGACTACAACGAGTACGTGGGACGTATCGGTGTAGGTAAGGTTTCCAACGGAAAGATCCGTGTAAATCAGGATGTGGTCATCGTTAACCATCACGAGCCCGACAAGGTTCGTAAGGTTAAAGTTTCCAAGCTTTACGAATACGAGGGACTCAAGAAAATAGAAGTTGAAGAAGCCGGAGTCGGAGCCATCGTTGCCATTTCCGGTATCTCGGACATACACATCGGAGACACGCTCTGCAGTCCCGAAGCTCCCGATCCCATTCCTTTCCAGAAGATCTCGGAGCCCACGATCGCAATGACCTTCTGCGTAAACGATTCTCCTCTTGCAGGTCAGGAAGGAAAGTTCGTTACATCAAGACACATCCGCGAGCGTCTCTTCAGAGAGCTGAACACCGACGTTTCTCTCCGTGTTGAGGAAACAGAAACAACCGAAGCCTTCAAGGTTTCCGGACGTGGCGAACTTCACCTCTCCGTTCTCATCGAGAACATGCGTCGTGAGGGATACGAATTCGCCGTTAGCAAAGCAGAAGTTCTTTATAAAACAGGTGAAAAGGGCGAAAAACTCGAACCCATGGAGAAAGCCTACATCGACGTTCCGGACGAGTTTTCGGGAGTTGTCATCGAAAAGCTTTCCCAGCGTAAGGGCGAGCTCCTTTCCATGTCAAGCATCAGCGGCGGTTACACCCGTCTCGAGTTCCTGATCCCTTCCCGCGGTCTCATCGGTTACAGAGGCGATTTCATGACAGATACAAAGGGTAACGGAATCATCAATACCCTCTTTGACGGATACGCTCCTTTCAAGGGCGACATTGCTTACCGTAAGACAGGTTCTCTCATTGCTTTCGAAGCAGGCGAGAGCGTTACCTACGGACTCTTTAATGCTCAGGAGCGCGGCACCCTCTTCATCGGCCCCGGCGAAAAGGTTTATGCAGGAATGGTTATCGGACAGAGTCCGAAAACGGAAGATATCGAAGTTAATGTTTGTAAGCGCAAGCAGCTCACAAATACACGTTCTTCCGCTTCCGACGAAGCTCTCCGTCTCACGCCTCCTAAGATCCTTTCCCTCGAGCAGGCACTTGACTTCATTGAAAAGGATGAGCTACTCGAAGTTACTCCCACTTCTCTCCGTATAAGAAAGAAGATCCTGGATCCCACTCTCAGAAAGAGAGCCAACAGAAATTGATAATAGATTAAAAAATGACCCTCAACGGGTCATTTTTTCTTTGTTTATCAGCCTTTCAGTCCCGTGCTTGCAACACCTTCAACAAAGTACTTTTGCAGGATCAGGAAAACGATAAGTACCGGGATCAATGACATTACGGATCCCGCCATTATTAGTCCGTAATCGGATGAATACTGGCTTATGAACATCTTAAGTCCCAGCTGTATCGTCTTTTTGCTCTGAGATCTTAAGTAGATCAGAGGGCCAAGGTAATCGTTCCAGGTCGCCACGAAGGTAAAGATGGTGAGTGTTGACAACGCAGGTTTCGACAGCGGGAGCATGATCTTTGCATAGATCATGTATTCACTCATTCCGTCGATCCTGGCCGCTTCACAGAGTTCATCCGGAATGTCTGTATAAAACTGCTTCATCATGAAGACACCGAATGCAGAAAACGCCTGCAGACATATGATCGCCAGCAGTTTATCGTTCAGTCCCATCTGTCTCATCATAAGGAACTGAGGAACCATGTAGACCTGCCAGGGCATTGCGATGGTTGCGATATATGCCAGAAACAGCTTGTTCTTGTTTTTAAACTCAAGCTTTGCGAAGGCATATGCCGCAAAGCTGCTTGTAAGGAGCTGCAATGCAGTAACCACCAGTGTAAGGAACACGGTGTTTTCAACGAATTTTCCGAAGGGAATCTTTTTCCATATGTCTGTGTAATTGTTCCATCTCGGCGTCTTGGGGATCCAGACAAAGGGATCCATGATAAAGACTTCGCGGTCCGTTTTAATGGATGCGGAAAGCATCCAAAGGAAGGGAATGATCATGAGTGCTGCGACGATGAACAATATAAGATAAGTCACGATCTTGCCGGCTACGGCTCTTTTGTGTGCTGATTTCACTTTGTTCTCCCTCCCCTCACGCTTTATCTTTCTTTGACTGACCATAGAACTGAATGATGGTCACTCCAAGAACCAGGATGAAAAGCACCATAGCAACGGCGCTGGAGTAGCCCAGATCCCAGTTAATGAAAGCCTTCTGATAGATGTAGAAGACAAGTACGGTGGAGGATTCGGTCAGTTCTCCGCTTCCGCCCCCTGCCAGCATGATTGCGATATCGTAGATCTTAAAACAGTTGATCGTGAGCATTACAACTACGAAAAAGGTAGTTGCCCCCAGCTGAGGCCAGGTAACGTAGCGGAATTTGTTCCAGGTTCCCGCTCCGTCCAGAGCGGCCGCCTCGTAAAGCTCCGAGGGTATTCCCTGAAGGCCCGCAAGATATATGACCATATAATAGCCCATGTACTTCCAGACACTGAAAAGGATCATGGAAAGAAGAACAAGAGATCCCGTGAACCACTTGGGCAGATCCTCTGCCGCAACATTAAAAGTGTTATGCAAAATTGTGTTGATGGGGCCCTTTGTGGGATGGAAAAGCATTTTCCAGACCGAGGTGACCGCAACAAGGGATGCTACATATGGGAAAAACGAAAGAGTTCTGAAAACGCCTCTTCCGAAAACTTTCTGATTTAAGAGGACCGCCAGCGCAAGGGAGGCGACCATGGTCAAAGGCACGGTACCCAGACAGTAGATGATCGTGTTTCTGAGGGCTGCCTTAAAGAAGGTGTCGTTCGCGAGCTTTGCAAAATTGCTGAATCCCGCAAATTCTATGGGATTGCTTCCGTCCCATCTGAGAAATGCCAGTGCAAAGGCAAATACAATGGGAACGAGCGTAAACACGCAGAAGCCGATAAAGTTCGGGGCTATAAACGAGTAAGCCACCAGTGTTCTTTTTGCATTTTTACTGAGAAGAGGTTTCTTCATGATCTTCCTCACTTTAAAATGTTCCCCTCCCTCTGCATTTAAGCGGAGAGAGGGGACTGTTTTACCGGTCTTTTACAGGGCCGATACTGCTATTATGGTATAGAAGAGAATATAATATCGTATTATTTGCCGAGGATCTTAGCGACTTCGTCGTTCATCTTCTTAACGCCTTCGTCGATCGAGAGCTCGCCTGTCATGATGCTGCCGTGATAGGAATCAAGTACAGAGTTGATCTCTGATACATGATCGCCGTAAGGAACTTCAAGATAGAGGTTGGAAACATCAAGTGCGTCCTTGCTCTGCTGATCCTGAGGGAAGCCTTCCATGGATGTGATGGCCTTCTTAACGTCAGCTGTCATGCATGCGGGGAAGTTACCGCTGGAAGCCATAACTGCTGCTCCTTCAGCACCGCTTACCCAGTTTACGAAATCCCATGCAGCATCCTTGTTCTTGGAAGCTGATGTGATGGAAAGACCTGTGATCGTACCGAGTGTGGAACCTGCTTCAACGCCCTCTGCATGAGGATACTTGCAAAGACCCCAGTTACCGCAGAGCTTGGCATCGTAATCACCCTTCTTGATGTTGGTGATAAGTGTTGAAATGAACCATGATCCCTGGTTCATCATAGCTACGTCTCCGCCGGAGAATGCTGCTGAATAGTGGAGACCTTCTGTCTTAAGATCTGCATACTTTCTGCAGACTCCGTCCTTTTCCTGATTGAGGACCATCTTGTAGATGGGCTTTACGAAATCGTAATTTCCGTCAAGGATGGTGTGCTTGCCGTCAAGCATAGCGCAAAGCTGAACGGTACTTCTCCATGTGTGATAATGTGTTCCGTATACCTGCTTACCGAATGTTGTATCGGTTACTTTTCTTGCAAGTGCATCGTACTGATCCCATGTCATATCGTTTGTGGGATAAGCAACGCCTGCTCTGTCAAAAATATCCTTGTTGTAGAAAATTACCCAGAAGTCGTTACGGAAAGGAAGTTCATAGAGCTTACCGTTAACAACAACCTGATCTGTAGCACCGGCGAACTTCTTTAAATCCACCTTGTCCTTCTTGATGTAATCATCAAGTGCAACGATAGCGTTCTTCTGAACGAGTGTTGCGTATCCGGGAACGTCCTTGATTGTTACAACGTCAAATTCGGAACCCGATCCGGAAAGTTCTGTTGCAAGAACTGTCATGTAATCGGTGGAACCAAGGTCTACCATCTCAATGGTAACACCCTTGTGTGCTGCTTCATATGCCTTCTTGATGTCGCCCCAGTACTGAGTTGAGCTCTCATCCCAGATGGCCCACTTCAGTGTTACGTTTCCGTTTGAGCCTGCGCCGCCTTTCTTTCCGCAGCCGGCAGCCAAAGAAACTACCATGAGTGCGCACATAAGAACTGCAATGATCCTTTTCTTCATAAAAAAAGCCTCCTCTTATATGTTGTTTCTCCCGAAGCTGCTTCGGGAGTTTTTTACTATCTCATTTTATCTCAATCATGCATATGACTGAATGTAAAAAATTACATTTCTTTGCATTATCCTTTTTGTTACTTAAATAAACAACATGTATTTTTTTTAGATAGTCTGTGTTTTTTTTAGATTGGTTGTTATAAACCCGGCTTTGGTGTAAAATATTCACGTTATGAAAAAAACCAGATTCCGCTCACTTTTTAAAAACAGAATAGTTTTCTTCACCGTCACCGGTCTCGTCATAGTCTGTGCGACGGTGATTTTCGTGAGCTACTCGGTTTTTCAGAACTACCTTGAAAAGAGCCTGATCCGGTCCACAGAAAGCTCCCTGCGCCTTGTCTCGGACAGCATAGACACCCAGCTTGCAAATGTCTATCGTATGGCAAGATTTTGCAGGGGAAACACTGCCATCGCCGACTACATAGACAGTAATCCCGAGCCCGGATCCGTGATCTCGGTCGCCACCTACGACAGGATCGCCGAGGAGTACGGCAACAATTCATCCTCCGCCTACATCCCGAGACTCGCCATTGTCACGGAGGATCATTTCCTGCAGATCGTAAATGCAACCTACTCATCAACCGCCAACATCTGTAAAGAGCTTCCGAAATGTGATTTTTTCTATCCGCTCCTTGAGGCAGACAATTACGATTTTTCCACAGGTTTTATCAGAGATCCTTTTCACAGGAGCGGTATAAATGTCCTTCCCATTGTAAGGCCCATTTCCCATCGCTTTTCTTCGGAATCCGGAGGATCCCTGTTTATGGAGATCTCCTCTGCACTATTCTCCGATTCCTTCGGCAGATACCAGATCGAGGAAGACAGCCATGTGTACCTGAATCTTCCCGGCCACTGCTACTGTTTTAAAGACGACTCCCTGACGGAAGTGAACGGATTCATCCTTCGTGAAAGGCTTAAAGGAGCCGCTCTGATGCCGGAAACCCTTGTCAGCAAAGTCACTGATTTCCGCGGCATCAACACAATTCTGGTCACCATTCCCATAGATGCGCCCGGATGCACCATTTCCTGCAGCATTTCCCTCACTCAGCTCCACTCGAAACAGCTCCTCATGTGGGTCACCATTCTCGCTGTCTCACTGGGTATCACCGCTGCCGGACTTCTCCTCATGAGAAACCGCATCCACGACGAAAAAGCAAAAAACGATCTGGAATACAAGATGCTTCAGAGCCAGATCAACCCACATTTTATTTACAATACATTGAATTCCATCAAATGGATGGCCACGATCCAGGGTTCCGAGGGCATCGCCGAAATGACCACAGCTCTCGCGAAGCTCCTCAAAAGCCTTTCCAAAGGCTCCACCCTTCAGGTCCCCATCCGGGAAGAGCTTTCCCTTCTCCGGGACTACTGCACGATCCAGAGCTATCGTTACGGTGGAACCATTGAAGTAAGCATATGCGTGGATGACCCTTCCATTGAAGACTGCAGCATAGTTAAGTTTACTCTGCAGCCCCTTGTTGAAAATGCCATTTTCCACGGTATTGAGCCGAAGGGATCCGGGCATATAAACGTTCACCTTTATTATGAGAATGATCTGATCCGTATCGATGTTTCCGATGACGGAGTCGGAATGACAAAGGAAAAAGCGGAATCCATCCTTAAAGACCAAAGCGAGACAAAATCCGATTTCTTCAGAGAATTCGGTGTTTACAACGTTAACCGACGTCTCCTGTTCGAATACGGAGAACCCGCGGGTATCTCCGTCACAAGCACTGAAGGAGAAGGAACCACAATGACGGTGCGGATCCCGGCAAAAAAATGATCCGAATTTCACCCTCACGGAGGATATTATGTACAGACTTCTGATCGTAGATGACGAACCACTGGTTCAGGTCGGCGTAAAGTCTATGCTGAACTGGAACAAACTTGATATAGAGGTGATCGGAACCGCACCCAACGGGCGTGTGGCCCTCGACATCATCGAGGAAAAACATCCCGACATTGTCATCACCGACATTAAAATGCCGGTCATAGACGGTCTCGAGCTGGTCAGGGAGTGCCGCAAACGCTACGGCGATCATTACCCCCATTTTATATTTTTAACCAGCTATGAAGAGTTCAGTCTTGCCCGTCAGGCCATAGTTTACGGAGTCTCCGACTATCTCGTAAAGCTGGAGCTTTCCCCGCAGCTTCTCACCGATGCCGTAAACCGCGTTATCGATGACATTTCAAAGCTCCGGGCTCTGCAGGAAACGGAACGGGCCCTTGCAGATCCTTTCCGGGAGAAATTTTTTATCAGGCTTTTAAACAATATGTTTGAAACCGAAGAACAGTTTCTCCTGCAAAGTAAAGAACTGGGACTAACCTTTGATTTTCCTGCCTACACCTGCTGCACAGGATGTCTCAGCGGAACCGACACAGACTCTATGCCCTACGACAGGCAATTGTCGGTCTACAGTTCTTCAATAAACATGATCGGAGAGCTGTCAGAGAAGTACGCTCCTGCCTACTGCGTTGCCCTTGACATGAGGCACTTTGCCATCATCTTCTGCGGAGACCCTTCCGACCTCCGTTTGCCTACAGTTCTTGCAAACATCAACGAAGCGGTTTTCAAGTACTACAAGGTAAGCTTCAACTGCGGCATCGGAACTTCCGAGCTTCACCCCCTTGCCATAGGCGAATCCTTCCGCAGTGCCAGGATCGCCTTGATGAAAGCCTCAGATAACGATCCCATAGTCAGCTTTGACAGGATCCCTGCGGATAAACATGACCACACTTCCTTTAACATGAGCATTTTTAAGACTTCCCTTACGAAAGCCTTTGAAGAATACGATTCCAACGAACTCACAAAAACCATTGATAGTCTTTGCGGTCTGTTTTCGGAACATGCAAGAGACTTCGTTCAGGCACTGGATGCCGCTTCAAACATCCTGTATCTTGCAATCTCTCTGCTTCCCGACGGAGAGAACCTCCTTTCCGACCTCTTCAGTGACAGCCCTGACGGCTATCGTTCCCTCTACCGTCAGAACAACGTGGAGCAGATCCTTCGCTGGCTCACTGTTTTCGGCAAAAAAATGAGCGCCGTCTTTGACGAGCGCAGAAACGATCACAAAAATCACATCGTAAGTAATGTAAAGAAATACATCGCGGAACACACCCACGAGAAGCTGGTCCTGGAAAAAGTGGCTGCCGCCTTCGGCATCAGTCCCAACTACCTTTCCCAGCTCTTCGGCAGATACAGCGACCTCGGCTTTTCCGAGTACGTAAATGCCTGCAAGATCCGCGAAAGCAAGGAGCTCCTCGCCACCGACAACTACAAGATCTACGAAGTCGCAGACATGCTTGGCTACGAAAGCTCTTTCTACTTCAGCAAGGTGTTTAAAAAAGTTGAGGGCATTTCGCCCACGGAGTTTTTGAACCTGCCGAGAGGTTGAGAAGAGCCGGATCTATCCCCACTTCTCCACCTTAGACAAGTTCTTGTTCGTGTACCTCTTGTCCCCCGAAACTTCTTTTCCGAACCAGGCGGGA
>JAEEGI010030488.1_pt1 | contig 10138 bp, 9 predicted proteins | sample 8958751 | NCBI WGS metagenome assembly JAEEGI01 (sample SAMN16246545, study PRJNA631951) | gut metagenome | biome: gut microbiome; feature: rumen; material: KS-attached | host: Bos | place: Iran: Karaj | collected 2018-10 | reverse complement strand
CCGAAACTTCAGGTCTGGACGCCATCGGGCTATGACCTGTACTACTACCTCAACGATGCTTGGTCGGCTGGCGATGTCTATTCGGCTGGTTGGTCCGATAGCTGGGGCGTCCTTGCAGACGGGACAATTTCTGCTGGTCAAGGCGCATGGTTCAAGGATGCCAACGAGGCCTGCACGGTCACGACTCCCGGTCAGGTTGTAGCAACGGCGGCATCGATTTCTGCTACGGCTGATGTATTCAACATGGGGTCAGTCCCCTATCCTGCTTCTGTTGCCGTGAATGATGTGACTTGGACAGGAATCAAAGGCGTCAATTATGATGACAATGGTGCGTTCTTGCAGACCGCCCCGAAACTTCAGGTCTGGACGCCATCGGGCTATGACCTGTACTACTACCTCAACGATGCTTGGTCGGCTGGCGATGTCTATTCGGCTGGTTGGTCCGATAGCTGGGGCGTCCTTGCTACTGGTTCATTCCCAGTTGGCTATGGCTTCTGGTTCAAGCCTACAACGGCTGTGACCGCAAGTTTCACCTCTCCTCTTTCCGCGAACTAGTTTAGAAAGGACTACACATCATGAAGAAGTTACTCATCGTTGCTACCGCCCTTGTCTTGGCGGGGCTTACTCAGGCCGCCACGCCTCAGTGGCAGGTTAATGGCTCCGCCGCCTCGGCTGGGCAGACCGCCTATCTCGTTCTGACGAGCAAGATTCCAGCCACAGTTACGGCCCTTTCCGACATCACGGGCGCGGCCTTTGCATCTGGCAAGATTGAAGACATTGGCCGTGGCAAGTATGGTGCCAAGGGGTCGGCAGAAATCGCCTCATTGAACGCTGGTTCGTCGGCTGGTTACACGATTTTCTTCGTGGACACGGCCTCGAACTCCTACCTCAACGGCGGTACTGGTTCTGTGACCGGTTACGGTTCAAGCGACCCCGTTGTTGATGCAACCCAGTCCACCTCCACCTACACCGCTCCCGGCGGCGCTGGCTGGACACCGATTGCCGTTCCGGAACCCACGACGGTCGCCCTTCTCGCTCTCGGCCTTGCGGCCCTTGGCCTGAAGCGCAAGGTCGCCTAAATCGTATGGCGTCCTCGTAAACTAGTTTACTCATCCAGAGGCCTCGGAACTGCGCATTCCGAGGCCTCATTCTTTCCCGACGGGAATCCGCGTCTTTCCCGAACACTTAAACTCCCAACCAACTAAATCACCATGCCAATCGTAACAACATCCTCACGCAAGCGCCCGAAACGGAACCCGGCCCTCCCAATCGCCATCACGGTCATAGTCATCGTCGCCGCCATCCTCTTACTCCGGGTCTGGCGTCGTCCAGTAGCGCCTTCACTCCCAGGTCCAGAAGTGTCGGCCCCTTCCGCCCCAACCAAGAATGTTCCCAAGACCAATGACGAGCCGAAGCAAGACAAGCCTTCCTCCCAAACAACTTCCATCTCTGCGGAGCCTTCAACTCTTCAATCAACAGAATCCTCTACCAACTCCATCATTGAAGAGCCGGAAGTGACGCCGCCGGTCACGAACCATGTCCTCAACTACCAAGACCATCCAGCCACGCAGTACATCAAAGGCGAGGCAGACCAGATAATCGCCTTCGCCATGCAAGCCACGGACTTCACCGGCGGAATGCCCCCTCTTCCCGTCATGCACTATGCCGACGGAGGAAACGCCATGTTCCTCGCCTCGCTGACCAATGAAATCGTCATCCTCGAAACCGATTCGGACAAGGTCAGGGAGCAGAAGGAACTCATGATAAGTTGTCGGGCGCAAATCAAGGACATCATCGACAAGGGCGGAACCTTTGAACAGGCCATCCGGGAATATCAGGACAGGGTGAACGAAAACGCCAACATCCGCCTCTCGGCCATCCGCAAGTATCAGGAACTTATGGCGCAAGACCCGGACGCCGCCGAGGACTACAGGAAGGTCGTCAACGAGGAACTTGAAAAGGAAGGAATCACCCCGCTTCCAGAACCCGGCTCGGTAAGACGAGGCCGACGAGGGAACTCGAACGCACAGTGATTTGAAAGGAACCCAACCATGAAGAAACTGCTCACCATCGCAATCACGGCTCTGTCCGTCACGGCATTCGCACAGACGGCACCGGTCTCGAAACCGTCAACCAATTCAGCCGCCATTGGAAATCCCTATCGTTCTCCAAGGGCCGGAATCGTCATGTGCAAGGGGAAAGGCTCGGCCATCGTTGTCGCCGATTTCCGCAAGACCACCACAGACCTTTCGGCTACAGTGGCGAAAATCTCCCAGTTCATTTCATCGTATATTGAGGTAAGGCATGTCCCGGTAGAAGGCGACGCAATCAAGTCGGCCTTTTCGGAGCGTGACAAGGAGGGCGTCGCGGCTGTCATTGCCTTGGCCGATGAAGGAACCGGCTCCCCGACTCTCTCCGTGTTTCCAGAAGACCGAGTCGCCGTAATCAATGTCGGGCGTCTGAAGGAAGGTGCCGACGATGCTCTTCTTACGGCCAGAATCAACAAGGAGGTCTGGCGTGGCATGGCCTTCGTGCTTGGCGGCTATGCTTCGGAACATCCATGCGCCCTCAAGACGGTCAACTCCCTTGAAGACCTAGACAAGAACTGCCTGAGCATGACCTGTCCTCCGGTAAACTTCAAGTCGGCGGACAGCGCCCGGAAATTCGGCGTCGCCCCATACGGCCCGGTTCCATACGGCATAGCGGTCAAGCGTGGACTCGCCCCGGCCCCGACCAACGACATCCAGAAGGCCGTCTGGGATAGGGTCATGGCGGACATGGCCAGCGCCACCAACGCCCCGTCGAAATAGGTTCAGACCACTACACGCAAACTTGTCTCCCTGCTACTTGGCCGGAGTGGATACTTTGGCGGGAACGGCGTTTGTTATCGCTCTTGCGGCCTTCATCTTCTCAAAGCGCTCGACCTCTTCCCTCTGGGCGTCATTTGCGGGGGGAGGTGCCCAGCCCTGTCGGACCGCTATGAAATACGGTACGCACTGGACCTTGGCGAAGCCGAACCTCTGGGCGTTCTTTGAAATGGCCCCTGATACCGGAGGGCAAGTCATGAGAAACGGGTTCGCATCCAGGTCCGATGGCGAGAAGGCGGATTTCATCACGCACGGATACTGGGCCTCGTAACCGCCCATGACGAACGCCACGGCTCTCCACATCTCCTTGGTGAACCGCTTGGCAAGAACCTCGTCCCTCCCCTCTTCGGGAAGGTCGGCCATCAGGCGGTCGGCGTTTATGACACCCATGCGGTCTTCGGGACACATCGTCAGAGTCGGCATGTCCGCGCCTTCGTTGGCGATGACGATGGCGGCTCCGACCTTTTCGTCGGCAAGGGCCTTCTTCGCCGCCTTCATCGCGCATTCCTTTTCCACGGGTTGCGCCGGGACGATTTCGACCTTGGTTTCAAAAGACCTCATCATTTCCACAAGTGAAGCCGTGAGGTTCGTCGATTCCCCGCGAAGGTCAATAAAGCGGATGCACTTGCCGTCGCGGACATCGCGGGAGACAAGGCCCGCCGCGTGTTTGTAGCGCTCCTTGCGGGGCTTTTGGTTCGCGGGGTCGGCAGGGTGCGGGGGCATCGACTGGGCAATTGCCGATGCGGCGAGTGCGGTCAGGGCGAGAACGGTGAGTGACTTCATGGTTGGGTTCCTTTCTGCGGGGTGGATTGTTTGGTTATCAGGACGCCTCATTGGCCCTGTTGTGTGCGTTCATCAGAACTGTTACCTGCGGATTCTCTCGTTCGCGACAGTTTTCGTAGTTTAACTCTATCCCGAAAATTCAATGTTATTGGGGTTATACCTTCTGCCTTGAGTTCCGCGTTGGCGGCATCAAGATAGGATTGCGCCTCTTCTGCCGAGGTTTCAGTTAGAAGTTTGTGGTAGTGAAGGAGTACCCCGTCACGAATCTCCTTGTTCTCATTAACCCATCGCTCATACTCTTTTAAACTTGCTGTTAAAGACCCATTCGCTTCAAGAATGTCTGCAAGTTGATTCTTCATGTCTGCAACATTCTCTTTTAACGCAACAACCCTTTCGTCATCGTCTTCATATACAACGATGTTGTTGGTTATGGCCCTAAAGAAATTCTCTCGCAATTTTTCTTCTGATGCGAGTGGCGTTGGTGGCATACCAACTTCGTCAGATACGCTCAACATCATACATGCAATTTGTTCCACGGCACCACCATTGAAGCCTGTTGGCTTTTGAATCTTGCGGGATTCAATACCCGTTACGACCTTTAATGCGACATTTGTAAAATCATTCTGCTCGCTTGAACCATTTTGATTATCTTTAGACATAGGCTTTGACTTACTGTCCTTATCTGCATCAAGGGATTCGTCTTGTTGAGTGGTTTGTAAAGTGGTCGGGATAATTTCGGCTTTTCCTCTTGGCGTTTCCACAATTGGTGGGTTTTGGTTTTCAACAGGATTGTGTCGGTTGTGAGGAAGCATAAAAACACATATTCCAATGACACAAACTACCAAAAGAATTACTGTAACAACAAAGCGATTTGGTTTTGGTCTCCGCTTGGCGGAACTTGTAATTACATGCTTCATAAAAAACCTTTTTGAAAGCATGAAGCCCCTCAGAAGATAATTCCAAGGGGCTTCGTGTACTAACCTTGCTTAGGAAGTGGCGTAACAAGTTACGCAACCTTACGCTTCAAGCCGAAAGCCGCAAGGCCAAGAGCGATGAGCGCGATGGCCGTTGGTTCGGGAATGGGTGAAGGGGTATATGATGCGCTAGAGGTCCACTTTAGGGCGATGGGGGTGTCAGGAGCAACCGCATTCGGATTTCCGGTTACGCCAGAACTAATCGCATAATGCGTAAAGGCACTTGTTGACGCTGCGCCATCCTTGTTGAACAGCATAACATAGTAATAAGTGCCATCCCCGGCAGTATCATGGGTCTTGCCAGTAGTTCCAGTACCACCAGCCGCTTCTGGAGCACCCGAATAAAGGGCGGTATCTCCACCCATATTCAATTTGCCATCCTCGGAAACAGAAGCACTAATTGTGCTATCGGAGGAATAGCAAAGGACCAGCATGTACGAAGTGTCATTCTTGGCAACCTTCGTGTCACTGCCTTGCTGGAGCTGCCCAGAAATTTTCCAACTAGCCGTAGCCGCACTAGCAATGCCAGTTACGAGAGCCATAACGGCTGCAATTGTGAGTGCTTTTTTCATGGTAGAATCCTCCCTCCTAAGGGTTATAAGGTTAGAGTTGCGCTAAAGGTTGCCTGACTTTCTGGATAAATCCAGAAACCCTGTCCAGCGGTAAGGGACATTGCGTTCGCCTTTTGACCGCCTTCGTCGTACCATCCTTCGCCATCGAGTTCTTCCTCTTCGGAAGTTTCTGCGTCGATGAACGAATAACTTGCATAAACGCCCGAAGCATCAGGAATCATGATTACATCGCCCGGTGTACCTTCAAATGTGAAGGAAACCAATGTGTAATCTTTCGGGAACGGGAAAGACATCATTGTGTATTTGCCGCCAGCGACGGTCTTTTCCCAACTTGTTTTGACTTCCCCTAACACCTTGATGGTTTCGGTGGCATCCGGCAAAAACCAAACTGATGAACCAACCGCAAGAACAACATCATTTGCGTTCACGGTATCGTCATCATACCAACCAGCACCACCTTCAATCTCCTCCTCTTCCGCCGTTTCTGCATCAATGTAGGTGTATGTCAGATACGCTCCGGAAGCATCTGGAATCATGATGATGTCCGAAACCGAGAGTGTGCTTTGGTCAATGAAACTACCGAGTGTCGTACCCGTTTCTCCAACGGCGGAGAAAGTGACGCCAAGCATCTTATAGGCACCGCCCGTTGCTTGAACACTCTGATATCCCACAACATTCTGGCTATCGACTGCCATTGCAAGTCCGGCAATCATCGCCAAAGCAGATGTTACTAACTTCTTTCTCTTGTTAGAATGTTGGAATTGCGGATTATGTTTGATGGGCGTGTAGGATGGTTGTAGGATGTGTATCCTACAAAGTTCCTACAAGCCGTGTGGAGCGGGGAGTTCGGGTTCGTTTGGGTAGTCGGCATCGAGGTCGACATCCCCCAGGTCCGGGAGGGTCTGGAGCCAGCGTAGTTTGGTGGCCATTGATGTGTGGACGTACCGCTGCGTCATGTCGGCCTTGGCGTGTTGCGCGAGTTCCTTGACAATGGCAATGGGACAGCCGTTTTCCGTGAGCCGCGTGATGAAGGTGGCGCGGAGCGAGTGCCAGGTCGCCCTCCCCTTGAGCGGCGAGTCTGTCACTTTCGCCACTTTGAAAATGGCCTTGATGGCGAGGTTCAGCACCTGTTCGTTCGTCCGGTGCGTCTGCGAGAAAGCCTTGAAGACATTGCCCTTCGGGTCTTCGCCCCGTTGCAGCCGCCGAATGAGAATGTCCGCGACTTCGGGCAGGATCGGGTAGTCATTGCCAAGGGTGGCGCGGGATGTCTTGGGCGGCCGGTGCCGCCATATTCCCCTCTGCCGGTCGAAGTCGCCCCAGTCCACGGCCTCAAGCGAGCCGATGCGCAGCCCGTAGTGATAGCAGAGCACGAGGGCGTCGTCCATGTCGTCGAGGAGCTCGTCCGTCAAAAGCCGGCGGTAGCCTCTGACCGGGGCGCGGTCGAGTTTTACCCGCGCGATGGCCTGCCGTATGCGCCGCATTTCGTTGAGGGTGAGCGGACGGTAGTTCATCGCCCGGCTCCGCTCCTTCTTGCTGAGCCTGATGGATAGATTCCATGGGTTGGCGGGTGCGTCGGGGAAAAGGAGCTGCCACTCGCGCCGCAGGCAGGCGATGTGCTTGTCGGCCGTCGTGACGCGCGGGTAGAGCCAGCGGGCGTAGTTTTCCGCGAAGAGTCGCGTGACCTCATCGGCGAAATGGAGGTCGTGGGCGACGGCGTACTTGGCGAACTTGACTGTCTGCTGCCGGTAGGTTTCCAGAGATTTTTCGCGAACGTCGTAACGCGGCTTGACCGCCTCCCAGAGCCCCTCCAGAGCAATGCGGCATTCCAGTGCCGACTGGATGGTCGCCGAACGCGGATGGATGGAGGATCGGGGAAGGAGCGCGGGCAGATCGACGCAGGTCGCGACAATCTGGGCTTCAAGTTTGCCGCGCAGGAATATTTCATCGGCCCAGTGGGCGGTTTGTATGACGATGGCCTGGGCGCGGCAGTAGGCGGTTGCGTAGTCCGCGGTATTGAGCGCGATGCGGATGGAATGTCCTTTCAGCCCGGGCAATCGGTAGTCGAACCAGAAGAGGCCGGCCTCAGGACTCTTTGCGGAGAGATACCGGCCCCCCTTGCGCTTGTAGAGCGATCCGCAAAGGGGCCGCAGCGGAAAAGAGTTCGGGGGAAGAGGCGAAGAGTGTTTCATGGAAATCCTTTTTTTTGCGATGGAACCGGAGGAAGAAGGTATTATCATACCGCCGCCATTGACGTTCGCCGCTTAACCATGCGGTTTTCAGGCGTTTCGCCACCCCCTGAAAAAATTTTTTAAAAAAAGTGTTGACAGGGGCAATTTGTCTGTGATATGATTTTCAGTACGCTTTTGAAAGGGAAGGCGTGGCCATCCCGGACAGAGCGGTTGTTCTTTGAATCAGGAATACGTTAGAGACGACCTTCCGATTTGGAAGGGATGTGATGGATTAGGCGACGTGCCGGACAAACCCGAATACGTCGGACCGGGGAGACCCGGATCCGCAAAATTTCTACTATGAGAGTTTGATTCTGGCTCAGAACGAACGCTGGCAGCGTGGATTAGGCATGCAAGTCGTACGAGGGCGTTTTTGTTAGCAATAATTGAAACGCCCGAGTGGCGGAAGGGCGAGTAAGGCCTGAGCAACCTGCCCCCTTGCTGGGGATACCTCGGGGAAACCCGAGTTAATACCGAATGTGACCAGGGCCGGCATCGGCCCGAAGTGAAAGGCGGGGACCGCGAGGCCTGCCGCAAGGGGAGGGGTTCAGGTACCATCAGCTAGTCGGTGGGGTAACGGCCCACCGAGGCTACGACGGTTAGCTGGTCTGAGAGGACGACCAGCCGCACTGGGACTGAGATACTGCCCAGACTCCTACGGGAGGCTGCAGTCGAGGATCATTCGCAATGGGCGCAAGCCTGACGATGCGACGCTGCGTGGAGGATGAAGGGCTTCGGCTCGTAAACTCCTGTCATGAGGGAAAAAGCTCCCCGTTGTCAACAACGGCGGGGGTCGATGGTACTTCAAGAGGAAGCCACGGCTAACTCTGTGCCAGCAGCCGCGGTAATACAGAGGTGGCGAGCGTTGTTCGGATTTACTGGGCGTAAAGGGCGCGTAGGAGGCCATGTGTGTCGACCGTGAAATCTCCGGGCTCAACCCGGAAAGTGCGGTCGAAACTGCGTGGCTCGAGCGGGGGATGGGAAAGCGGAACTCAGGGTGTAGCGGTGAAATGCGTTGATATCCTGAAGAACACCGGTGGCGAAGGCGGCTTTCTGGAACCCGACTGACTCTGAGGCGCGAAAGTGGGGGGAGCAAACAGGATTAGATACCCTGGTAGTCCCCACTGTAAACGGTGTGCACTAGACGTGGGGGGCTTCACCCCCCCCGTGTCCCAGCCAACGTGATAAGTGCACCGCCTGGGGAGTACGGCCGCAAGGCTAAAACTCAAAGAAATTGACGGGGGCCCGCACAAGCGGAGGAGCATGTGGCTTAATTCGATGCAACGCGAAGAACCTTACCCGGGTTTGACATGCAGCTGCACGTCCCGTGAAAGCGGGATTCCTTCGAGGGTGCTGCACAGGTGCTGCATGGCTGTCGTCAGTTCGTGCCGTGAGGTGTTTGGTTAAGTCCAGCAACGAACGCAACCCCTGTGGCTATTTAACAGCGGCTCGGCCGGTTACTTTAGCCAGACTGCCTGTTTACACAGGAGGAAGGTGGGGACGACGTCAAGTCAGTATGGCCCTTACATCCGGGGCTGCACACGTGCTACAATGGCCGGTACAAAGGGACGCAAAGCCGCGAGGCGGAGCAAATCCCCAGAGCCGGCCCCAGTTCAGATTGCAGTCTGCAACCCGACTGCATGAAGTAGGATTCGCTAGTAACGGCGCATCAGCTACGGCGCCGTGAATACGTTCCCGGGCCTTGTACACACCGCCCGTCACATCATGAAAGCCGTCTGCACCCAAAGCCGCTGCGCCAACCCGCAAGGGGGGCAGGTGTCTAAGGTGTGGGTGGTGATTGGGATGAAGTCGTAACAAGGTAGCCGTAGGGGAACCTGCGGCTGGATCACCTCCTTTCTAAGGAGCACGGACGCACCGCGAGGTGCCGTCCCAGGTGAACCGGGGCGGAGAGATCCGTCCCGCGCCGAAGCCCGCAGGGGCTTCGGGCAAAACGGAGCCAGCACACCGTCTGGTCCGTCGCATCCCTTCTGGACCGGAAGCCGTCCGCCAAGCGCCATCGGCGCTTGGCTAGTTCACGGTTCTCAGTTCCCAGTTCCAGGTTCAATCCGCCGCACATGGCGCACGAACCAGGAACCAGGAACTTTGAACTAGGAACTAAGAACTCCACTGGGGGCATAGCTCAGTTGGTAGAGCGCCAGCTTTGCAAGCTGGATGTCGCCGGTTCGAGTCCGACTGCCTCCACCATTGCCGCGCGGTGCGCGGCAATCTCCACTAGTCACTAGCAACTAGAACTAGTCACTGGCAACTAAACTGGGCGTGTAGCTCAGCTGGTTAGAGCGCGTCCCTGATAAGGACGAGGTCACTGGTCCGATTCCAGTCACGCCCACCAACTGCGCCGCGCGCCGGCGGCTCTAGCGTATGGTCCTGATCCCGTTTTCCGCGAAATCCGCGGGTCCCGCGAGGCGGGGCGGCGGAGCGCGGTCGTTCCTTGAAAAGAGCATAGTTTTTGGGTATAAAGAATTGCAACGTATACACCGGGACCCGGAGAGATCCGTTTTTTTCGGTCAAGCGTATACGGGCACACGACGGATGCCTTGGCACCATCAGGCGACGAAGGACGCAGCAAACTGCGAAAAACCACGGGGAGCCGCAGCCGGCTTTGATCCGTGGGTATCCGAATGGGGCAACCCGGCGGAAGCATTTCCGCCATCCGGGCCTGAATCAAATAGGGTCCGGAAGCCATACCCGGGGAA
>JAEEGI010030486.1_pt1 | contig 10139 bp, 9 predicted proteins | sample 8958751 | NCBI WGS metagenome assembly JAEEGI01 (sample SAMN16246545, study PRJNA631951) | gut metagenome | biome: gut microbiome; feature: rumen; material: KS-attached | host: Bos | place: Iran: Karaj | collected 2018-10 | reverse complement strand
CCCCCGGAGCTTTCGGCTTCTCGTCAAGCAAAATTTCCAGATCCTCCAGTTCCAGCCCGCCGGCGGGGGAAGTCACGCCGCCAAAGTAGTTGCGCATGAGCCGGGGACCGAGTCCGACAGCCTCGAAGATCCGGGCGGAACGGTAGGAGCGCAGGGTCGAGATGCCCATCTTCGACATGATCTTCATCAGGCCCTTGCAAACCGCCGAGACATAATTCGCGGCAGCCTGCACCGGGTCGTTCCTGCCGATGTCGGAAACCGTTTCAAGGGCAAGATAGGGATTGACGGCCGTCGCTCCGAAGCCGAGCAGCACGGCAAAGTGATGCACTTCACGCACCTCGCCCGATTCCACGACAAGGCCGGTTGACGGGCGCAGCCCCGCCTCGGCCAGAGCCTTGTTCACGGCGGCAAGGGCAAGAAGCGAAGGAAGGATCCTGACGGAACGCGACTCCATCATCTCCTCCGGGAGACGATCGGAGAGTATGACTATTTTCACCCCTTCCCTGACGGCGGCAAGAGCGGACTGGGCGAGCCCGTTCAACGCGGATTTGAGGTCGCCGCTGAAAAATATCGGGAAAACCTTCGCGGGGAAGTCGGGAATGTTTTTGATCCGCTTGAGTTCGTCGTCCGTCAGTACAGGGCGGGTCAGCTTGACGAGCCGGGCATGTTCGGGCGTTTCCGACAGGATATTCCCCTGATTGCCGATGTAGGTCATGATCGACATGACAAGCTCTTCGCGGATGGGGTCAATGGGCGGATTCGTCACCTGTGCGAAAAGCTGGTGGAAGTAGTCGAACAGGCGTTTCGGTTTCTTCGAAAGGCAGGCAAGCGCCGCGTCATTGCCCATCGCGCCGACAGGTTCGTGCCCTGTTTCCGCCATCGGGCGGAGGACGAGTTCAATATCTTCCAGCGTGTAGCCGAAACGGGCCTGCGCATGGGCAAGATTGTCGGGGATTTTGGACGGCACGATCTCGGTAAAGAGGCCCGTAACGGGGATGTGGTTCTCCTTCACCCAGCGGCGGTAGGGGCGGCGGCGGGCGTAGAAGGCCTTGAGTTCGGCGTCTTCCATGAGCCGGTGGTTTTCAAGATCGAGCCAAAGCATTGAGCCCGGCCCGAGCCGTCCGTGCCGGGAAACATCTTCGGGCGGAATATCGAGGACGCCGGTTTCGGAGGCAAGGACGAAAAGTCCGCGCTTTGTCAGGGTCCAGCGGGCGGGCCTGAGCCCGTTGCGGTCAAGCGCCGCGCCAAGGCCGATTCCGTCGGTGAACGCGACGGCGGCCGGGCCGTCCCAGGGCTCCATCAGGGCGGAGTGGTATTCGTAGAACGAACGGACATCGTGCCCCATGTGGTACTTCGCGCCCCATGCCTGGGGAATCAGCATCATCATCGCGTGCGGGGCATCACGTCCGGCGGCGACAAGCAGTTCGAACATGTTGTCGAGCGAGGCGGAGTCGCTCTGCCCCGAATGGACAACGGGCAGCAGCTTCTTCAGTTCGTCGCCGAAAACCGGGGAGGAAAGCGAGGCTTCGCGGGCGGAAAGAGCGTTCAGATTCCCCTTGATGGCGTTGATCTCGCCGTTGTGGGCAAGGGCGCGGAAGGGATGGGCGAGTTCCCACGAGGGGAAGGTGTTGGTCGAATACCGCTGATGGACGATGGCAAACGGCGAGATGAACCTGGGATCGGAAAGATCCGGGTAGAACTTCTCTATCTGCGTCGCCAGGAGCAGGCCCTTGTAGACAATGGTGCGTGAGGAACACGAACAGACATACGCATTGCCTGCCGATTTTTCCAGCTGGCGGCGGATGATGTACAAACGCCTTTCATCCGTGCAGCCGATGAACATCTGCCGTATTCCCGGCATAACGGCGCGGGCGTCATGGCCAATGGCCAGGGGATCGGTTGGTACGTCGCGCCAGGCGAGAACTTCGCAGCCTTCGGCCCTGACGGCAGCCTCGAGCTTCTCTTCCTCGCCCTCGCCGCCGAAGATCATCGCCACACCGAAGGCGGCGGGCAAACCGGGGACACGCGATCTGAAAAATTCGTGCGGGATCTTCAGGAGAAGCCCCGCGCCATCGCCCGTTTCAGGGTCATTGCCGGTTGCGCCGCGATGCATGAGCCGCTTCAGAACCGTCAGCCCCGCCGCCACGATTTCGTGGCTCGCCTCGCCAAAGAGGTTCGCCACCGCTCCGACGCCGCACGCGTCGTGTTCATATTCACTTCTGTACAGTCCTTGCTGTCCGTCTTTGTTGTGCTGATCCATGGCCTTGTTCTTTCAGTCGAGGGGGAGGTTCTTGCCGCTGGCGAGGGCGTGGACAACGAGTGATGCGCCGGTCGCGCAGTCGCCAACACAGTAGATGTTTCGCGAGGGTTCCGGGAGAAGCGTCATTCGCGGCGTTTGCGAAAGGCCCAGCTGCGCGACGATGGGATTGTCCTTCCCAACGCCCGTGAAACCCATCGCAAGAAACACGAGATCGGCCTCCATGATTTCCTTCGTGCCGGGAACGGCATGGAAGCGTACCGGGCTTCCCTCCGGAGAAAACTCCCACTCCACGGTTTCAACCTCGGCTCCGGAGACATTTCCGTTCCTGCCGACGAAGCGGAGCGAATTCAGGTTCCAGCGGCGTTCGCATCCTTCCCTGTGGCTGGAGCTTGTGCGCAGCATATGCGGCCAAAGCGGCCAGGGCGTGGAGGCGTCGCGTTCCCGCGGCGGCTCCGGCATAATCTCAATCTGGGTAACTTTTTTCGCTCCGTGGCGAATGGATGTGCCGACGCAGTCCGATCCGGTGTCTCCGCCGCCAATCACCAGAACGTTTTTGCCCTTCGCGTTGATGGGCGGTTCGGAAATTTCGCCGGTCAGGAACCGGTTCTGCCCCTCAAGAAACTCAAGGGCAAGATGGATGCCGCCGAGATCGCGTCCGGGGACATCCAGGTCACGCGCCGCGGGAGTTCCGATAGCGACGATGACCGCGTCAAAGCGCCGCGCAAGCCACTGCGCCGAGATGTCCGCGCCGACCTCTATGCCGGTCACGAAGCGCAGGCCTTCCTCTTCCAGTATCTTGCGGCGGCGATCGATGAGCGCCTTGTCCAGCTTGAAGGAGGGAATGCCGTAACGGAGGAGTCCTCCGATGTCATCACGCTTTTCGTAGACCGTCACGCTCCACCCGCGCCGCCGCAGGGTGACGGCGGCGGAAAGCCCGGCCGGCCCCGCGCCGATAACCGCGGCGGTTTTGCCGTTCTCCTTTTCGGGCTGACGGGGCACAACCCAGCCCTTGTCAAAGGCCGTCTCGATGATGCGCTTTTCCGACTGGCGGATCATCACCGCCTCTTCGTCGAGCTGATGAACGCACGACGCCTCGCACAGCGCGGGGCAGACGTGGGAAGTGAATTCGGGAAAATCGGAATTCGCCGAGAGAAGTTCGTAGGCCCGCCGCCATTCGCCCAGCGCCACGGCACGGTTCTGATCGGGCACGAGGTTGCCGAGCGGACAGCCATAGGCGTGGCAGAAGGGCTGCCCGCAGTTCATGCAGCGCGAAGTCTGCTCTTTCAGTTCATCGTCGGAAAGCGTGCGTTCGACTTCGCGCCAGTCACTTCTTCGTTCCTCCGCCGGACGGTAAATATTGTGAATCCTTTCCATAATTTCCTCTTGAGCGCGGATGTTTGCTCTACCTGTTGTTCCTAAGCATACGCTAACCGGCCCGCGGAAAAAGCAAGAAAATGCACAAGATTTTTCCGCGGGCCGAAATATTTACGTGTTCGAGAAGAACTGGAAGGAAGCGTAAGCGTCCTGTCCGTGTTCTGCAAGGTCGAGCCCCTTCAGTTCCGTCTTCGCGGAGACGCGGAGAATGCCGAGTTTCCTGAGCGCGAAGAAAATGGCCCACCCCGTGCCGAAGGCCCAGGCCGCCGCGCAGACAACACCGATCGCCTGGACGGAAAGGAACTTCAAGCCTCCGCCATAGAAGAGGCCGACCATTTCATTGCCGTAGTTTGCCGCCACCGGGGCCGCGAAAAGGCCGACGGCAAGCGTCCCCCACACGCCGTTCACACAATGTACCGAAACCGCTCCCACGGGATCGTCAATGTGCAGCTTGTCGATGGCGAACACCGAGAGAACAACAAGGACGCCGGCAACAAGTCCGATAACGATGGCGGCATTCGCCGTCACCACATCGCAGGGCGCGGTAATCGCGACAAGCCCCGCAAGGGATCCGTTCAGGGCCATCGTCAGATCGGGCTTGCCCATGATCAGCCAGGCCGTGGCAAGCGCAGTGATGGTCCCGGCACAGGCGGCAAGGTTGGTTGTCATGGCCACGCGCCCTATGGAGCCGATGCCCGCCGTGTAGGAACCAGGGTTGAAGCCAAACCACCCGATCCACAGCAGGAACACGCCGAGCGTCCCAAGAACGAGGCTGTGTCCGGGGATCGGGTTCGCCGTGCCGTCAGGACGGTACTTGCCAATACGCGGTCCCAATGCCATTGCGCCCGCAAGCGCAACCCAGCCGCCGACAGAGTGAACAACTGTGGAGCCGGCAAAGTCGTGGAAGCCCAATCCCTCAAGCCAGCCTGCCGACTGCGCGCCCGCCAGGCTGCCCCACATCCAGTGCCCGCTCACGGGATAGACAATGCACGAAACCAGAATGGAATAGATAAGATAGCTTTTGAATTCGATGCGCTCGGCGACCGCCCCCGAAACAATGGTTGAGGCCGTGGCGCAGAACATGGTCTGGAAGAAGAGGAAAGTCCAGTCCCAGATCCCCTCACCCGTGGCGAGCGACGGCATGCCGAGGCCGCCCCAGCCGAACCAGCCCGAGGCCTTTGTCACGCCAAACATCAGTGCCGCGCCGAGAATGTAGAACGCCAGCGAACCCGCCGCGAAGTCCATCAGGTTCTTCATCATGATGTTTGCCGCGTTCTTGGCCCGGGTGAAACCCGTTTCAACAAGGGCGAAGCCCGCCTGCATGGTAAAGACGAGGATGCCCGCGATAAGCGTCCAGACAACGTTCAGGTTGATCTGCACTTCAGGTGCTGCAATTGCCGATGGTTCCATTTTGCCCTGTTCCTTTCCCTATCCGATTGCGTCCGGGCCGCGTTCTCCCGTCCTGATCCGGATGCACTCCTCCATCGGCAGAATGAATATCTTGCCGTCGCCGAGTTCTCCTGTCTGTGCACCCTCGATAATGGCTTCGATCGTCTTTTCGACGTAGTCCTCGTTCACGGCAATGGAGAGGCGCATCTTCTTGTGCAGCGACACCTCCTCGGTCGCGCCGCGATACATGTGGATATAGCCGCCCTGCTGTCCGCAGCCGAGCGAATTGGTGACGGACAGCTTGTAAATTTCGCGGGCGAACAGCGCCTGTTTGACGGCATTCAGCCGCTCCGGCTGGATATAGGCTATAATCAGCTTCATCTCTTCCCCTTTCCCATACGTTCACGTGCCGCACCATTGCAGCAATGCAAGTCCTATACGCACGATATGTGCCAAAGACGTAAGCATGTGAAAAAAACTCATTTTTATGCGGCAACCTATACATTTTTTGTAAAAGAGTGCCATGTATATCTTTTCAAAAAATTTCCAGTTTTCTTCCTGCTGTCACGAACAACAGTTTTGCCGCGAAACGATTCGCTCTCTGCCTGTTCCGATAAGGGGGAACTCTTCACTTTTGATGCGCGCACCGGGGAACGCAGCACCGCCGGACGCTGTGACGCTCCGGTGAAAATGAAAAACGCCGATTCTGAGAGAGAATCGGCGCATGATTTGACGAGATAATTGAAAAACCCTGAAGAGATGAAAGATCTAAATTTCAATAATGATCAACATACCTTGCGTCATCCCTGCCCGTTTTTTTGAGAGCAGCGCAAAGATTCCCTATGCCACTTTCCACATATCATCCGGCCAGCTGAAACGGGCGACGGAATCGCCGAATGCGCCGAACCGTCTGGTAAGGTAGCGATAGCGCCCAACAACGATACCGGGGGCAAGGTCATATTCCGCCGCAAAACGTTTGACCTCGGCCAGCGAGTCAAGCAATTCCACTTTCCTGTTCAAGGAAGATGGCAGCAACATCTCTGCAGCGTAGGAGTCCGCAGCCCTTTCATCGGGGGAATCCGCCCAGGCCTGTCCCGTGAGAAAACTGGTCTTCTTCCGCTCGTCAAGGACGTGCCGCACCTCGTGAAAAAACGAGAACCAAATCATGTCTTCCGCTCCCGTGCGCAAAGAAAGGAGAATCATCGCCTTGTCCCTGCCCACCCAGCGCGTCACTCCGTTGAGCGGAGCGCCGGGAACAGACTTCACATAGACGACCGCCACACCCGCTTCAGAGCAAAGGCGACGGATTTCAAGCAGTGTCTCACGGCAAATTCCGTGCGAGACAAGCGCACGGCATGACGTCAGAGCATTTCGGAACGTCTTCGAGGAGTAGGGTTCGCAGTCTATTCCCTCCGCCTCTATCTCCCCGGCCCGGACGAAGGCTGCTACCGCCGCCGGAGAAACCTTGTATTTGGACGAAACGCGCGCCGCCGCGAGAGGTTCCTCCCAAACCCTCATCCAGGCGGCACGGTTTGCGACGCGATAGAACGAAAGCGTGGAGAAGAACAGTTCCAGCTCTGTTTCGCCTGAAATCCAACCGCGTTCAATCATGACCTTTCGCGGCTGTTCCTGAAACCATTTGCGATCTTCCGCCTGAAAAACGCTCCGGCGATTCAGACGGGTGCGGTAGTTCGCCTCCAGCGAGGTCCAGAACGCTGCGGGGATTTTGGTCACCGATTCCAGCTTCATCGCAAACTCCACGCTGAGCGGAATCTCGGATGATATGAGCCGGTGGAGCGTCCCGACAGGAACGCCCAGATGACGAGCAAACGCCGCCTTGGTCATTCCAAGGTGCGCAATGTTTTCCTCAATGGTTTCGCCCGGCTTAACCAGATAGTCCGGGTTAAATGCAAGCATTGTATTGTTGTTCATGGCTACCTCCTCACCTTGCCTTCGTGGGAGTCCTTGACCTCCATGATGCACACCGCCTTGACGGACGCAAGGTCGATGCCACCATCCTCCCTTTCGGAAAATTCTCCGCACGGACGGAACAGGAGACGCATATTGCCCGAAACATCCACAGAGAAGACATGGCCTTCCGACGTGGTCAGCTCGTGGCAACGCGGCGGCGGCAGATGTGAAACCATTTGAAGCGACTGCGCCGCCTCAAGTTCAATCAGGCGCTGCATCACACGCTTTCCGACCACAGCGCCAAAATTTTCACTATGGCCTTCTGGCTCTCGAAAAGCCTCTGCGTCTTTCTGTTGTCGAAGAAGATGTCCATTCTTTCTTCCAGATTTTTAGTACCATAATACGATATCATTTTATCAAGCAGATGCCAATAGGCAGGAGAAGATGAGAACTTTCAGCGCCGCCAGGTCTTGCGGCGCGCTGGTGAAAATGAAAAACGCCGATTATCATAAAAAGAATCGGCGCATGGTTTGAGGAAAAACTACAGACAGCTGACAGGCAGGCAGGATGCGGTTGTGGCGGTCCAGAGGAATGACCTCCCTGCCAATTTCATACAAATCTGCGCTTGCGCTGCCGATTTGTATAAAAGCACCCGAGTCAGTCACACAAAGGATTTCAACCCGCTAACGGCGTTCCGGAAGAAGCCGCACCGCATGGGCGGCAATGGCCTTGAGTTCCGAGAGGAAGAGACCATCCCGGGCCTGGAGAGACAGTCCTTCAAGAAAAGTGTTCAGCGCCCCGGCAAGGGCGGGCACATCGGTATCCGGAGCGATCTGGCCGCTCCGGATGGCGAGGCGAAGCCGTTCGGCAAACTTGCTCTTCATGGCAAAACGGCATTTTCTAATGGCCTCGATCACTTCCCTCTCATCCGCCGAAATGTTGACCGCCGCCAGTACAACCAGACAACCGCAGGGCGTTTCCGGAGAAAGCAGAATTTTTGCCGCATCGCTAAAAAAATCGGCAACCGCGCGGTACAGGTCGGGTTCGGCCATGAAGCGCGCTTCCACTTCCGCCCAGTAGGTCTTTTCGTAGTAGTCCACCGCTTCGAGAAAAAGCCCTGCCTTGTTGCCGAAAGCGGCGTAGAGACTGGGTGCCCTGATACCCATAACCTCGCAGAGTTCGGTAATGGAGGCTGGTTCATAGCCCCGTTCCCAGAAGAGACGCAGCGCCTTGCGCAGAGCTGTTTCCCGGTCGAAGGCGCGGGGACGCCCCTTACCCTGGTGTTCGGCCGGATGTCCGGCATCAACTGCGAAACGACGGTTTACAGACATGGCTTTGAATCCAAATGGGCTATAAATGACGATGCTAAACTGTATCAGGCGTTATTCTTCCCTACTCTTTGCTTTTTTGCGCAAAAAAGCAAGTTATAACTGTATATCTTCTGTATTTTCCGGTTCATAAGAAAAAATTTCTCCTTGCATATTTTTTAATGTTTGTTATATATATCATCATCTTTGGACAGCCATATCGGCCGTCCCGTTTCAATTACCAAAGTGTTTCATCTACTAAAAAAACGGCAAGGAGAGACAAAATGGGCAAGAAAATCGTTATCCTGAACGGCAGTCCACGTCAAAACGGCAACACGGCGATGCTCTGCGCGGCTTTCACCGAAGGCGCACAGGCGGCGGGCCACGAGGTTACACGCTTTGATCTGGAGCAACTGAACATTCATGGCTGTCTGGGCTGTATGGGGGGCGGCAAAAACCCGGAGGCGCCCTGTGTGCAGAAAGACGGCATGCAGAGCATTTATCCCGCCTATCGGGAGGCGGACATTGTGGTTCTGGCCTCTCCCCTGTACTATTGGAGTTTTTCCGGGCAGCTCAAAAACGCCTTTGACCGGCTTTTCGCCGTGGCCGAGCTGGATCCGCACTACGCCAACCCGAAAAAAGACTGCGTCCTGCTCATGGCGGCCGAAGGCGATACGCCTGACAACTGGAAACCCGCCCTGGACTATTACAAGAGCCTTCTGGGATTTCTGGGCTGGCGGGATTTGGGGCAGGTCCTGGCCGGCGGCGTCATGGAGGCGGGCGCGGTGGCCGGCAAACCGGTACTGGAAGAAGCCCGCAAACTGGGGGCATCGCTTGCGTAAACACAGTAAATGGCAAAAACGCCTGGGGAGCCCGTAACAAGGCTCCCCTTAATGGAAGCTGCCCAATGCAACAAGGAGGCCTATGAAAATCACGCTCGTTTTGCTTGCCATTGCCGTCCTCTGCGCGGCATGCGCTTATCACCTGCTTTCAAACCACCCCTCACAGGCGACCATCGCGCTGACCGCCAAGCTGAAGGGCAAAGTGGCGATTGTTTACTATTCGCAGTCTCAGGTGCAAAACACCGCCACCCTCGCCCGCTGGATTCAGAAGCACACCGGCGGCGACCTGATTCCGCTTGAAATGGTCAAGTCCTATCCAGAGCCATACAGCGCAACGCTCAAGGCAGCGGAACAGGACTTCAAGTCGGGCCATTTGCCCGGGCTGAAAAACATTCCCACGCTTGAAGGCTACGATATCGTCTTTATCGGAACGCCCATCTGGTACGGTACCTATGCCCCGCCGCTCGGCACTTTTCTGAAGGCCAATACGCTTTCCGGAAAAACGGTTGCCCCATTCAGCACCCACGGAGGAGGAGGCGCCGGCCGCTTCGAGGCCGATCTTCGCAAGGCATGTCCCCAGGCGATCCTGCTTGAGGGTCTCAGCCTTCGCGGATCCAACCAGATTGAACGGCGACTGAAGCGCGGCATCTCCCTGCGCCATACGGAAGACGACGTCATCACCTGGCTCAACCGCATCTTCGCTTCCACATGAAAGCATTTCCGATTCTCTTGCAGGCGACGTAATATATAATGTCCGGACAAAAGAAATACATGGATACCAATAACGAAGAGGCTTTTTCAGATGAAAATTGCAGTCGGTCTTTCGGGCGGAGTTGATTCCTCGGTTGCAGCGCTTCTTCTGAAACAGGCGGGGCATGAGGTTGTAGGCATCACAATGAAGCTGTGGCGGGAGGGACGCTACAAGGGCGGAGGCCGCGACGCCTGTTTCGGTCCGGGCGAGGCGGACGATATCGCCGCGGCAGCGGCCTTTGCCCGGCAAATTGGAATCGGCTACCACATATTCGACTGCTCCGAGGAATACGAACGCATCGTCCT
>JAEEGI010030480.1_pt1 | contig 10140 bp, 8 predicted proteins | sample 8958751 | NCBI WGS metagenome assembly JAEEGI01 (sample SAMN16246545, study PRJNA631951) | gut metagenome | biome: gut microbiome; feature: rumen; material: KS-attached | host: Bos | place: Iran: Karaj | collected 2018-10 | reverse complement strand
TACCAGCCGCCATTCACGCTCGGGTCTGCTCTCGTCGTTATGCGCGATCACAGCCTTCACCTCGTATTCTCCCATAAAGCCCTCATTGGCGGCTTCCACGGGATCGGAGGATGAAAAAACAGTGGCAGCAACCATAAAAAGCAGAGCCGTTAATCCCATGGAGATGATGGTGATGAGATTCTTCCTTTTGTTCTCCACGAGATGCACAAGTGTGAGCTTAAATACAGAAAGGCTCTTAAAGCCCTTTTTATATGCTTTTTTCGCTGTGCTCTCGCTGTAACGCATGGCTTCGGTCTCGGAGATCCCGGCCAGTGTCTTCATGGGGCGAAGAAGGCTTAAAAGAACAGTGATGAGCGATGCCACGACGGTAATGATGTATAGTAACGGCCGGTACATCGTAACCTCCCCTGCCGAAAAAGCAGCCCTTATGGCATTATCCAGCACTCCGTCCTTAAGGCCCACTTTCATGATCAGTTCCAGTATCACTCTGACAAAGAGCGTTCCGATAACAAGTCCCAAAGGTATCGCCATTGCAGCAGTCAGCATGCCTTCTCCCAACAGCATCTTTTTAAGCTGCCCCGTGGTGGCCCCCACAGCCTTCAGTTTTCCGATCTCCCTGATCCTCTCCCCGACAGAAATGTAGTAGATCCCGTACAGAGTGACTGCTCCGATCAGAACAATGACCGTCATGATCACGATTATTGTCATCTTTATGGTGGGGTCCTCGTAATTTGCCCAAATGTAGCTTTCATTTATCAGGATATCTTTTTCCTTTATGCCGAAAGTGTCCGCCAGAAGCTTTATATTCTGCTTTATCCTGTCGGTGTTGTCTTCCCCGTTTCCCGGGTCCATGTTCAGCCTGAAAAGAAGATCGTAACCTGCATCCCCCTTCACCTTTTCCAAAAACGCCCTGCTCACCAGGCAGGCATATGCTTTCCCGGCCCCTTCAGCGGCGGGTGCATATATCCCGCTGACGGTGAACCGTGTGGGAATGTTTTCCGCCGCTGCCTGTTCACCAAATTCAATACTGTCTCCCGGTCCTGCGGTGCTTCCCATGGCCTTAAGCATGTCTTTTGCGACCATGATCTCATTTTCGGCTTCCGGAAACTTCCCGGAAACCACCTTCATATTGTAAAGATCAAAGCCGTTCCGGTCGGTGTAGATGAAGCTGCAGGATCCATCTTCCGTCTTAAAGCCTCCCACATCCGCCACAAGGCCGCATTTTTCGGTCATATGATGAGCTTCTATCTTAGCGGCCGTTTCCTCAGTCACATCGTAAAACATGCCGAACCATTTCGGATACACCATATTCACCGCTGCCTTCTGTCCATCGAGCAGGTCATAGCCCACGGAAGGAACCAGAAACAGGAGCATGGTGGTCAGGATCATGGCAAACCCGGTCAATACGTTCTTTCTCTTATGATATCTTACGTTGGCAAAAATGATCCGTCTCAACATGTGCATATCATCTCACCACCTTACCGTCTTCAATGACCATTACCGCGTCTGCCATCTGCGCTATGGTCTCGTTGTGGGTGATCATGACAATGGTACTGTTAAAGTCGGCAACACATCTTTTTAAGACAGCCAGCACCTCCAGTTCAGTCCTTGAGTCCAGATTTCCCGTGGGCTCGTCCGCCAGGATCACGGAAGGATAGCTTGCAAGGGCACGTCCTATGGCCACTCTTTGCTTCTGTCCTCCGGACAAGGTGTCGGGCATGGCATGTTTCTTGTCGGAAAGGCCGATCTCATCCAGTATCTTTTCGATCTCTTTTTCATCCGTTTTCCGTCCGTCAAGGCCGAGAGGAAGGACCACATTTTCCCAGACGTTTAAGGAAGGGATAAGGTTGTAATCCTGAAATATGAATCCGATCTTCCTTCTTCTGAATACTGTGAGATCGTTGCTGTTCAGAGTATATATGCTTGTTCCGTCGATGATCACTTCTCCGGAATCGGGCCTGTCAAGCCCGCCCATGAGCTGCAGGAGAGTGGATTTTCCCGAACCGGAACGGCCCACCACTGCGGTGAAAGTCCCTCTCTCCACCTTGAGGCTTGTATGGTCTACAGCTTTAACAATGTTTTCACCTTTCCCGTAATACTTTACCAGATCTTTAACTTCAACTATTGTGCTCATTTTGTTATTCTCCTTTTGAGATCCTTTGTTTACATCATAAACCAGAAAAATAACAAAACCCTTACAAAAACGATTACATTTTTGTAAGGGTTAAAATCATCCGGGGATAAGCATCCTGAATATGCTTCCGCCTTCATTTTTTCTTTTGGCGATCAGACAGCCCCCCTGCCTTTCAAAGATCTCCCGGGCAAGATAAAGTCCCACTCCCGCCCCTTCTTTGGACATCTTCTTGGCGTTACTTCCGCGGTAAAAGCGCTTGAAAATCGAATTCAGCTCCTGTTCGGGAATCCCGATGCCGTTATCTTCCACCTCGATCATTACATTCTGAGGGAGCTTGGAGACTCTGATCAAAAGCTTTTCGTTTTCAAAGGAGTATTTGATGCCGTTGTCCAGAACATTTGCCAGAGCTTCCGCCGTCCATTTCGGATCATGCAGAATAACATGATCCCCGTCTGCCTCGACGCTGATCTCTATGTGCTTTGACGCAGCTCTCATAAACACCTTGTTCACAGCCTCGCTGACGGTGTTTTTGATGCCGGTGCTTACAGGATCAAGAGTGATCATGCTGCTTTCCAGCCTCGAAAGCTTTACCAGTTCGTCAAGAAGGCTTTCCATCTGCGCGATCTCCCTGCTTTCGCTCTCGATAAAGGAATTCCTCTCCTCGTCGGACAATCCGGTTTCCTTCACCAGATCATGGCTCAGCTTTATGGAAGAGAGGGGCGTCTTCAATTGATGGGAAATGTCGGTGATAAGGGCTTTCGTGCTGTTTTCCTCTTCGGAAAGCCGTTTTTTAAGATCCTGTGTATCCTTTTCCAGAGCACAGATCTCATCATAGAGTGCTCCGACTTCCCCGTACATTGCATCCTGCCCCGAAACCTGACTTCCTTTTCTTATGTCCCGGATCAGTTCGAAGAGATCGTCTCTCGCTCTCTCCTCCTTTTTCTTTCTGTATCTCATGTCCAGGGCATATAAAACAAGTGCGACTCCTCCGAACAGTACAATGACAGCCGTGATGATAACAGAAGTTTTCAGATTTCTTCCGGCAGACTCCTCCGCATAATAAGAGTAGTTTTCCTCGTACAGTTCTTTCCCTTCCGGGTAAAGGGCCGTAAGTTCTTCACACTGGGCTCTGAACAGCTTTTCATCCGCTCTCTGCTTCATTACCGAAGCCAGATCCACAGCCAATACGGAAAGCACGAGGAAACATAGGAAGATGCCTATCTTTTGCTTACTTTTCCTGTCCATATGTACCCCAATCCTCTAACATTGTCGATACTGTTTGTCTTTAGTTTCCCTTTTAATCTGCTGATGTTTACCGTAACGGTGTTGTCATCCACAAACTGTCCATCCAGCCCCCATATGCTTTCAAGTATGTTTTCCTTTGAAAGCACTCTTCCGGGATTTTCCAGAAAGAGCATAAGGAGCTGCCACTCAGTCTTACTGAGGGCCACAGGCTGTCCCAGTTCTCTCACCTGCCTGTCCTTAACGGACAGTTCGATATCGCCGGAAACAAAGATCTCGGCGTTTTGTCCGCCACGCCTTCTTAAAAAGGCATTCACCTTTGATGTCAGCACATTCACCGAAAAAGGCTTTGTTATATAATCATCCGCTCCTGTATCGTATCCGTTCACTATATCGATCTCCTGATCCATGGCCGTGAGATAGATGAGGATGGCATCGCTGTTCTTTCTCACATATTCTCCGAATCTGAGACCGCTCCCATCCGGCAGCATGATATCACTGATCACGAGATCCACGTCTTCCTTGTCCATTACAGCGCGGGCTTCACTCAACGTAAAAGCAGAGAAGACATTATAGCCTTCTTTCTCCAGCTTAAGCTTTATTCCTCTGTTAAGATTTTCTTCGTCTTCAATGATCAATATGTTCATTATCTGCTTTTCTCCGGATTCAGGCTTTTTACTTACTGTTCAGGAAAAGGCTCATGCCCTGTCTTAAACTACCATCTTTTCGATCATCTTCCAGTCCGCACATCGTATATAATTCGTGTTCGGAAATTCTGCTTCGCGATTCCACGGCCTGTCAAAAACCATCACCTTTAGTTCAGGCATATGATCAAAGAACCGAAATGCTGACGGGGAATCCTCCACCGCATAATCAAATTTCATTTTCTTATAATCTTCGATCTCAAGGCTGAAGGCGCTGTTCTTTAAGAAACTGTCTCTTCCGTACTTGTTGAAGCAATACATCCTGACACGTTCAAGGCCGTGTTGATCGAGCCACAGTCTTGAAGGCTCGTAGGCGCTGTAGGGACGTCCCGTGATGATGGATACGTTCCAGCCCTTATCTATCCATCTGTTCAGCGTTTCCGATGCTCCTGGGGTTTCCTTGTAGCTTAAGAGCACTTCGGGCCTGTGGCCTTCGATCATCATCTCGTCATACTGTTCTTTTGTCAAAGAAAATGACTTTTGGAGATCAAAGTATCCTATCTTTTCATAGGGCACATCCTTCCCGAACATTTCCTTCACCAGTTTTGAAAAGTTTAGCGCCGTCTCACAAAGGCAATCATCAAAATCAACGTAAATATTCATCCTCTATCCTTCTGTCTTCTTTTCCTATTTTTTGCGTATTATACCATAATATGCCTGCCGCCTCAACCATGGTGCATATGCGTGATACGCTGTTACTTCAATCTTTTTACTTTTTTTTCGTTTTTTTAATTGAACCGAACAGGGCCTTTAGTCATAATAACAGCATAAAACTGTTAAAACTGTTAAAAAAACTCACGGAGGTTATGCATGTTTAAATCCATCACTTCAAAGATCATGAGTGTTGTCGCTCTCTTACCGGTCATCTTTCTGATCTGTATGATCCTGGTCTACTCCAACGTTAAAAAACTCGGAGACACAGCCAACCGTCTTGCAGACGACAATGTCACCCTCGAGCGTAACATAGGGATCATCAACACAAATGTTCAATCCCTCGTTAAAAGAGTTTATCAGATGAAGGATTTTGCAAGAGACAATAATGCCTTCATGGGCTACATCTACGGTGTTTCCGGCATTCAGGAATGCGAGCTCATGACCGAGTCTCTTAATAACCTTCGTCCCTTGCTCAATGCAATGTATGACAGCAAATACCCCGTGACAATCGAAGGGTTGTTAAAAGTCCAGCAGGACTACGCGGATGTATATGACCAGACCTTCACCGTCATTGAAGTTCGCGGTGATGTTCTCGGCTACCTTGACAAACTTCCCAAGGAAGAAGCCAAGGCCACACTTCTGAACTGGTCCATCCTGAGCTACATTGATGCAACAGAATACATCATCGATGCCTATACCAAAGTTTTTAACGCCTATACCGCCGATTCCACCCTCACCTATGATGAGTATGGAAACATCACATCCCAGTGGTGGGTCGATGCCCAGAATCTCGCTACCAAGTCAAGGTTCGTTGAAGGCTTCGCAGTCAGCCTTTACAAGAACGGCGCATATGTCCAGGAAAAAAATGCGGACGGGACCATGTCCAACGTTCAGACAAGGATCCTCGGTGAATACACCATCAGAGAATCCTCGGATGCGGAAGTTGCAGATGCCCGTGCACGTGTTAAAAGGATCACTTCGACTCTCGGCGTCTTGACCGTGACATTCGTTGTGGGCTTCCTTGTGATCGGAACCATCATCCTGTTGCGTCTAAAGAGCATAATAAAGCCAGCAGTATCGGCAGGAAACACCATGACTACAGTGATCAACGGCATTTCAAAGGGTGTGGGCGATCTTACTTCAAGATTCAAGGCAAACGGAAACGACGAGATCAGTAAGCTCCTTCAGGGCGTCAATTCCTTTATGGACCAGCTGCAGAGCATAATCAAAAAGATCCGTGAAGAATCAGCTCACCTGAGCGAATCGGTTTCCAACCTCAACAATGAGATAATATCATCCACCGAAAGCACTGCAAACGTTTCCGCAGTTTCCGAAGAGCTGGCCGCAAATATGCAGGAGATCAACGCAACTGTTGAAAGGCTTGCGGAAAGCGCCTCCGACATTTCTTCTCAGGCAGAAGCAATGAACAAGCGCATCAGCGAGGGCTACGGCTTCGTTGAAGAGGTTCAGCGCAGAGCTACGGATGTTAAGCAGTTCTCCGTTACAAACAAGAAAAATGCCGAGGCCATGATCGGTGAAAGAAGAGCAAATCTGAACGAAGCCATCGAAAACAGCAAGAACGTTGAAAAGATCAACAAACTCACAGCTGAAATCCTTTCGATCTCTGGTCAGACAAACCTGCTGGCACTTAACGCCTCCATCGAAGCCGCAAGAGCGGGTGATGCAGGCCGCGGATTCGCGGTTGTTGCGGACGAGATCAGAGTTCTGGCAGATTCAAGCCGTGATGCGGCAAACAACATTCAGGCCATCAGCCAGATCGTAAACGAAGCCGTTGCCCTCCTTTCCGGCAATGCAGAAGAGATCCTCAGATACGTGGATGAAGCTGTCCTGAACGATTACGAGCAGTTTGTGGGCTATTCGGAGCAGTACTTTAAGGATGCTGAGAGCATGAAGACGATCCTCGGAGAATTCCAGGACAATTCCCGTAACCTTTCCTCAACTCTCACAGAGGTTTCCAAGAGTGTGGACAATGTAAACCATGCGGTTGCGGAAAGCTCATCCGGAATCACCATGGTAGCTGGGGAAGCTACAAAACTTGCCATCTCCATGGGCGACATCAAAAAAGAAGCAGAAAACAACAATGAGATTTCAAAGAGTCTTAAGGACGAGGTTCAGAGGTTTGTAAACATTTGATCCCAAGTCGTTCAAAGGTCCCTGCACAAAAACTGTGCAGGGACCTTTTTGAATGATGACTATTCCATGTTTTGGAGCGCAAAGGGCTTTTACAGGATTATATCTTTTTTGACCGGTACATCGAAACGCTGTCCCAGGTAGTCTGCCAGCAGTTCTGCCACATGCAGATGAGCAAAGAAGCCCGGGTGGGAATGAGCTCCCAGTTGCCCCTGAGGAGTGTCGGGAAGCGAAATGAAGGTCACATTTTCATCTCCCGTTTCCTTCGAGTACCGCTCCACTGCCCCCTGAAACAGTTCTGTGAGGCCATGCCCCATCATTCCATAGGCCCAGATCAGATGAGCCTTGGGATTTCTAACCCTCAATTTTTTCAGAAACTCGACAGCCGCATTTCCGATGGCATCCAGGTCATCCTTATTTCTCGTGCCGTCCGCTTCAGTGCGGCTCTTGCAAAAGCCGAAGCCCTCTACTTCCATTCCCGGGGTGTTAAAGGAGCTGTCGTCATTTGTTCCGAGATTTACAATGACAGCATCCGGCTGCCACCTTTCAAAATCATTTTCTCTGTAGCCTCCAAGAGCCTTGTTTGCTCCGCCTCCCGACAAGCCGCAGACCTGATCGTATATGCTTGGGATAGTGTTTTTTCTGTTGTTGTCCCAGCCCACATGTACCCCCCAGCCTCCCTGGGAAAGCACTCTGCATTCAGCATCCATCATGCGTTCGATAAGATTGGAATAGCTTCTTGAGGAACACATGTACATAGACAGCCACTCCGTGTCGGCAGGGCATCCGAAAGCTCCCTCTCCGGAAGTGATGGAATCCCCTAAGAATTCCAGTTTCAAACGGCTTTCGCTTACAGGCAGGAACTCTCCGTCAGTCCTGAGTCCGATGATGGTGAGATGCGTTTTTTCACTGTCGTTCATAGCCTGGAGTTCCCTGTAGAACCGCACATTCTTCACGGTTCCGAAAGACATGCTCCTGTACAGGCAGATGCTGTTTTTCCCGGGGTAGATCATCTGGCGGGACATGAGTGCGCGGTTCACTTCACCCGCAACCCAGATCTCATGGAAATCATAATCGCATTCCAGATCCACCCAGAGCTCGCTTCCCGTGCAGTTAACCTCGATCCCGGAATGATTCCAGAAAAGGGGGAGCGGGGATGCATCGTAGATCGTGCGCCCCAGTATCTTCAGATCCTTGATCTCCTGAATATCGTAACTTTTTAACATTTTCCCTCCCGTTTAAAGTCTTTTCCCGACTCTGTTTTTTAGAAGTTTACCACAGAACCCGCTTTAATCACAGTGGTTATTTTTCATTTTTTCTCCTATCTTTTTCTGATCAGAGGGATGCTTCTCGGATCGGTCAAAAAAAGGCCACATCCGGTAATGTCCTGTTTCCGCTCCGCCCGGATACTGCTGATGCGGGTGACATTTCCGATGTGGCTGTTTTTTTCTGAATCTTGGCCGGCTTACGCCGATCCTGTTTTACTTCTTATCCTTTGAATGACGCTCACCGATCTGGAATTCATCGCTGTGAGCAAACATGTATTCAACCGTGATGGGATCATCTCCGGTGAGTTTCTTGAAATCGTCGGTGTGAACCGCCATCTTGCCTTCACGGATGGCCTGAGCAAAGGTCACCATGCCGTCACTGGAGAAAGGAGCCTCGCTGTCCTTCTTGAACTGTCCGTCCGTGGTCCTCGGAACGCCCATGGCATCGAAGATCCGGTAGTTCTCTTCATCTGTAACAGCCTTGTAGCTGATGTTGTTACCCGTTTCCCTGTTTCCGATCTCAACAAACTTTGTGATCGTCATGAGTTCCTTGCCGTTAATGTCAAGGATGGCATGATCATACTCATTCGCGCGGTGAAGTGCGTAAGCCACTGCCTTGGCACAGTCTTTTCTGGAGATGTATGCCATGAGGCCGTCACCCTGGCTGTTTGTGAGCGGAGCATTCATATGCACATATGTGAAGTAGTTTGTGATCATGGCTTCAGCGTACTGTGAATTGCGCAGGAAAATGTAATCAAGCCCCTCAGCTTTTACGTACTCTTCGGTGAAGATGTGGTCCTTCTTTTCAACGGAAGGATTGGTCTCATCTCCGGCATTTACAAGTGATGTGTAAATGATCTTTTTAACGCCAGCCTTCTTCGCGGCGTCAACTGCGTTCTTGTGGGCAGCCTGTCTCTTGGGTCCCACGAAAGGCATTGAGATCAGAGCCAGCACGTCCGCGCCTTTAAATGCTTCCACAAGGCCGTCCGGATAGTTAAAATCCGTAACATGGGTCTCAACGCCCTGATCTGCAAAGGGCTTTAAAGCAGCTTCACTGTATCCGCAGAAGATCAGATTGCTCTTGTCCTCAATGGCAAGCAGCACTCTTGCGGCTTCCGCGCCCAGATTGCCGTCAACACCTGTTAATAATAACTTTCCCATATAACACCTCCTGAATTTTTTGGCTTATACGGTTTCAGTATAGCAAGCACCGCGCCATTAAACAATTACGGCAATCTAAACCTTCTATAGTCTCGGGATAAAATAATAATGTCCATATGATAAACTAATTCTTTACAATTTCTGCTCAATAATCACTCAACATGTAGTTCTCAAAAGGACAAAGCACAAGCATGAATATCAAGTCAATTTCACAGTGGCATTCAATGCATGTCAAGTCATTTTCACAGTGGCATTCAATGCATGTCATTACTTTCTAAGTATTCATCTTCAACAACACACTTACTTTCCCCTTAACTAAATGACATTGTGTGTGAACAGTAACTATCAACCAAATTTAAGTATTCTTACACCCCCTTCCCCAGGGGGCAGAGCATCGGGATTTTGATTTTTGGAATTTCCGATGCCGTAAACCTTTGAAATAAGTCATTCTGGGCATCGGGATTTTAAATTTTGGAATTTCCGATGCCATAAACCTTTGAAATAAGGCCTTCAAAGCATCGGGATTTTGATTTTTGGAGTTTCCGATGCCGTAAACCTTTGAAATAAGGCCTTCAAAGCATCGGGATTCTAAATTTTGGAGTTTCCGATGCCATAAACCCTTGAAATAAGGCCTTCAGAGCATCGGGATTTTGATTTTTGAGTTTCCGATGCCGTAAACCTTTGAAATAAGATCTTCAGAGCATCGGGATTTTGATTTTTGGAATTTTCGATGCCGTAAACCTTTGAAATAAGGCCTTCAAAGCATCGGGATTTTAAATTTTTGAGTTTCCGATGCCGTAAACCTTTGAAATATGATGTAAATGTC
>JAEEGI010030475.1_pt1 | contig 10141 bp, 9 predicted proteins | sample 8958751 | NCBI WGS metagenome assembly JAEEGI01 (sample SAMN16246545, study PRJNA631951) | gut metagenome | biome: gut microbiome; feature: rumen; material: KS-attached | host: Bos | place: Iran: Karaj | collected 2018-10 | reverse complement strand
CGATCGCGTTGTCGCGTAACGCTTCCCACCCGGGGGGCAGCTGCGCGACGTTGACGGCGGGGTCGAGGAAGAGCTGCGCAATCGCCAAACCGCGGTCCAGTTGCGCGGAAATGCGGAGTTGGCGCGCAAATTCGAGATTATCTTCGTCAAGTCCGAGCTTTTCCGCCTTGTTGCAAAGCGAAACGACCTTTGTAAGATCGAGAAGCGTTTTGGCGGTCAGTTTGATTTCCGTCGCGAGGTTAAGGAGTTCCTCGGGCGAATTGCTCTGCGCGGCGGCGCCTAAATCCTGCTCGACGGCCTGTTCCAACGCGTCGCCGTCGGCGGAGTCTTCCGCCGGCTCCGATTCGTCAAACTCGATTTCGTCGTCGCCCGTCTTTTCCTGCTGTTCCGCCGCGTTCTGATCGGCGGCGGGCGCGTCTTCCTGCGCGGCGACGAAGCCGGCGCCGGTCCCCGTCAACAAAATCGTAGAGACGGCGACCGTCCATAAACTCTTCCATATACGGCTCATATATTTCTCCATATCGCAAATCGCGTCAGACGTTAGACGGGGAATCGCTCCGGCGTCGTCCGTCTTAAAGACGCTGTTGTTTCCCACAAAGTCAAGACGATCAAAGTCGTCGAAGGGAAACGAACTCTACGGAACGTTTCCGCGTTTTTACCTTTGTGACGATTATAACGTTTTTTAATCGTTAAAACAAGATATTAACCGCCTAATATCGCGTCCCCTTAAGGTTGCCGCAGGAACTCCTCGCTTGCGCGAAAAATCAAAAAAACCACGCGCTTGCAACGAGAGGGGAAGACGCGTATAATAAAATGAAGAAGTTCGGGCAAAAGCGGGGCGCAAAGGCCGTCTCGCTCTACGTCGTCGTCGATAGAAAGACGTCGCGTCTTCAGATTCCGCGCCGCTTGACGACGCGCGCGTTCGTGTCGCGGCGTTTACGATATTATTTCGAGGTTGAAAAATGATTATCGGTCCGGTTTTCGCGAGAGAGGCGACCATTGCGCCGCGACGCGACAAATCGTATCTCGGTCGCGGAGTTTACGGCGGTTTCCTATTGCTGACAATCTCAGCCGCGTGGCTCGTGACGAGCGGCGCGCAGCAGATCGTCGACGTCGGCGACTTCGCAAGGTTCGGCGCGTCCCTCTTTACGCTTCTGGCGCCGCTGCAGTTGATCGTCGCGCTCTTCTTCGGAGCGCTCTTTTCCGCCGCCGCCGTAGGGCAGGAAAAAGACCGCAAGACGTTAATTCTCTTGCTTCTGACGCGTCTTTCGAATAGCGAATTGGTCCTCGGCAAGCTTTGCGCGGCGCTGCTTCAACTTTTCATTTTCCTAGTCGTTTCGGCGCCGATTCTTCTTATAACGGCGACGCTTGGCGGAGTCTCCTTCGCGCAAATAACGCGCGTCTTTCTCGTCACGCTCTTCGCGACGTTCGCGGGAGGTTCGCTCGGTTCATGCATGGCGCTCTGGCGCGATAAAACGTTCCAGGCGCTCTCGGCGACGATCCTCGCGCTCGCGATATGGCTCGGGTTCTGGGAAGCGGTCGGCTATGGCGCGCTCGGAAAAGAATGGTTCGGGATATCGACGGCGACGCTCGCGAACGTCATGAGTCCGTGGCGCGCGATCATCGTGGCGGCGCGTCCCGACGATTTCGGATTCGTCGCGACGCTGGGCGAACAACTGCGCCTTAGCCTCGCGCCGGTCGCGCCGTTCCTTGGCGTCTGCGCCGCGTTCATCGCGCTCGTCAACGGCTTTGCCATCGCGATGTGCCGCGTCTGGAATCCGTCGCGCGAAACGATTAAAAACGCGACGATGGAACAAGACACGTGGCGCCAGGAGGCGATTCAAGCGCGACTTGACCGCGAAGCGGCGGAACGCCGGTCTCAGATCGACGGAAAACGCGACGACAACCCTTACGACAACCTGACCGACAACCTCTTCGCCGTCGAGGAAACGCTTCATGACGTCGAAACGCGCGAAGGTTCCGCCGGCGTCGCGGTCGCCGCGCGCGAGGTCCTCGCGCAAAAGTCGGGGCTCACGACCGAGGAGTCGATCAAGACGGGAGTCGCGCCCGAGGGCAAATACGCGGTCGACGCGGCGGTTTCGTCAGTCGGAAAGGCGCGTCCGGTATGGAACAACCCGATTCTGTGGCGCGAGATTCGAACGCGCGCTTACGGACGCAAAACGTTCCTCATCGGACTCGTTTACTTCATGCTCTTCCTGCTCTCCGTCTACTCGATCCATACGACGTTCGCGACCGTCGCCACCCCGACGTTCATGCAACTCGCGACCCCGGTCCTTCCCCTTATTCTGCTGTCGATGTTCCTGCTCAACTCGCAGGCGATTTCGTCGATGACGTCGGAACGCGACCTCGGCGCGTTTCCGCTCCTTCTCGTGAGCGACCTCTCGCCCAAAGAATTTGTCTTCGGCAAGCTCGTCGGCGCGTTCTATAACATGAAGGAAGCGACGATTTTCCCGTTGCTCCTAAGCCTCTATCTCGGGTGGAAGGGCGCGATGGACATGTCGGACGCGTGGCGTCTCTTCATCGGAATCGTCGTTCTCTATTTCTTCGTCGCGATGATCGGCGTGCATATCGGTCTGCAATACGACAACACGCGAAGCGCGGTCGCGACGTCGCTCGGGGTCGTCTTCTTCCTGTTCGTCGGGGTCGGCGTCTGCATTTGGACGATGCTCGCCTTCAGCGGCTCCTTTGAAGCGCAGCTTCAGCCGTTCCTCGCGTTCATGATAGGCGGCGGGGTCGGGCTTTACGTCGCGCTCGGGGCGAGGAACCCGTCGAAAGCGCTCGCGCTCGCGTCCTTCGCGCTGCCTCCCGCGACGTTCTACGCCGCGACGAGCTTCATGCTCGGCAAGCCGATGCTGGTTTTCGTCTCCATCGTCGCCGCCTACTTCTTCGCGACGCTGGCGATGCTCATTCCCGCGATCGACGAGTTCGACGTCGCGACCGGACGCGCGACCGCCGACTAACTTGCGTCCGCAAAACGTAGCGCCCTATAACGCAAAAAACCGCGAAGCGTTAAGCTTCGCGGTTTTTTCTTTGAGACGTCGACGACCGAACGGTCATATCTCGGCGACGAACTCCGATTTGCGATTCGTCGCGACGTTGACCAGATCAAGCTTGTAGACGGTCTTCTTGGACTTCTCGCCCTCGTCGTCCTCGTCCTCTTGTTTTTCGACGTAGCCCGCCATGAAGTAGTCGACTTCTTCGCCGAGTTCGGAGACGAATTTCTCGCGCTCTTTCGGGATAAAAACGTTGTTGGGCGAAACGCCGCTTTCTTTGAGCGCCGCTTGAACGACGTTCTTTTCGAGCAGTCTAAAATTGCCTTCCTCCAGAAGCTCTCGCGTCGCCGACGAAAGATTCGCCGCGTTCGGACCGCCCGTCACTCCGATGAAGCAAACGACAAGTTTCTTATCGGAATGAAGCGACGCTTCATGTTCGAGTTCTTTAAGCGCGTCCTTCGTAGCCTTGTCCGCCGCGCGACGATCCGCCTCCGGATTCGAGGAATGAAACATATTGGCGACGGCGCATCCGCCGACGAAGGGCGTCCCCGCAAGAAGCGCGCACGACGCTAAAAAGCGACGTCGCGACGCGACAGCCTGCTCGATCTCGTCCCTATTCAATCCACGTGTCGGCTGTAACCGCTCTCGCATTACGGAGTCTCCTTAATTCCGGCGCCAAAGGCATGTTAATCTCGCGCGCGAACGCTCGTAAATCTTCTATCGGCGCCGCTTCGTTAAATCGTCCTGAACAACGGGAAGGTTGAAGCTGCGCGCCGGGCGCGGCGACGACGAAAAAAGCGAGTTAAAGCGCGTCGTAAATCCGTTTTCGGCGGGTTGACGGGGCGCGTTTAGAACGTTACAATCGCGGCGCGACGCGCGCGCGTTGACAATAGTTTTTTTGACGCCGCGGCGCAAGAGCGAACGCAAAATTTTTCAGCCGTCGCGCCCAAACGCCTCTCAAGGCGGGGCGCGTCTTCCGCGGGAGTCGACATTGAACCGTCTGATCAAACTCTTATTCGTCGAGAAAACGGTTCGTCAGTTTTGGGGGCCGGCGGCTTTTCTTCTGCTTCTTTTTCTGGGAACGGGCGTCGTCTGCTTTTATTTCAAGAACGATATCGTCAACCAGCAGGAATACGTCGTTAAACGCGAGAACATCCGCGTCGACGCTCCCCCTTCGTGGATTACGGGCGAATTCGTAACAGAAACGCTTCAACTCCTTCCCGCCGAATATCGGGACGAAGCGCTGATCGCAAACCAAGGGCGCGACTCGGACGACGCGTCGGCGCCTGACGAGACGAAACTGCGACTCAACGCCAACGATCCGCGTCTCGTCGAAAATCTGCGCGTCGCGGCGCTCAAACATCCGCTCGTCGAAAGCGTTCGCAAAATCGTCGTGCGGTATCCTGCGACCGTCACGCTCTATCTCGATTTTCGCGTTCCGATCGCGATCGTCGACCCTTCGCCGGAGTTCCGAGAAGAATTCCGAGACGACGTCAGAAAGTTCTTTCCCGAAGACGTCAAGCGGGACGACGAGCTTAACGAATCCTCCGCGTCCTCGACGACGGACGACGCCGACGGTAAAGAGGTCGACGTCGTCCAATATTCGCGATATCTCGTCGACCGACTGGGCAAGCCGTTGCCGACAAAGTATTTTGAAGATCATCCCGACGCGTTTCACAACCTTCCGCGCGTCGCGGGGATAACGACGACGACCGCCGGCGCCAACGCCGATCCGCTCCTTGAAGAGGCGGGCGCGTTCGCGCGCTTTCTTGACGAGACAAACGTGACGGAAGATTGGCAGATCGTGCGGCTTGGCGTCTTACGCGAACGCGATTCGCGGCATGGGACGTGGTTCTTTAAAACGACGGGGGGTTCGATCGTCAAATGGGGCCGATTCTCGCGAAAGAAAAGAAAGGACGCCGCGCCGAGCTACGCGCCGAACTCGCGATAGGTCGATTCGCGAGACGCCTGGACCGATCTTTACAATTTTCAGTTTCAGAAATTTGACGAGTTACGTCGGCGCATTCTCGACAACGCCGCGCTCGTCGCGATGCGCGCGCGCTCAGACGACCCGGAAACGCGCAAAAACGCGGAGAAGAGTCGTCTCAAAGTCTACGACGTTTCCGACGTCCTGCGCGACGAAGAAGAAGGAAGCGAGACGCCCGGCGTCGAAGCGCCGTCAAGCGTTCCCGCGTCCGATACTATCGCGAACTAGATTCCAGCGACGCGATAAGCGCGGCGACGTCGGCGGCAAAACGAGGGTCGTCGATTCGTTCGGCGGCGCGACGAAACTCCCCTTTCGCCGCGTCGCGGTCGCCGACGCGCAGCATGAGCTTGCCGAGTTCGACGCGCGGCGCCGGATCGTCCGGACGCGCGTCGCGCGCCTCGCAAAATACGGAAAGCGCCTCGTCGTAGTCGTGAAGCGACACGTAGGCGCGGCCAAGCTCGACGCGCGCGTCGTTTAGATTCGGATCGAGCTCTAACGCGGAGCTAAACCGCTCCCGCGCCGCGGAATAATCCCCAAGAAGACAAAGCGTCCTGCCAAGACATAAATCGATCCCGGGATCCGCGCCCCCTGCGAGCGCCGCGAGCCGATACGCGCGCGCGGCCTCTTCCCAATATCCCTCTCGTTCGTACAGCCACGCCTGAGCGCAAAGGCGCGCTTGTCGCGCGCTGGCGACGTCGCGCCAACTCGCGGCGGTCCTCGCGTCAGAGGCGGTCGACGAAGGCGCGGACGGCGTCTCAGGCTCCGCCGTCGGCGTCTCACGGTCGTCGGAGAAAAGTTCGAGAAACGCGGGAACGCCGGTCTGCGCGGTCGTTCGGGCGTTCCAATCGCTCAGACGTTCCGCGAGCGCGAACTGCTCCTCTTCCGGCGAGAGTTTGACGGAATCCTCGGGCTTGTCGATCGCGCCGTCGGGCGGACGCGCGGCAAAACCGAAGAACCGCTGTCCGCGGGAGTCGATCGGCTCGTCTGCGCCGCGCCCTTCGTCCCGATACTTTAGTATTTCGCGACCGTCGGTTGAAAGCGTGAGACTTAGGATCACCGCGCCCAAATCGACAGGCGCGCCCTCGGCGTCAGACAATTCGTTCTCGTCTGTCTCTTGTCCCGCAAGCAGGGGGAAAAGCTCGGCGTCGTCGGCTTTGCGCGGCGCGATTTCACGATTCTGATCCGGGGACGAAACATGAGCGAAAGCGCGAATCTGCCGTTCGACCAACTCTTCAGAAAGCGCGCCGGAACAGAGAAACGCAAGTCTTCGCGCGACCTGAATTTCACGCGGCGACAGAAGCGGAACCCGCGAGTTCGGATCGATCGGCGCGAGCAGCCCGCGCCGGAGCCACCGTCGCACCGCTTCAACCGACGCGCCGACGACCTCCGCGACGGCGGCGGGAGCCGCGCCGTCGCGCCGCGGAAGGGGAGCCCCGTCGTCGACCGCGCCTACGCTCGCGACGAACTCGGACTCTGAAACGATCTGGAGCGTCCCGCGCTCAAAGGCAAGGTCGGAACGTTCGTCAAACTCTTCCGCGAGGGATCGACGCGTCTGGGCAAGATCGGCGCCCTCGCCCAGAACGACCAGATTCACCGCGGAACTCAGCGTTTCCGCGGCGCGCCAGCCGGCGGAACGAGCCAGACGAATCGCGTCCCGACGCGTTCCGCCCGCAAGTTTCCCGTAAAAATAAACGACTCGTTCCGGCTCGTCGATCATAAGTTTGCTCGTCAATAAATACGTCGCGCCGCCCTTCCCCGATTCAATCTCGCCCCGTCTTGAGGTCAAGTTTAGCGTCGGCGGCGCCAGGGAGTATTTTACCATCGAACCGTTTCTTAGAACAGGCGCCGCCTTTTACCCGTATATTTGAGGCGGCTCAGAAAGAAAGAACGTCGACGGCAAACGGGAATTGTTTCCGTCCCTAAGACAAGGCGCAAGCGCCGCGACGCGGCAAGATAGAAATCCTCTTTTTAAACGGCTGGAACGCGCGAGTTCCTTCGTTAAAAAGGACGCTCTCGAACGGCGCGATATTGTATTTTAAAACAAGCTAGGTTATAATTATGCGAAGGTCGGCGTTCTCGAGTCTCGCGGCGTAAAAGCGCGTCGCCGCGACGAGATTTGAAAACGTCGAACAATTCTATCCGAATCGCAACAAAAGGATCGCGTTATGACGTCAGACAATCGTTTTCTTAATCGTCGTTCATTTTTCCAAACCGCCGCGACCGGCGTCGTCGGCGCGGCGCTGGGCGCGTCGCTGACAGCGGAGCCCGCGAAAGCGCAATGGGAAGTAGGTCCCGCGACGGAAAGCGGCGCGCGGCGCGGCAATTTAATCGGAGTTTCGAGCTATTCCTTCTGGCATTTCGACGAAGACGTTTCCGCGCCGATGGATCAGTGTCTCCAGAAGGCGGCGGAGATGGGTTTCGACGCGTTTGAAGTTTTGGAACAGCAACTCGATCGAACCGACCTTCCCTATCTGCGCTCGCTCCGTCGCGACGCGTTCAAGGCGGGAATCTCGATCTGCAGCATGTCGACGCACCAGACCTTCGTCCGCGTCGATCCCGAAGAACGCGAAGCGAACGTCAAGAAGACGATGCGAAGCGTCGACGTCGCGAACGAGATGGGAATTCCGACGCTCCGCGTGAACACGGGACGCTGGGACTCTTGGGGCTCCTTCGACGCGCTGATGGAGCATCGCGGAATCGAGAACCCGCTGCCGGGTCATACCGACGAAGAGGCGTTCAAATGGTGCGTCGACGCGTTTGAAAAGCTGATTCCTTACGCGGAAGAAAAGGGCGTCATGCTGTGCCTCGAGAACCACTGGGGACTGGCGCGAACCGCGAAAGGGCTGCTGAAGATTCTCGACGCGATCGATTCGCCGTGGTTCGGCTGCATGCTCGACACGGGCAACTTCCTCGACGACACGGAGGAACAGCTCGAAGCGGTGTTGCCGCGCGCGACGATGGTGCAGGCGAAGACGTACTACGGGGGCGGCGTGTGGTACGAACTGCCCCTTGACTATAAAAAGATTGGCGATCTTTTCCGTAAATATAAGTATCGCGGCTACATCTCGCTGGAATTTGAAGGCAAGGAAGAAGCCGCGACAGCCGTTCCAAAGAGTTTGGCGCTTCTCCGAAAGAACTTCTACTTTTGATCTCGATTAAACCTTTTTCAAGGAGTCTGATAGACGATGACAAAGTTCCGTATTTCCCTTCTCGCCGCGCTGGCGGCGGTCTGCGTTTTTTCCCTTCCCCATTCGTCCTTCGGACAAGACGACGGCGCTCAAGACCTTAAGGTCTCGTCGCAAACGTTGGACGACGGCGAAGTCAGAACGGAAGAGCAGGGCAAAACGACGTATGAGAAAACCCTCGACGGCGACGTTCACGTGACGGTCGTTAAGGTCGGGCGCGAGCCGGCGGTCGCGACGATTAACGTTCCCGGGAAAGATCCCGTCGAATTCGACGCTTACGAGCCGCTCGAGACGGCGCCGGAAGAAGCGCGGGAATACCTCGCGAGCGTCTGGGACCGTCTCGGCGAAACGCCCAAGAAAATCGTCAACATTGAGATCGACACGAGCGAAGCGCCCGACGCCGCCGAATGGGCGCGACGCGCTCAGACGAGAGTTCAATACTGGTATCCCCGCGTCGTCGAAATGCTCGACGGACAGGAAGGACTGGAGCGCATCCCGGACGACTTCAAAATTCGTCTCGTCTTCAAGCCGATCGACGGCGTCGCGTACGCGGCGGGGCGCGAAATTACGGTCTCGAGCAATTATATCAAAAGAAATCCGCGCGACTTCGGACTCGTGATTCACGAAACGACGCACGTCGCTCAGGCGTACGGACGCGTCCGCGAAACGTGGGCGATGGAAGGGATGACCGACTGGATTCGCTATTTCGTCACCGAGCCGCGCTCGAGAAATCATTGGGGCGTCGACCCTGAACGTTCCAAGTACACGGACAGCTACGGCGTGACCGCCGCCTTCTACAACTGGATCGTCGAGAACAAAGACCCGCAGTTCATCCACAAGATTCACAAGGCGTTCCGCTGGGGCGGCTCGATCGAACTCCTTGCCCGCGAGGAATACCATCAGTCGCTTCAAGAACTCTGGGACGAATACGTCGCCGACATGACGAAGGAGAAGTGACGTTCGTCCTTGTCCTCCGCAAACGCGGACGTTTCTAGCCAATCAAACGCGACGGAATCGCCGGAAGTCTAACGGCGGTTCCGTCGTCGGTCGCCCTTGGAGAACCCGTCATGGATGATCTATTGATTTTGGCGACGCCCTTTTTCATTCTAATTGGGACTGTTATCGCCCTTCCCTCTCTTAAAGACTCCTTTTGCGAAAAATTCATAACGATTCTTCTGTTGGGCAATCTCGCGACGTTCTTTGTTTCTTGGGCGCTAGGTCTCGTTGCAACGTTTCCCTCCTTTGGCGTCTTCATTATTGAACCAATTGTGGCGCCGCTTCTCGCCGTTCTTAGCGCCACTCATCTGAAACGTTTTAAATACAAACGGTTTATCGTCACTTTACTGATTTTAAACTGCGCGATAGGTCTATTTTCAGCGTTTGTCCTGTACGGACTGCTCGGACTCAGCGCTTAAACGCTAACCGCGCCGTTTGTTCCCGTTATGAACGTCCTACTATACGCGACCTGAGATCGACAAACTCAAGACTTCGAAACGCTGGAAAGCCGCGCGGAGTCTAGGTAGAATAGAAAGAAAGGTCGTCCGTTCGCCCTCGGAGAACCCGCTATGTACAATCCCTTTTTGACCAACGCGATACTCTTTGTTATTATTCTCATTGGAATCGTCCCCGCCCTCCGTCGTCTCAACGACTCCTCTTGCGAGAAGCTCATGACGGTTCTCCTTTTCGTCAATCTCGCGGCGTTCCTTATTTCCTGGGCGCTGAACTTCTGTTATAGCGGGTCTCTTTTCATTGATTTTGTCGACATTTTCTTACACGAGCCGGTTCTGGCGCCGACCCTCGCCGTTCTCAGCGCGATCCATCTGAAACGTTTTAAATTTAAATGGCTTGTCGTCTTGCTAATGATTTTAAACCTCGCGGTCGCCCTGTTTTCAGCGTATCTCATCTGGGAAGTGTTCTATTAGCGCTCCTAAAAATGACTCGCGCCGCTTGTTCCT
>JAEEGI010030474.1_pt1 | contig 10141 bp, 6 predicted proteins | sample 8958751 | NCBI WGS metagenome assembly JAEEGI01 (sample SAMN16246545, study PRJNA631951) | gut metagenome | biome: gut microbiome; feature: rumen; material: KS-attached | host: Bos | place: Iran: Karaj | collected 2018-10 | reverse complement strand
AACTGTGTGCTCCTATAATATAGTAGCTTACAGTATTTGTTGCATGTACGCCAACACTGTCATAACCACCTTGTTCGATATACATATTGTAGGATGTAAGATAGAAATCTTCAGTATTATCATAATGCTGTGCTAATTCTGCTCTTGAAGTAAAAGTCATAGATGTCGCCAAAAGAAAAATAGCAGTTATTGTACTGATACATTTAAAAAGACTATTTTTCATGTTTCAAAACCTCCTAAACTTACAATAATAATAACTAAATAGTCATCGATACATTTATCGGGTGATGTTTAAAGAATATTTACAATGTAATGCTAGCGCATGGAAACATCGTGTTGACTTGTATGGTATAATATTATGGCTATATTATGATTTAGATATAAGGAGCAATGTTTTATGAGTTACGAACAGCTAGTCTTCCCAGAGGGAAGTACATTTCTTGTTACCGGTGGTGCGGGCTTTATCGGATGCAATATCACAGAAGCTCTTCTTAAGAAGGGATGCAAGGTACGCGTACTTGATAACCTTTCGACAGGACATATAGAGAATATCAATCCATTTATGGATAACCCGAACTTCACATTCATCCAGGATGATATCAGAGACCTTGATGCATGTATGAGAGCTACAGATGGAGTAGACTTCGTATGCCACGAAGCAGCATGGGGATCAGTTCCTCGTTCTATCGAGATGCCGCTTCTCTATAAAGACATTAATATCAGAGGAACGCTTAACATGATGGAAGCATCCCGTCAGAACGGCGTTAAGAGATTTGCATATGCATGCTCATCTTCTGTATACGGCGATTCTACTAAGCTTCCCAAGAGAGAAGATCAGGAAGGCAATCCTCTTTCTCCATATGCTCTTACCAAGCAGACCAATGAGAAGTATGGAATGCTTTATAAGAAGCTTTACGGACTTAACACATACGGATTGTCATATTTTAACGTATTCGGTCGTCATCAGGATCCTAACGGCGCTTATGCAGCTGTTATCCCTAAGTTCATCAAGCAGCTCCTTAATGGCGAGCGTCCTACCATCAACGGAGACGGTAGACAGAGCCGTGACTTTACATATATTGACAACGTAATCGAGGGTAACCTCAGAGCCTGCCTTGCTCCGGAAGATGCAGCCGGCGAGATGTACAATATAGGCGCAGGTGGAAGAGAGTACCTTATTGACGTATACAATGACATCTGCGATGCTCTTGGAATGAAGGTAGAACCTATATTCGGACCTGCACGTGCAGGTGATATCCGCGACTCCAATGCAGATATTTCCAAGGCTAGAGAGAAGCTTGGCTATGATCCTTCTTATGATTTTGCTAAGGGTATCAAGCTTGCTATCGAATGGTATAAAGAGAATCTATAAAATAGGTCTGTACAAAGATAATTATAGGTTGATATCTATAACTCTTTTGACAAAGTATTTGTAACTACGAATGATATATTTTTTTAGACTATAATTGATAAAAAATTATACTCTAGAGATTAGAGGTTATTAATGAAGATCGCCATCAGGCTTGATGACATAACTCCGGACATGAACTGGAGCAATTTTGAACGCTTTAAAAGCCTTCTTGATAAATATAATATTAAAGCTCTTCTTGGCATAGTTCCAGAGAACCGCGACCCTAAGCTTATGATCAATCTTCCAAAGAGAGACTTCTGGGAGTATATCAAAGACTTAGAGAAAGATGGCTGGACACTTGCTATGCACGGCTACCATCATGAATATACAACTCATGATGGAGGCCTTCTTCCTCTTAACAGGAATTCTGAGTTTGCAGGACTTCCTTTTGACAAGCAGGACAGAATGATAAGAGGTGGCAAGATCCTTCTTGAAAAGAACGGGATAACCACTGATATCTTCATGGCACCGTCACATTCTTACGATATGAATACTATCAAAGCCCTTAAGAAGAACGGCTTTACTGGTATCACTGACGGATTTGGTAATGGTCCTTATATGTGGGAGGATATGGTCTTTTATCCAATATCTTTCAAAAAGAGTCAGACACTTAAGTCCAAAGAAGACGGCTGCGTAACCTTCGTAGTCCATACCAACACCATGACAGATAGAGACTTTGAAGCATATGAGAAGCTCCTTGCAACCAGAGAGATAGTATCATACTCAGAGATGCTTAAGCTAAAGCCGGTAAAGGCAACAGAAACAGACCGCTTCAAAGAAAAACTCATGGCAACTACTAAGTTTCATTTAAGGGAAACTTTAAGAATCAGTAGTAATATAAAACGATATATTAAGAAACGTGTATTAAAGAATCACTAGAACTTGGAACGCATATGTCACTGATATAATCCTCGGGCGTAATCCGTACGAGGAGTGCCCAGGGGCGCAGCCCCTACGACGAGAGACAAGGTAGCCCGAGGATTATATCAGTGACATATGCGTAGCACAGCCTAATGATCACGACAACTAACAGGAGGCATACATGCCGCAGGATTTTGATATAAACAGCATACCGGGAAGAAAAGAAAAGCCCATCAGGGTCCTGCATGTATTCGGGCGTCTAGGTCTTGGAGGTGCAGAAAGTCGTATCATGGACCTATATAGGAACATTGATAAACGTCTGGTACAGTTCGACTTTCTCGTACACAGTGATGCGCAGCTTCCTAAAGGAGTTAAGTATTCATCTCAGGAACTTATGAAAGTCAGAAAGCCGGAGTACTTTGACGAAGAGATAAAAAGGCTTGGAGGCAATATTTATGCGGTACCAAGACTTAACTCCAAGAACATACTGACTTATAAAGGCTATATAGAGAGCTTTTTTAAAGCCAATAAAGGTAAGTGGGCTGTAGTTCAGGGACATATGACAAGTACTGCAGCTATATACCTTCCTATAGCCAAGAAGTACGGCGCAGGTATCACAGCTTCTCACGTTAGAAGCGGCGGAACAGACCCGGGACTTAAAGGAAAGCTTACTGAGTTTTTGAGACGACCTTTTAAGAAAGAAGGAGTTTGCGACTATTACCTCTCATGTACAGAAGCTGCTGCTAGGCATGTCTACGGTGATGAACTTGTAGATGCTGGCAAAGTCAGAGTCATACCTAATGCAATAAATGTTGATAAGTTTGCGTATAGTGAAGATATAAGGAACAAGATAAGAAATGAACTAGGGATATCCAATGCCATAGTCATAGGTCATGTTGGAAGATTTCATTATGCCAAGAATCATGAATTCCTAATTAGAGTCTTTGCCCAGATGGTTCAGCTTATAAGAGAGGATGACAAGGGCAGATATACACTCATTTATGGACTACCGCTTCGCCTTATGCTCCTTGGAGAAGGGCCACTCATGGAGGATACCAAAAAGCTCGTTCATGAACTTGGAATGGACAATAGAGTTCTTTTTCTAGGGAATAAATCCAATGTAAGTGACTACTATCAGGCTATGGATTACTTCTGCTTCCCTTCACGCTATGAAGGACTTCCGGGAACTGTTGTGGAAGCGCAGGCAGCAGGCCTTCAGTGCCTTGTATCGGATTCCATAACTACTGAAGTTGATATTACAAGGCTTGTAAGTCGTATGTCCATAGAGCTTGATCCAAGGCAGTGGGCGATGAAAGTCTTAGATGACCTCGTCCCAAGGATGGATGTATATGCTCACGAAGTTCCGGATGAGCGATTTGATAATGCCTTTGACAGAATATATGATAAAGATCAGGGATTTGGAAGAATCTCTGATGGAATGGGGAAAGTGCTTGTAGACCTTCCTGAGGATCACCCTTATGACAGGGCTCATACTTCCGGCTATCTGGCAGATGCTATCAAGAAAGCCGGATTTGATGCAAAGACTCAGGCAGTGATGATGACTTACTTCTACAGACATGGTTCATTTAGGGATGATGCCACTAGAAACTTAAGAGAAGTACCGTAAGCACAAGTATAGAAAGAAGAGCGTTTTAAAATGAAGAAACTAATGTTGATCACCCCTATGCTTCACCAAGGCGGATTTGAACGCGTATGCGTGACAACCGCAAGACTTATGCAGAAATATTATGATGTTACAGTTCTTATCTTCTCAGATAAGGATATCAATTATGATGTCACAGGTCTTAATATAGTAAATATCAATCTTCCTGCAAGAAAAGGAAAGTATGCCAAGGCTATAAATCTTATAAAAAGAGTTATCAAGGTAAGACAGCTCAAAAAAGAACTTGGTATAGATATCTGTTATAGTTTTGGCTCTTCAGCCAACTATGTTAATTCACTATCTAAAGGCAAAGAAAAGGTATTTACAGGACTTCGCTGCTCTACAGATATGGAATCTCCCAAGCAGGTCAAGCTTTTTTGCAGTAAGGCAGATCAGGTTCTGTCCTGTTCCAGAGAGATAATGAGACAGCTAAGTACAGAGTATAACTATGATAAGAGTAGCTATATCTATAACCCTCTTGATGTTGCTGCTATTAATATCCAGGCCAAGGAGAAGATCGATGATCTTCCTTTCGGACTCACTCAGGATAGAGAAGATATCATAGAGAGTAAGAAGAAAGTAAAGGCTAAAGCAGATAAGGCATCTGCTAAGAAGGCCGACTCTGATAATCCCTATGAAAAGGATAATGATAACGGAACCCACCATATAGAGTGGGATGTATCATCTGATGCTCCTTTAAAGATAAAGAGAGATGTAAATAAAGATAATAAGCAGGAAGAGGAAGAAGACAAGAGGATCAGACTTATTGTATCCGTCGGAAGACAGGATTATATCAAGGGATTCTGGCATCTTGTCAAAGCTTTTTCTATCGTGGCTAAGGAAAATGACAATGCGCGTCTTATGATCCTTGGAACCGGTGACTGGTCGCCATATTATAAGCTGACAGAGGATCTTGGTATTAAGGATAAAGTTGCATTTATGGGAATCAAGAAGAATCCTTTCCCATATGTTGCAGCATCAGACCTCTACGTACTCTCATCAAACCATGAAGGCTTCCCTAACGCTCTTCTTGAAGCCATGGCACTTGGTAAGCCCTGCGTAGCAGCTGACTGTAAGACAGGACCTAGAGAGATCGTATTATCAGAAGATGAGTACAATGACCTTCTTAAGATAAGACCGGATGGAAGCTCTACAGACAAGGCTATTGAAGGTGAGTACGGAATACTGGTACCTGATATGAACGAGAACGAAGACTTTGATTCCAAAGTTATCACTGTTGGTGAGAAAGCACTTGCCCGTGAGATCAACAAGATGATCTCAGATGATAATAAACTTGAAAGATTTGGGTTAAAAGCCAGAGAACGTGCTGATTGTTATCAGCCTGAGAAGTATAGTGCAGAGCTTAATTCTATTCTTGAAAAAATCTAAGGAGATAGACTGTAATCAATGTGCGGAATAAGTGGATATATTTCAAGAAACAGAATAACTGAAGAAGAGCTACGGATCATGAACGACACCATGATCCATAGAGGGCCAAATGACAGCGGGGTTGAAATATACCCCTTTAAAGACGGCTACAATGTTGGATTTGCTCAAAGGCGTCTTTCTATTCTGGATCTCTCACCACTAGGACACCAGCCTATGCACTCTGTAGATAAGCGCATAAGCGTAGTCTTTAATGGTGAGATTTATAATTTTCTGGATCTGAAAAAAGAGCTTTCGGGTTATCCATTTAAATCTACCTGCGATACAGAAGTTATCATAGCTTCATACCTTAAGTGGGGAGAAAGCTTCGTAGATCATATCCATGGTATGTTCGCTATAGCGCTTTTTGATAGAGAGACTGACAATGTATATCTTATAAGAGACAGAATCGGCAAAAAGCCCCTCTATTACTGGAAAGATGGCGATAACCTTGTATTTGCATCAGAGCTTAAGCCTATCATGAAATGCCCCGGATTTAAGGGCGTGATAAAAAAGAGCGTCATCGCAAGATATCTCTATCAGCAGTATATTAATGCTCCTGATAGTATATTTGAAGATGTATATAAACTTGAGCCCGGTGCCATTCTTAAATTCCACCTTGGAGATATCAATATCCGTAAGTACTGGGATGTCAGATGCGCTTATGAAAAAGGTATCGCAGATCCTGTAACTGATTATGATGAAGCTAAGAGTCAGCTTAAGAGCATTCTAAAAGAGTCTGTAGCAAAGCGTATGATAGCAGATGTACCACTTGGAGCATTCCTCTCAGGAGGATATGATTCAAGCCTTATAACAGCTATCGCTCAGGATATATCAGATACACCTGTTAAGACCTTCACTATAGGATTTAATGAACCAAGGTACAATGAAGCAAAGTTTGCTAAAGAGGTCGCAGACCACCTTGGCACAGATCATACAGAACTTTATATAGATGAAAAAGAAATGCTAGGTCAAGTTTCCAGCATTGCCAAGTACTATGACGAGCCATTTGCTGACAGCTCACAGATTCCTTCAATGCTCGTATCTAAACTTGCCAGAGAGAAAGTAACTGTAGCTCTGTCAGGAGATGGCGGTGATGAATTCTTCTGTGGATATAATATTTATTCTAAAATTGCGCAGGCACAGAAACTAGACAAGATTGGTGCAATCGTTCATGTTGCAGGTAAGTTACCTTTTGGAGATAGAAGGCTTATTGATAAGATGCCAATGAAGGTACGTGCCATAGCCAGAAACAGGGACAAGGAGACTAAAGTTCAGTTTGCATCTGATTCTTACATCCTTTCTGCTCATGCCTTTGTAGACGGAGTAGAGAGCTTTGATAAGTACATGACTTTTGATGAGTACAACAAGATCTACTTGGATGAGATGAGGGGAAGCGGCGATAAGACTATACAGCTTCCATGCAAATATCCTATAGAGAGCGGATATCCTCAGGATAACTGGCAGGTTCGCCGTATGCTCCTTGATATGGATACATATCTTCCGGGAGACATCCTGTGCAAGATGGATAGAGCTTCCATGAAATATTCACTTGAAAACCGCTGTCCTATCATGGATACCTCTGTTATGGAGTATTCATATCGTATAGCTCATGAGTTCAAGTATCATAATGGTGACAAGAAGCATATACTTAAAGATATAGCATATGATTATATCCCAAAAGAACTCCTTGATAGGCCTAAGGTTGGCTTTGGCGTACCTCTTGATAAGTGGATGAGAGGACCTCTTCTTGAGCAGCTAAGGACATACAGTAGCCCCGAGTATCTTAAGAAACAGGGAATATTTGATATAGATTATGTTTCTAAATTTATAGATAATTATCTGACGGTTGGAGACGGAGGACCATCTTCCGGTGCAAATTATTCAAGGATGGCATGGGGATTTTTGGTATTTCAGCAGTGGTATGAGCAGTATATGATATAAAACCAAGATAGCAGAAGGGAATAGATTAACAGATGAGCCATGCCAAGACTGGTAAAAAACATATAGCAATGTATATAGGCTCCCTTCACAAGGGCGGCGCAGAGCATGTGATGGTCAATCTTGCAGAATATTTCTGGTCAAGAGGATATCATGTAACTTTGGTGACAACCTATATATCAGATAATGAATATGAAGTTCCGCATGCCTCTTGGAAGGTACTAGATCAAGAACTGATACCACATCAAGACGATGATAGAGATATTGTTGATGCTATTGTGGTTTACAAACAGAGACAGAAGAGAATAGTTGATCTTCATGGCGGCCTTGAAGGCGGTATAGACAGAGTCTTTACAGCTATTGATGATACAGGCCTTGGAAGAGCTAAAGCTTTTGCACTTCGTTTTAAGACTTTACAGAATGTTTGGAGACAGATCAAGCCTGATCTTATCCTGTCATTTATTGGCAAGAACAATATAATGGCGATTATGACTGCCAGGCACCTGCATATACCAGTAGTAGTGTCGGTTAGAGCCAAGTTTGAGATGGAATACCCATCAAGGTCAATGATGATGGCTATGAAGTATTCTTTCCCTAAGGCAGCAGGAATAGTCCTTCAAAGTAAGGGAGCAGCTTTGCAGCTTTCTGACAGACTGAAGAAGAAAGTAACAGTTCTTCCCAATTCAATCAATCCTGATTTTATAAGAGATCCGTATCAGGGAGACAGGGATAAGACAAGAGTTACCGTAGGTAGAATTGATGAGAACAAGAATCATAAGCTTATCATAGATTCTTTTGCCGCTATCAAGGATGTATATCCGGATTATAAGTTACTGATATATGGTGACGGACCTGATAGAGATAAGTTAACAGGTTATGTGTCTGATAAGGGGCTTTCTGACAGAGTCTTATTCAAAGGAAGCGTACCGGACGTAGCTGACAGGATCGAAAGAGCCGGGATCTTCGTACTCTCATCAGATATGGAAGGCATGCCCAATGCTCTTATAGAAGCTATGAGCCTTGGACTTCCCTGCATCACCACTGATTGTATGTATGATACATCAGAACTGATACAGGATGATATAAATGGTATAGTAATACCAAAGGGTGATATAGCCTCTATGACTAGAGCTATAAAGAAACTGATAGACGATAATGAATATGCAAGAAGACTTGGAAATAAGGCATCAGAGATTCAGAATGAAGTAGCTCCTGATGTGATCAATAGAAAATGGGAAGACTATTTTGTTAGTATTATGAAGTGAAATAGGCATAATAATTATAAACTTAACTTGTAAACCAAAAGGAAGACTAACATGTGCGGAATTTGCGGATTACTTAATTATAAAGGAAATGCAAGAGCTGCAATTGCAGCTATGAATTTACATATGAAAGATAGAGGCCCTGATGCAGACGGCATCTGGATAAGCCCTGAGAGCCCGGTGGCTTTTGGTCACAGGAGACTTGCCATCAGGGACCTATCAGCCAACGGATCTCAGCCTATGAAGTCTCATTCAGGCAGATATATCATGGTCTACAATGGTGAGATATATAATGCAGGTGCGTTAAAAGAAAAGCTCATAAGCGATGAAGTCTGCAAGGAAAGCGACTTTAGAGGAACCTCTGATACAGAGATACTTCTTGAATATGCAGAAAACTATGGTCTATATGATGCCCTTCGTATGAGTAAGGGAATGTTCGCAATAGGACTTTACGATGTGAAGACAGGAAGACTTCAGCTTGCAAGAGACAGAGTAGGCGAAAAACCCCTTTACTACGGCTTTATAAACCATGAAGTATTTGGCTTTGCGTCAGATATCGGATGCTTCACAGAGCTCCCTGAGTTTGAGAAGAAGATCAATAGAAGCGTACTGTCACTGTATTTTAGTCATGGATATATTCCTGCTCCTTACAGCATATATGAAGATATCTATAAGCTTGAACCCGGAACAATTCTTACAATAGATGATCCCTATGGATATTTTAACCCTGTAGAAGATGGCGATCTCAAGGAATATTACAGATCATCCAAAGCAGGCAGAAGCTTTAATGCTACTAACTATTATGAAGGTCATACCTACAAGGAAGTCTATGACAATATAGACGAACTCTGTCAGGATACAGGCCATGCCTATACTATATTCTGGTCCATGAAGGAAGCTGCTCTTTATGGTCAGAACAATATATTCCAGGGCTCTGAAGCAGAAGCTGCAGAGGAACTTGAAAGACTTATAAAAGACTCTGTTAAGGGGCAGATGGTAGCAGATGTTCCACTTGGAGCATTCCTTTCAGCCGGTATTGATTCAAGTACTATAGTATCTTTGATGCAGCAGGTAGCTCCCGGAAGAGTCAAGACTTTCACCATCGGTATGAAAGAAAAAGGCTATAACGAAGCTGAGATTGCTAAAGAGATAGCAGGAATCCTTGGCACAGAGCATACAGAGATGTATATAGATGATGCAGATGCCAAAAGGGTTATCCCGGATATTCCAAATATGTTTGGTGAGCCCTTTGCAGACAGCAGCCAGATACCAACTTATCTTGTAAGCAAGATGACACGCGAGCATGTAACAGTATCTCTGTCAGGAGATGCAGGAGATGAGCTTTTCTGCGGATATACATCATACAGATCTATTGAGAGGATCTGGGGCAAGATGGGCAGGATACCTTATCCTGTAAGGAGGGTAGCATCAACTATAACTACTCCGTTTGCAGGATTTAGTGATGTTGCCAGGATCAAGGCAGGTCTTCTTGGAGCTCGTAATATAGCAGATCTACACATGATAGAGTCAGACCCCTGGAGATATGGCAGGAAGATAACAGATATAGATAAGAATCCG
>JAEEGI010030469.1_pt1 | contig 10142 bp, 7 predicted proteins | sample 8958751 | NCBI WGS metagenome assembly JAEEGI01 (sample SAMN16246545, study PRJNA631951) | gut metagenome | biome: gut microbiome; feature: rumen; material: KS-attached | host: Bos | place: Iran: Karaj | collected 2018-10 | reverse complement strand
ACCGCGAGACCGTGAAAAACTTCTATGACTGGACGAAGGCGAACCCCCGCGACAAGGGCACGCCCGAGACGAAGATCGCGATGGCCCTCGGCAACCTCGACGCCTACCTCGGCCAGTGCGGCGGCTTCACGGTCTGGTGCCAGTTCGACAACGCCACAAACAACCCCGCGCTCTGGAAGTACGGCCCGCCTGAACGCACCCAGTCTCTTCTGGAGGACATCTTCTTCCCACGCCCGAAGAACCTCGTGGAACCCTTCGGCAACGCCTGGCTCGCCGGCACGCCGTTCGGACAGGTGGACGTGATGCAGGTCGACGACGAATCGACAATCGCCGACCTCCGCCGCTACGACCTCCTCGTCTTCGGCGGGTGGAACACGATGTACGCGCCGATCCGCGACCTCCTCGAACGCTACGTCAAGGAGGGCGGCACGCTCGTAATGTCGCGGCCCGAACTTACGACACGCGTCGACCGCGACTTCATCAACTACACCGACGCCGACCTCATGCCGCCCTTCGGTTTCCTCCCGCCCGAAGGCGCCCCCGGCGAATACGTCGAGAAGAGCTTCGGCAAGGGACGCTACTTCCTCTTCACGGCGCGCACCTTCCCCGACGCGACGAAGGAGGGGCGCGAGGCCTACAAGGCGCTCGTCAAGAAGCTCGCCTCCGAGGTGAAGCAGTCCGCGACGATTTCATCGGAGACCCCCGGTGAAACCGACGCCATCTGCTTCTCCGTCTATCAGAACAAGGCCTACTTCCTCAACATGGACACCCGTCGCGAGCGCACCTTCGACTACGTCCTCGACGGCAAGCAGGGCACCATGACACTCAAGCCCTGCGAAATCCGCACTGTGGACCGCTAATGCGCTGCATCTCCATTATGAGATTTTAAACTTCACAAGGTTGACATCAGGAGAATCCCATGACTATCTCACTGCGTTTTCTGTTGCTCTCGGCATCCGTTCTTTCCGCCTTGTTCGTGTATGCGGAAGAGATGGTGACTCCGGCTCCGCCCGCCACCAACAACCTTCCCGTCATGCGCGGGCACACGACATGGAAACTCCAGAAGAGCGAGAAGGACTTCGTCGTCGAGCTCTCCGGACTGTGTCTCTCGAAGGAGGGGAACTTCCTCTGGGGCGTGGGCGACAATGGCAACCTCTACAGAATCAACTTCGACGGCACCTACACAAACCACTGGACGTACCCCGCCGACATGGAGGGAATCACGATCGACCCCGCGACAGGCGACCTGTACATGTGCATAGAACCTAACAAGGTCTACAAGCTGACGCCACCGTACACGGGGAAGACGACGCTCTTCACGGTGGACGACGCCGAAAAGATGGGCAATTCGGGAATCGAGGGCATCGCTTGGCACAAGGGAAAGCTCTACCTCGGCTCCCAAACCAAGGCTACACTCTGGGAGTGCTCCCTTTCCGGCGAAAAGCTTCGGGAGAAGAGAAGCCTCCGGGAAATAGCCCCCACGATGTCGGAAGTCGCCGACCTCTGCTACGACCCGGTCGCCGACCGCCTCTGGGCCATCGACTCGAACTCCAACAAAGACAGGCCCCAGTACAAGCCCTTCACCATCTACCTCTTCGACGGCGACGCGACAAAGCTCCTCGCCACCTACCAGATTGGGGAATTCGCGAACTGGAATCCAGAAACCGTCTGCGTCGACCGCGCGCACAACTGCCTCTGGCTCGCGGACGACTGCGGCGACAACAACCCGTCGCTACTACACAAGGTCGAATTCTCAGGCCTGTGATACCACAAACAAGAATCCCCGGCAGCTGCCGGGGATTCTTGGCAAGAGACGTCTTGCTACTTCAGCTCCGCGCTGCGCTTGGCGGCTGCTACAAGTGTCTTGTCGAGCGCGGAGGCTACGGACGAGGCCTCAAGCTTCTTCATTCCGGCCTCGGTCGTGCCCTTGGGCGAGCAGACGGCGCGGATGAAGGCCTGCGGATCCTGCTTCGTCTCGGCAAGATAGCGCGCGGTGCCGAGCATCGTCTTGTTGGAGAGAAGGCGCGCAGCCTCGGCCGGGAGACCGAGCTTCTCGCCGGCGGCGGCCATCGCCACCATGACGTACGCGAAGAAGGCGGGGCCGGAACCGCTGAGGGCGGTGACGGCGTCGAAGTGACGCTCCTCGAGCTGGATTGCGGTGCCGCAGGAGCCGAGGAGTCGCGCGACAAGCTTGACATCGGCAGCCTTGGCGGAAGCGTCGGGCGCGTATGCGACCATCCCCTCGCCCACCAGGACGGGAAGATTGGGCATCACGCGCACAAGACGCGGCCCTGGGCCAACTAGTTCGCGGATACGGGCGAGCGTCTTGCCGGCGGCGATGGAGACGACGAGTTTTGACGGGCCGAGCCTGTGGGCTATGCCGGAGAGCATGGCGTCGAAGTCCTGCGGTTTGACGGCAAGGAAAATCGTGCGGCAGCAGGCCGCCACGTCTGCGGGTGAATCCGTCACCGCGATTTTCATCTTGCGGTACTTCGCGAGCGTGTCCTCGCAGGCGTCGCAGACAAGGACGTCGTCCGTGGCGACGCCGTTCTTCAGGAAGGCGCCCAGAATCGCGCCGCCCATTTTTCCGCATCCAATGAAACCTAGCTTGTACATGTCGTTCTCCCCTAGTATGCGCCGTTTGAGAGCTTGGCCTGAAGCTCCATCTGGAAGGCCTCGATGTCCTCGCGCGAGGGCTGGTAACCGGGCTTGGAGACCTTCGTGATGCCAAGGCGGCCCATCTGGTCCACGTACCAGCTGCCAGTCACGCCATCCGAGAAGGTGACAGAGCCGCTGGCAATCGCGCCTGCGCGGACGACGCGGTCAAGCTCGACCGTGACGTTGCCGCCATCCATGTCAGGAGGCGTGTAGCCATCATCGTCCAGTTCCTGGTTCTCGGTTCCTGGTTCTCGGTTCTCGGTTCCTGGTTCTCGGTTCTCGGTTCCTGGTTCCTGGTTCTCAGTTCCCGGTTCCTGGTTCCCCTTTCCCCGTTCCCCATTCCCCGTTCCCCCTTCTCCGTTCCCCATTCCCTGTTCCTTGGGCTCGGGCTTGTCCTTGACGTCGGCGTGGAGGTCCAGCATGAGGAAGCGAACGTCCATGTATGTCATTGAGATTCCGAACTCGTCCTTTATCCGGCGCTGGATTTCGGAAAGTCCAGCGCCTTCGGCCGCCCACTGGCGGACCATTTCCTTCTGTGAATCGTTAAGCATGGTGAAGCACCTCAATTATTCAAAAACGTCATCCTCGACATCGTCATTCCCGCCGCCCGGAAGATTAAAGGGCAGAGTCGGCGTATTCTTCCGGGAATCGATGATCATCTCGGCCAATTTGCGGCTGTCGATGGCTTCAATGGCGGAATACGGAATGGAAAGCCCTGCGGCAAGGGTGTTGCCCGAATTGGCGACCTGGAGGGTCTGGACAATCTGGCCGAGGAAGGCAAGCTCCGGTTTCATGCCAAGCACCATCTGGACGAGAGCCATCGATCCAGTGATTCCCTCCTGGGCCTCCTTGGCAAGCCGTTCGGCATCGTCCGCCTTAAGGAAATCGGTTGCGACACGAAGGAACAGGTTCGTCTTATCCGAGTCGAAACCGACATCGAACCTGGCGCAGCTGATATCTTCGGGATCGGGACCGTCATCATCGTCCTCGTCGTCATCTTCTTCATCGTCATCGTCCTCGTCGTCATCTTCTTCGGCGTCATCGTCCTCGATCTTTTCCAAGGCGGCTGCAAGTTTGTCGATGTCCGCCACGGCAAAGCGCAAAAGGATGTTGTTCGGAATCGCGAGTTCGCGCCCGATTGACGAATCCGATAACGCGGAAGGCTCGGTTCCGCCGTACAGTCCCTTGACGTGGGCGAGAGTGTCGTCGGAGATGGCGAACACCAGAAGTTTGCCGTCGCAAATGGTCGTGACCAGCGGATCAATTCCGTTGATCTTCTCGCCGGAATCAGGATCGGTAATTGTCATACGGTACGCCGGGCTGCCGTCGATTTCAGAACGCGAGAACGAGGCGAATTCGGCGTATTCCTCCGTGGCCTGGGCGAAGACGTTGCTGACCTCGGGGCTGGATTCGCAGACCGCCTGGAACAGTTCGCGGTATGCCGCGACGATCTTGTCCAGGTCCAGCGCACGCGAAGAGTGAACTACGGCGTAAAGGCGCGGGGCGACGAAGTTTGTCGGGTAGCCTTCGGCAAAGGCGGCGGGATCGAACTTCTCAAGGGCGCAGACACTCCACTTTATGTCGGAGGGCTCGACACCGTAGAAATGGCGGATCGCGTCAGCGCGCGACATCTCGCTGTACTTGGCAAGCTTTTCCGGAACTTTCTCAGGCGACCCCGCCTTTATCGCATCGCTGATTTCCTTCGACTTTTTCTCGGCGAGATCGTTGAAAGCGCGTATCAAAGGATCCGCATGCACTCTCCCGTAGTCGGCCACGACAACGGCAAAGGCGTTCGTGCCGACGAGAGGCTTATACGCCGCTGCAGCCCCCTGATTAACGCCATTGGCGTTTCCCCTTGAGCAGCCGCAGAAAAGGCAGACCGCGACGAGCATCGACATGTACGCATACTTGTTAACCGACTTCATTATCCTGTCTCCTTTGTTGGTTGATGACCGAGGCCAATGCCGTAAAAACACGGCAACTATGATTATATCACAATTTATGGTATAATAAACTAAACCAAAGCGGAGAGAACACGACAGGAGACATGCATGAGCGAGGAAGAGACAGACACTAGAAGCTGGTTTCTGCGGATTGCCAGCGGGGTTGTCTTCGGCCCCGTCCCGACCAAGGCGCTGCGCCTGTGGGCGGAACAAGGACGCGTACAGCCCGGAAACGAAATCTCCCTCGACAGGAAAAACTGGATTCCCGCGCCCTCCCTCGAGGAGCTGGACATTGTCTGGTACCTTGAGGACAACCAAGGAAACCTGACCGGCCCGTTCAACAAGCGCGCCGCTGAAAAACTTATCGCCGACGGGCGCGTCGGTGAAGGAACTTCAATCGTCCACAAGGATGACGCAGACCTTGCGCATCTCGTGCGACCAGCAATGGAAAACCGGCGGAAAAAGCCAGCCGGCGGCGACCCCGAACTCGATTTCGGCGCCGAAGACGAGGCGGCCCTAGCCGATGAAAATGCGCTCCGAACCGAATGCGAGGGGCTTCGCCTTCGCATTTCCGTGCTTGAAAAGAGCCAGAAGCAACTCCTTGCCGCTGCGGAAAAGGAATGCAAATCGCACGAACGCCAACTCGAGGCCGAGCGATCAAAGGTCTCGAAGCTTGAAGCCGAACTGGAAGAGGCACGGCTCGCCGAAGCCGCCGCCATCAACGCCGCAAAGTCTGTTTCCACGCAGCAGGAGGCTGCCAATGCCAAAGCGAAGGGAAAAGTCGAGGCCGCGCTTGAAGAGGTGAAAGCCAAGTACGAGGCCGACATTGCCGAGCTTGAGGCAAAGCACAAGGACGAACTAGCGGCCGCCGAAGCAAAGCGCGAGGCCGCCATTGCCCAGCTTGAAGCCAAGCACAAGGAAGAGCTTGAGTCCTCCGAGGCGAAACGCGAGGCCGCCATCGCCGAACTCAAAGCGAAGCACCAGAGCGAACTTGAGACCGCAGATGCAAAACGCAAGGCCGCTATCGCCGAGCTCGAGGCAAAGCACAAGGACGAACTAGCGGCCGCTGAGTCGCAACGCGAGACAGACCTCGCTGAGCTCGAGGCCAAGCACAAGGAAGAGTTCTCGGCCTCTGATGCGGCTTTGGTCGAAGTCAATGCGAAGCATAAGGCCGCAATCGCCGAGCTTGCGACCACGCACAAGGACGAACTTGCCGCCATGGAGGCGAAGCACGAAGCCGCCGTAGCTGGGCTGACTGCGAAACTGGAGGAGGAAACAAAAAAGCTGGAGGAACTCCAAAAGGAGTATTCCGAGCTCCTGGTCTTCTCCAACGACCGAGACGCCCAGGCCGAAACCCGCATCGCGGAACTTTCAAGACGGCCTCAGATATCCATTTCAGGCGAAGCTGACAAAGTCTTCGCCTCCGAAATCGAATACCTGAACTCCCTGTTTGACGAAGGGCAGAAGCGCCAAAAGCAGGTCCGCGAGCGAATCGACGAACTCGTCGCCCTCCGCAGCGGAGGTCTTGCCGACGCTGCGGAAAGGCAAGCCAAGATGCGGGCCGAAAAGGCCGCCATCGACCGCAGCAAAGAGGAAATCAACAACCTCAGGCTGGAGAACGCGCGCAACGTCAAGCACGCCGAGGCGCGCGAACAGGAACTTCAGCGCCGCATTCGCCTACTGGAAATCGAACTCAGCCAAACCAAGGAATCCGCCCGCGACGCGGACGAACTGCGCGAGCGAATCGCCAATCTCACGGACGCCGTCAATGACCGCGACCAGATCATCGTGCGGGAACGCCAGGAACGCGCCGCCGAACACCAGCAGCTGGAACAGGCGCAACAGGCGCTGCTCCAGCGCCTGGAAACCCTTGAAAAGCCCGCAGCGGAACACGCGGAGACCGAAAAGCCAGAGACGGAGGAAAAGCCCAAGTCCGAAACGCCTCCGCCCTCGCGAAAGAAGTTGTTCCACGCCACTCCGTGGATGAGCTTCAAGAAGTAGCGGTGACTGCCGCCACTACTCGGCGGAGACGCCGCGTATTTTTCCTTCCTTCCGACGCTTCTCGATGATGCCCTGCGCCATCTCGAAGGGCACGGCCTCGTAGCGCTCGAATGACATCGAGAAGGTGCCGCGTCCCTGGGTGAGTGTGCGGATCGTGTTGGAGTAGCCGAACATCTCGGAGAGCGGAACGAAACCGTGCACGATCTTCGTCGCGCCGCGGTCCTCCATGCCCTCGACGCGTCCGCGACGCTGGCAGAGCGAGCCTGTAGCCGCGCCCATGTAGTCCTCTGGAACCGTGACGTCCACCTTCATGACGGGCTCCAGCAGACGCGGATTGCCCTTGAGGAAGCACTGGCGGAAGCACTGGCGGCCGGCCTCGGCGAAGGCGAATTCGCTCGAGTCGACCTCGTGGTACGTGCCGTCGAAGACCGTGACCTTGACGTCGACGACTGGATAGCCGGCGAGCGGGCCGGACTCAAGGGCGCTGATGACGCCCTTTTCGACCGCCGGGATGTATTCGCCGGGAATCGCGCCGCCATGGACGTCGTTGACGAAGGTGAAGCCGCGCCCAGGCTCCTGGGGCTCCACGCGCAGATAGACGTGGCCGTACTGTCCGCGACCGCCCGTCTGCTTGGCGTGCTTGTACTGCCCCTCGTTCGGAATCGTCATCGACTCGCGGTATGCGACCTCGGGACGGCCGACCTCGCACTGCACCTTGTATTCGCGGCGCACGCGCTCGACGAGGACCTCCAGGTGGAGCTCGCCCATGCCGGCTATGATCGTCTCCTCCGTCTCCTGGTCGAACTCGACGGTGAAGGTCGGATCCTCGGCCGCGAGCGCATGAAGCGCCTTGCCGAGCTTTTCGTTGTCGTTGCGGGAGGCAGGCTTGATTGAAACGGAAATCACGGGCGGCGGGAACTCGATCGTCTCAAGCGTAATCGGATGGTCCGGGTCGCAAAGCGTGTCGCCTGTGCGGGTGTTGCTGAGGCCGGCCACGACGACTATGTCGCCGGCGTGGGCCTCATCAAGGGCCTCCTGCTTGTCGGCGTGCATGCGGAAAAGACGTCCGACGCGGCCGGTCTTTTCAAGGGTGGAGTTCAGGACCTCCTCGCCAACGCGCAGAGTTCCCGAATAGATGCGCACGTACATAATGCGCCCCATGTGCATGTCGGAGACAATCTTGAAGGCAAGGCCTGCGAACGGAGCTTCGGCGGATGGTTCGCGCGTCTCACCGGCGTCGCCGAACGCGTGAACCGCGCCGACGTCGAGCGGCGACGGAAGGTAGCGGACGACACCGTCGAGAAGAAGCTGGACGCCCTTGTTCTTGAAGGCCGTCCCGCAGAAAACGGGAACGAGGCTGCGGCTGATGCATCCCTTGCGAATGCCGCGGATGATGTCCTCCTTGGAAAGGTCGCCGTCGTTGAAGTACTTGTCCATCAGCTCCTCGTCCTGCTCCGCAGCGGACTCGACCATCTTCTGACGGGCCTCCTCGCAAACGACGCGGAGATTGGCGGGAATCTCGGAGTAGATCATCTTGACGCCCTTCGAGGCCTCGTCGAAGCGGACGGCCTGCATGTCGATGAGGTCGACGACGCCCTCGAAGGTGTCGGATGCGCCAATCGGGTAGACCATCATCACGGGGTTCCCCTTGAGGATGTTGCGGATTTCGTCGACGGTGCCGAGGTAGTCCGCGCCGATGCGGTCCATCTTGTTGACGAAGCAGATTTTCGGGACCTTGTAGTTCTCGGACTGCCGCCAGACCTGCTCGGACTGCGGCTGTACGCCGCCGACCGCGCAGAAGACCGCGACCGCGCCGTCGAGGACGCGAAGCGAGCGCTCGACCTCGGCCGTGAAGTCGACGTGGCCCGGGGTGTCGATAAGGGTGATGCGGTGCTCTTTCCAGGGGACCACAGTCGCGGCTGAGGCTATGGTTATACCGCGCTCCTGCTCCTGGTCCATGGAGTCCATGGTGGCGGCGCCGTCATGGACTTCGCCAAGCTTGTGGTTCACCCCGCTGTAGTAGAGGATGCGCTCCGAACACGTCGTCTTGCCGGCGTCGATGTGTGCCATGATGCCGATGTTGCGGACTTTGTCCAGTGGAAAAATGTCTGCCATTCTATCTTCCCTCCCAATGCGGGGAACCCAATGTTACCCTCAAAAAACGTATCGAATTATTATCTCACCCCAGTTGACTGAAATCAAGCCTAAAGTGCTATTTCGGAGGTGTGGGCGCACATGGGGAATGGCATCCAGCGCGCTGGATGCCATTCCCCATGTGCGCCCACACCAATTTTTGTGCTATCATCTTCATGCAACTGGGAGAAACATGTGAAACGATTTGAAAACAAGGTTGTTTTTGTAACCGGCGGCAGCCGCAACACGGGACTCGACATCGTCGGGCGCTTCGTCAGTGAAGGCGCGACGGTCTGGATGTGTGGCTCAACTAAGGAATCCACCGCCAAGGGCGCGGCGGAGCTAGCGCGACGCGGCGTAAATGGCGTCAACGCCATCGCGTGCGACATTTCCGACGCGGGGCAGGTCGCCAGCCTCTTCGATGAAATCGAACGAGTCAACGGACGTCTGGACATTCTCGTCAACAACGCGGCCAACCAGGGAATCGGCCAGGGAGGCCCGCTTGAGATGGATCCCATGGGCATTGTCGATGTGTTCAAGACAAATGTCGTCGGCGGCTTCCGCGTGACGCAGGAGGCCTGCCGCCGCTTCTTCGTAAAGCAGGAGACGCGCGGATGCGTCGTATTCCTCTCCTCCAACACGGCGCGACGCGCCATAAGGAACCGCACCGCCTATTGCGCCAGCAAGGGCGCGATAAACTCGCTGGTGCGTTCGCTGGCGCTCGACCTCGGCCCCCTCGGCATCCGTGTGAACTGCTGTGCGCCGGGATACATCAACACGGAACGCTGGAAAACCCTCGATCCCGCCATTGCAGCCCGTCGCCGCAAGAACTGTCCCCTCGGCCGTGAAGCCACTGGTGCGGACATCGCCGGTGTGGTCGCCTTTCTTGCGTCGGACGACGCCTCAAACATGACCGGGGAAATCATAACGGTAGACGCCGGCTGCTCATGCCAGCACATGCCGGTGGACTGCGATTGCTAAAGGATTCCCAATCATGAAAATCACGGCCATAAAGACATTTTGCATCGACTGCTTCCGCACGAACTGGGTCTTCGTCAAAGTACCCACGGACGAAGGGATCTCGGGCCTCGGCGAGGGCACGCTCGAATACAAGGAGAACGCGCTTCTCGGCGCAATCTCCGACCTGGAGCACGCCATCGTCGGCAAGGACCCGTTCGACACCGAGTGGATCTGGCACGAGAACTACCGCGACGCCTACTGGCGCGGCGGCCCTGTCCTTATGAGCGCCCTTTCCGCCATCGACATGGCGCTGTGGGACATCAAGGGCAAGGCGCTTGGACTCCCTGTCTGGAAACTCATTGGCGGGAAGTGTCGCCCTGGCGTCCCCTGCTACGCCAACTGCTGGTTCTCCGGCGCGCGTGAGCCGGCCGACTTCGCGGAGAAGGC
>JAEEGI010030466.1_pt1 | contig 10143 bp, 10 predicted proteins | sample 8958751 | NCBI WGS metagenome assembly JAEEGI01 (sample SAMN16246545, study PRJNA631951) | gut metagenome | biome: gut microbiome; feature: rumen; material: KS-attached | host: Bos | place: Iran: Karaj | collected 2018-10 | reverse complement strand
GGGCAACGGGAGCGTCAACGCCGTCGCTCGAGAACATCAAGATGTGAACGATGGTGTTGGCGTGATAATTGGAAGGGAACAGAGGCCTGAGAACGCGGTCAACAAGACGCGCGGTCAGGATCTCGTAGTCGCTGGCGCGGCCCTCGCGACGGGTGAAACCGCCGGGGAAACGGCCATAAGCGGAGAATTTCTCCTTGTATTCAACAGTCAGGGGCATGAAGTCAACGCCCTCGTCGGCCTCCTTGGCCGAGCATACGGTGGCCAACAACATGGTGTTGTTCAGCCTCAATTCAACAGCTCCATCGGCTTGCTCAGCAAGCTTTCCAGTCTGCAGAGTGATCTCACGTCCGTCACTCAGTACGATGGTTTTTGTAGTAGGTGTCATAAAAAATTACTATAGATAATGTAAAAAATCGCGCAAATGTACAACAAAATTTCCACATAACCGCCATATTTTCGGCAAATTAACAACAATTCAGCAAACTAGAAAAGGAAAACAACAAATACAACACACTCATTTCCAGCATTTTAAAGACAACTTAAACAACTTGAACAACAATTCCTTGAGATGGGTGCTTCCACGACAAATTATGGCCTGCAGTTTGGAAATTGCCGAAATACTTGTATATTTGCAGGGTAAAAAATCTAGAAATCACAAACTTACACAAAAAAGAATTGATGGGTCTATGACTCTTTTATCACGATGGTAAAGGTACAGAAATTCACGGTAAATCCTTTTATGGAGTGCACCCACATTATCTGGGATGAAACGGGCGAGGCCGTCATCATCGACTGCGGTGTGTACAAGTATGGCGAGCGTGAACGTTTCATTCGATTCATCGAGCAGGAGAAGTTGCGCCCTGTGCGCCTGCTGCTCACCCATGCCCATCACGACCACCTGTACGGGAACGACCTGATACGCGACCGTTACGGTTTATTGCCCGAAGTCCACAAGGATGACGAATGGATCATGAAGGACCACCTGCTCATACGCATGGCCCAGATTCACAAAAAGTATCCCTATGAGATTCCCATGCCCGAGCATTACCTCACCGACGGCGAAGAAATACCTTTTGGCAACCATAAACTGAAGGTCATCCACACGCCTGGGCATTCTCCCGGCTCGGTGTTCTTTTACTGCGAAGAGGCAGGCATCGCTTTTTCGGGTGACACTGTGTATGATGACGACATCGGCAGCAGCAACCTGACTGGCGGCAACTACGACCAGTTGATGGACTCCATCGACTACATCCTTCAGTTGCTCCCCGACGATACCGTCGTTTACCCTGGCCACGGGGCGAAAACCTCCATTGGCCGAATCAAGTCCCGCAATCCGGCCATAACCGGCGGCTCGATTTACTGAACGAAATGGTGAGGACAGATTGATATTGGCGACCGAAACCTGACGATGGGATATATTTGCAGAATTATTTGAAAAACATAAAAGAATCAATCTGACGATGAGTTTGTGGCCATGGCTTCCTTGCATCAACGTTTACCGTAGGCGCACAACAACAGGGAGGGCGCGCCAGGACGCCGGAAAAGGCCAAACCGCTTAAGACATTGACAGGCCAATAAGGCATTCAGCAACAATTCGACTCTGTGGGGTCCACTTCATTATTCGCCTCAGGATTTTCAATCGGACTCAAGCCGAGAAATTTAAATTCATTAATAAAACAGCCCTTTATTATTTTTAATTTTTATACATATTTTCGTTCAATTTCTCGGTGCGAAGCGCGGACATAATTACAAGCTTGACTTATGACACAGCACCCACGTTTTATGTGTCGACTTGTTAACAAGTGCGAAAATTGGGGCGCGTTTGGTTTGGCTGTTTTATTTATTTAATGTATATTTGCACCGCATTTAAGGGCATTTTGGTGACAATGGCCTGCGGGGTTTCTCGTAAGTGATTGTTCCTTAGTGCATTTGATGTAATTGTTTTAACCTGCCAAAAATTAAACAACCAAATACTAACATCTTTATGGATTTATCAATTTTCGGAGTACAGAGCACGACGATGGCGATTACGGCGGCGTTGACCGGTGTGTTGCTGGTAGTCGGCGCCCTGGTTATCGCGTGGCTCATTGGCCCGCGCAGTTACACCAAGAAGAAAGGTGAGCCCTTCGAGTGCGGTATCCCCACCCGAGGCGACTCGATGGCCCAGTATCACGTGGGTTATTACCTGTTTGCCATCCTGTTCCTGATGTTTGACGTGGAGACGGTCTTCCTGTTCCCGTGGGCAACCATCTGCAAGAACATCGGCAGTCAGGCCCTGCTTGCCGTGGGCACTTTCCTGGTTATTCTCGTTTTAGGTCTGGCTTATGCCTGGAAGAAAGGAGCGTTGAGATGGAAGTGAAAATCAAGTCGATGAAGCATGAGGACTTCAAGGACAACGAGTATATCGACAACCTGGTAGAGCAACTGCGCGCCGGCGGCACCAACATCATCGTGGGCAAGCTGGACCAACTGATGAACTGGGGTGTGAGCAACTCATTGTGGCCGCTGTGCTTCGGCACCAGCTGCTGCGCTATCGAGTTCATGTGCCTGGGCGCTGCCCGCTACGACATGGCCCGTTACGGCTTTGAGGTGGCCCGCAACAGCCCCCGCCAGGCCGACTACATCATGTGCCAGGGCACCATCAACTACCGCATGGCCCCGGCCCTGAAGCGCCTGTACGAGCAGATGGCCGAGCCCAAGTATGTGATTGCATGCGGCTCGTGCACCGTGAGCGGCGGTCCGTTCAAGAACAGCTACTGCGTGGTCAAGGGCGTTGACGAGATCATCCCCGTCGACGTGTACCTGCCCGGCTGTCCTCCCCGCCCCGAGGCCTTCTTCTATGCCCTGATGCAGCTGCAACGCAAAATCAAGGTGCAGAAGTACTTTGGCGGCGTGAACCGCAAGGAGAAACTCGACGGCCTCAAGTATGACGCTGAAGCCATGAAGGAAGAAGCCAAGTAAAACCCGATTAAAATCCATTATAATATGGCAGAGATACAAGACAAAATCACCCAGTTGTGCCCCCAGGCTCAGGTTGACACCACCGGCGAGTTCCCGCTGGTCACCGTTGATGACGCACAGTGGCACGACCTGGCACGCGCACTGAAGACCCAGCTGCACTACGACGTGCTGAGCGCCGTGGTCGGCATGGACTGGACCGAGGCCCTGGGCTGCGTATATTACCTGACCAACACCAGCACCCACGAGTTGCTGCACGTGAAAGTCGCCACCACCGACCGCGAGAATCCCCGCCTGCACTCGGTGTGCGACCTGTGGCCCGTGGCCAACTTCCAGGAGCGCGAGGTGTATGACTTCTACGGCATCGTGTTCATCGGCCATCCCGACATGCGCCGCATGTTCCTGCGCACCGACTGGGTGGGTTACCCCCTGCGCAAGGACTATGACCCCGCCACCAACCCCCTGCGCCTCGACGACGAGACCAACGAGGACTATACCTGCCGTTGGGTCGAGGACGAGAACGGCAAGGTCACCAAAATCGAAGGCAAGGTGTTTGAAGACGACGAGTATGTCGTCAACGTGGGCCCGCAGCACCCGTCAACCCACGGTGTGATGCGTTACCGCGCCAGCCTGGACGGCGAGATCGTGAAGAAAATCGACGTCGTGAGCGGCTACATCCACCGCGGCATCGAGAAGATGTGCGAGAGCCTGACCTATCCCCAGATGCTGCTCTACACCGAGCGCATGGACTACATGGCCGCCCACATCAACCGCCACTGCATGTGCATGTGCGTCGAGAAGGCCCTCGGCCTTGAGGTGCCCCGCCGCGCCGAGCTCATCCGCCTGATGATGGACGAGCTGATGCGTCTGTCGTCCCACTTGCTGAGCTACGGCTGCTTGACGATGGACCAGGGTGCCACGACGGCATTCTTCTACGGTTTCCGCGACCGTGAGTTGATTTATGACATCTTTGACCGCACCTGTGGTGCCCGCATGTCGATGAGCTACAGCACCATCGGCGGCGTGGTGGCCGACGTGCACGAGGACTTCATCAAGGACGTGCGCCACGCGTGCGACGTGATTGAGAAGAACCTCAAGGAATACCACAAGCTGTTCACCGGCAACGTCATCGCCGTGAACCGCATGACCGGCGTGGGCATCCTGACGAAGGAAGACGCCATCGCCTATGACATCACCGGCCCCTCTGGCCGTGCCAGCGGTTGGCACTGCGACGTGCGCAAGACCAACCCCTACTCGCTCTACAACGAGTTCGACTTTGACGAGGTCGTTTACGAGAACGGCGACTCGATGGACCGCTACATGGTCCGCATGAAGGAGATGGAGCAGTGCATCAAAATCCTGCGCCAGGCCTGTGACAAACTCGAGGCCGAGGGCATCCAGGGCGAGTACATCGCTCCCAAGGTTCCCAAGATGATGAAGCTGCCCGCCGGTCACTGGTACCAGCAGGTAGAGGCCAGCCGCGGCGCCTTTGGCGTTTACATCGAGAGTGACGGCAACACCAAGCCCGTGCGTGTCCACTTCCAGTCACCGTGCTTCAACTTGATTGGCGTGGTGGACCTGACGTGCAAGGACAATATGATTGCCGACCTGATTACCATCACCGCGTCGCTCGACTTCGTTATCCCCGACATCGACCGCTAAGAGTTTATTTGCCAGAACAAAAACAACTAAAAAAGGAAACAAGATATGTATGACTTCGGAATAGTCACTAAATGGTTGGATGACTGGATGAACGGCTTCATGCCCGGCTGGTTGACCACGACAATCGAGTGTGTGCTGGTGGCAGTGGGACTGCTGGTAGCTTATTCGCTCATCGCCATGTTCTACATCTTCTACGAGCGCAAGGTGTGCGGCTGGATCCAGTGCCGCCTGGGCCCGATGCGTGTGGGCAAGTGGGGCTTGCTCCAGGTGTTTGCCGACGTGATCAAGATCCTGCAGAAGGAGCTGATTACCCTGTGGCACACCGACAAGTTCCTGTTCAAGCTCGCGCCCTATCTGGTGCTCATCGCCTCGATGCTCACCTTCGCCTGCCTACCTTGGGGCAAGGGCCTGCAAATCGTTGACATGAACATCGGCGTGTTCTTCATCATCGCCGTGTCGTCGATCGGTGTGCTGGGCATCCTGCTCGCCGGTTGGGCAAGTAACAGCAAATATACCCTGATTGGCGCTATGCGCTCGGGTGCCCAGATGATCAGCTACGAGCTGAGCTGCGGCATCTCGATCCTGACGATTGTGTGCCTGGCCGGCACCATGTCCATCACGGGCATCGTCGAGGCGCAGCAGGACGGCTGGTTCCTGTTCAAGGGCCACCTGCCCGCCATTCTTGCGTTCATTATATATATGATTGCCGCCAATGCCGAGAACAACCGTGGCCCGTTTGACCTCCCCGAGGCCGAGCACGAGCTCACCGCCGGTTACCACACCGAGTATTCGGGTATCCACTTCGGCTTCTTCTACCTGGCCGAGTACCTGAACCTGTTCATCGTGTCGGGCATCGCCACGCTGCTCTTCCTGGGCGGCTGGATGCCGTTGCACATTCCCGGTTGGGAGGGTTTCAACCACATCATGGACTTTATCCCCAGCGTGGTTTGGTTCCTGGGCAAGGCCTTCTTTATCACCTTCATCTTCTTCTGGATCCGCTGGTCGTTCCCGCGCGTGCGCATCGACCAGATGCTGGCCCTGGAGTGGCGTTACCTCATGCCCATCGGCCTGGTGAACCTGGTGGTGATGGCCATCGTGGTGACCCAGAAGTGGTACTTTGGCGCCTGATGCAATGAAAAATCAACAATAACAACAATATAAAGTCAATAATAGCATTATGGCTGAGAATTATGGAAAAATAACCCAAGTCATCGGACCCGTTGTCGATATCGCGTTTGAGAGCGAGGGCGCTACGCGTCCTCCCATCTACACCGCGTTGTCGGTCGAGCGTCCCGATGGCAGTGAACTCATTCTGGAGGTCGAGCAGCACGTGGGTGAGAACACCGTGCGCTGCGTGGCTATGGACAGTACCGACGGTCTGAAACGCGGTGCCCGCGTCAAGTCGCTCGGTCAGCCCATCAGCGTGCCCACGGGAGACCAGATCAAGGGTCGCCTGTTGAACGTGATTGGCCAGAGCATTGACCACCTGGAGCCCCTGAAGGAAGGTTCACGCCGAGCCATCCACCAGCCAGCTCCCCCCTTCAGTGACCTGTCCATCTCACAGGAGATCCTGTACACGGGTATCAAGGTCATCGACTTGATCGAGCCCTTCAGCAAGGGTGGTAAGATCGGTCTGTTCGGTGGTGCCGGTGTGGGCAAGACGGTGCTCATCATGGAGCTGATTCACAACATCGCACACGGCCACAACGGCTTCTCGGTATTCACCGGCGTGGGTGAGCGCACCCGCGAGGGTAACGACCTGCTGCGCGAGATGATCGAGAGCGGCGTTATCAACTACGGCGACAAGTTCAAGGAAGGCCTCGAAAAGGGCGAGTGGAACCTCAAGGACGTCGACATGAAGGCGGTCGAGGGTTCACAGGCCACCCTCGTGTTCGGCCAGATGAACGAGCCTCCCGGTGCACGTCTGCGCGTGGCCCTGTCGGGTCTGACCGTGGCCGAGCAGTTCCGCGACCAGGACGGTGGCGGTAAGGACATCCTGCTGTTCATGGACAACATCTTCCGTTTCACCCAGGCAGGTAGTGAGGTATCGGCACTGTTGGGCCGCATGCCGTCGGCCGTGGGTTACCAGCCCACGCTGGCCAGTGAGATGGGTAAGCTGCAAGAGCGCATCACCTCGACCAAGACGGGCAGTATCACCTCGGTACAGGCCGTGTATGTGCCTGCCGACGACTTGACCGACCCTGCACCCGCAACGACGTTCAACTTCCTGGATGCCACCTGCGTGTTGAGCCGCAAGATCGCCGAGCTGGGTATCTACCCTGCCGTCGACCCGCTGGCATCGACCTCGCGCATCATGGACCCGAACATCATCGGCGAGGAGCACTACGATGTCGCCCAGCGCGTGATTCACCTGCTGCAGAAGTACAACGAGCTGCAGGACATCATCGCCATCCTGGGTGTTGAAGAGCTCAGTGACGAGGACAAGCTGGTTGTATCGCGCGCACGCCGCGCCCAGCGCTTCCTGTCACAGCCCTTCTTCGTGGCCGAGCAGTTCACCGGTCTGCCCGGTGTAATGGTTCCGCTGGCCGAGACTATCCGTGGCTTCAAGATGATCCTCGACGGCGAGGTAGACGACCTGCCCGAGCAGGCATTCCTGAGCGTCGGCACCATCGACGAGGCCATCGCCAAGGGCAAGAAACTGCTCGAACAGAGCTAATATTGCACTACTATCTATTCAGTCATACATTATACTATATAAAACATGACACTCAAAATCATATCGGCTGAACAAATCGAGTTTGAAGGCACCGTCGAGCAGGTGACGCTTCCCGGCGTCATGGGCCAGTTCCAGGTGCTCAAGAACCATGCCGCACTCATCGCCGCACTCAAGGCGGGCCGCATGAGCTATGTGGCCGATGGCAGCACCGTGGAGCGTGACATTCACGGCGGTGTGGCCGATGTTAAAGATAATGTGGTGTCGGTTTGCCTGTATTAACGCAACACTATGAAGAAAGCAATCACAGCAATCATCGCGGTCGTTATCGTCGCACTCATGGCACTGGGATATGCCGACACGGCAGCCCATCGCGCCCACAGCGGTGCCGAGACCGAGGTGGATCCCCAGGAGATCATCTTTGAGCACCTGGGCGATGCCTATGGCTGGGAGGTGCCGTTCAACCATAGCAAGCGCATCCCGTTACCCGTTATCGTGCGCGCCCAGGACGGCTCGTGGCATGCCTTCATGTCGAGCCGCCTCGAGGACGGTGCACAGTATGACGGCTTCCAGATTGCCCAGGGCGGTGACTACAACAACAAGGTGGTCCAGATTCTGCCCGACGGTAGCCAGTACCGCCCCGTGGACCTGTCCATCACCAAGAACGTGGCCGGCATCTTCATTGCCGCCCTGCTGGTGCTGATCATGGTCTTCAAGATACGCAACTGGTACAAGAAGAACGGAATGAAGGCACCGCGCCGCTTTACCGCAGCCCTGGAGCTGGTAGTGGACTTTGTCTATACCGACACCATCCGCCCCATCATGGGCAAGGAGGCGCCCAAATACGGCCCCTACCTGCTGACGGTATTCTTCTTTATCCTGACGATGAACCTGCTGGGTCTGATCGTCATCTTCCCCGGTGGTGCCAACCTGACGGGTAACCTGGCGGTGACGGCCGTGCTCGCGGTCATCACCTTCCTGGTGACTAACCTGACGGGCACCAAGCACTACTGGAAAGAGATGTTCTGGCCCGACGTGCCCACGGCGCTCAAGTGCCCCGTGCCCCTGATGCAGGTCATCGAGCTGTTTGGCATCTTCACCAAGCCCATCGCCCTCATGATTCGTCTTTTTGCCAACATGATGGGTGGCCACATGGTGGTGATCGTGTTCATGCTGCTGATCTTCATCTTTGGCAGTATGTTCGGCACCGCAGTGGGTGGAGCCATGACGCCGCTCTCGGTAGCGCTGTCGCTGTTCATGCTCCTGCTCGATGTGCTGGTGAGCTTCATCCAGGCCTATGTGTTCACGATCCTTTCCACCATGTTCATCTCGATGGCCCATGTCCACGAGCATGCCGAGTGAGCGCTGAACACCAGGCATTATTATCAATAACAGAATAACAAATAAATAACAATAACAAACTAAAAAAACTTTACGACTATGTTAGGAATGATTTTATTAGAGGCTATGGCCAACCTTGGCGCAGCAATTGGAGCAGGTATCGCAGCTATCGCAGCAGGTATCGGTATTGGCAGAATCGGTGGCTCGGCCATGGAGGCAATCGCCCGCCAGCCCGAATCGACCGGTGACATCCGCAGCAACATGATTGTTATCGCCGCTCTTATCGAGGGTGTTGCTTTCTTTGCACTCATCGTCTGCATCCTGGCCATCTTCATCAAGTAATCCACCCTTAACCGGTTTACCAGATGGAACTTTTCAAGCCTGAATTTGGCCTGGCGTTCTGGATGTTCATCGCATTCCTGTGCCTCTTCGGCATCCTTGCCAAGTGGGCATGGCCCTTCATCATCAAGAGTATGGAGGAACGTGCCGACCTGATTGACAAGGGGGTAGCCTATGCCCAGGAAGCCAAAGCACATCTTGACAATGCCAAGGCCGAGGCAGACAAGTTGATTGCCGAAGCCCGCAACGAGCAGGCCGACATCCTGCGTGAGGCAGCCAAGATGCGCAACGAGCTCATCGAGAAAGCCCACGGCGAGGCAGCCGACGAAGCCAAGAAGGTGACCGAGGCGGCTCAGGTGTCGCTTGAGCAGGCACGCAAGGAGGCCGAGAAGACGCTGCGCAAAGAGGTGGGCGACCTGGCGCTGCAAATCGCCGAAAAGGTGATTCGCAAGAACATCGCCAGCGACGACGCCCAGCGCGCGCTTGTCGACCAATATCTGAGTGAGGTTGAGACTAAAAACTAATGCGATATGAGTGACGGACTGATTCCTCGCCGATACGCCAAAGCGCTGTACAAGTACGCCACCGAGATGGGTGACGCACAAGAGATTTATGAGCTCTTGAAGGGCCTGAGTTTCCGCTACACCGCTATCGACGAACTCAAGCGCGCTGTGCTCAATCCAGAAATCTCTGACGAGGCCAAGGGTGCCTATATGCTCAAACTCGCCGGCGGCAAGCCCGGCAGCTCGCTGGACAAGTTCCTGCTGCTGTGCGTTCGCAACAACCGCTCCGAGTATCTGCAGAAGATCTCCCTCGCCTATGTCGATCTCTACCGCGAGCTCCATGAGATTGCCCACGTGGTCATCACCACGGCGGTCCCCATGCCCGAGGCCGAGGTCAATGCCATTATCGACATCGTTAAAAAGCGCCTGGGCGCGATGGAGCTCGAAATCGAGCAGGTCATCGACCCCGAGTTGATTGGCGGCTTCACCGTGGTCATCAACGGACTGGTGCTTGACGCGTCGGTAAAGAGAGAATTGAACGAATTGCGAATTCAACTGCAAAAGAAATAGACAACACGATGATTAATCCCAGTGAAATATCTGATATACTGAAACAGCAGCTCGTCGATGACATCGCCAAGCGCCAGGTTGCCTTTGAGGAAGAAG
>JAEEGI010030459.1_pt1 | contig 10144 bp, 11 predicted proteins | sample 8958751 | NCBI WGS metagenome assembly JAEEGI01 (sample SAMN16246545, study PRJNA631951) | gut metagenome | biome: gut microbiome; feature: rumen; material: KS-attached | host: Bos | place: Iran: Karaj | collected 2018-10 | reverse complement strand
CAAATGCTATAAATAAACCAAATAGCTTAAATACAATACCAAATATACCTTAAACATTTTGAAACAATTTAAAGCCCGATAATCCAAAACTCATTAAACCGAATGGTTTAATTAAATATAAAAAGAATTCATTAACTTCATTAGAATTAAATACATGAAGTATTAATGCCAATAAAGCGAACGAAATCATTATTTCAATGCTCAAAATCCACGAAAGAATATTGCTAATTCGAGTCTTAATACCTATTTCGTTTTCTTCACTACTATATTGAAGACATTCATACACTCGCGGTCTTATCTCTCGCAAGACAAAACGTCCATCGATTTCTTCTGTTAGCTTCACACCAGAAAAAACAATTATATTTTCGCCCCATTCCGCTAGCGCCTGCACCCTTGCAACCATAAGATTTTCCACTGGTATATCAAAATCCCATTTAAGTTTATAATCTTCTTTTTTCAGTATATAAGTATCAATGCTATTGGCATTTTTCTTTCTATCATAGTATTTATAGATGCTGCCTAGCAAAAGAATCCCGAACAAATATAAGATATATTTTAGTAACTCCACATCAAGCATACTGTTATTGTTTACAAAAAAATCCTTATCTATAAACCCTAGTATTTCGATTAAAAACAATGCCAAAAACATAATACTTGACATTATCAATTGGATTATATGCTCTTTTGTCTTAAAAAAATTTGACTTAATCACTCCAAACAAGAACATAAACAGTACTACAAGTAATTCCAGAACTATTCCAAATATTATTTCTATCACTTTTTCTAATTAACTCCTATCCAATATTGTGTCAGATACAACTTCTGCACTCTCTTTACCAGCATAACCCTTCTTCACCCATCTCTAGGTTCTGCTGCTTTACACCATAAATCATAAGGACATGCTTTGAATCTCTAAGCCATATAACACTTCCTATTGGTAATAAATCTTTAATATTCACGGTAACCTCATACTATTAGAACATAATAAATAGTTTTGCTATACCTATAAATATCATGAAGCATCCAAAAATTATAAAAATGTATTTGGTAATCCCCTCAACATTCTTAAACAACTTAATTGCCACCCCACCTAAAAATACTAATCCTATCCCACCAAAAATACCTAAAAGTACATTATTTATGTTGGTATTATCAAAATTATGAAATCCAATTACCAGTAGAAAAGATTCTACTAAAGCCAAAAAAGCTATCATTATTGCAGATATATAAGAAATAATTGATTTTACATTATAATTATCCAACCTATCTATAGATATACATTCATATGTATTCTCTCCAATAGATTTACACACAAAAATGGCATCTATTTCCGTCTCAGGTACTACAGATGTAAAAACAATTGTTATGTTATTAGACACAGCATATTTAGTAACATTTGGCATTAAAACAAATGAATTTCCCAGTAATAAATCAAAATCTTCACTTAATTTATATTCTTCTTTTTTTAATTGGATATTTATTAATATTTCATTGTTTTTCTTTATATCGTAGTATCTATATATACTACATACAAAAAAAATTGCATATATAACTATAAATCCTATAATCGTATCTGCTGATAACATCTTATTCACTTCAAGTGCATAGTCTGGCATTAATTTGGCTATTATATAAACAGCTAAACATAGAATTAGCGAACCTGCAGACAAACCCAATTGAAAATTATATTTTTTTAATTTATATGAATTACCTGGAAATAATTCCAAAACTATACAGAACATTAATATAAATAATATCAACGATGCAATCATTATTGCTTCTACTATCATTTTATAAAGTCCTTCCTTAACTTTTTCCAAGTATTATTTCTGCAGTATCTAATATTTCATTGGATACAAATCCCGCTAAATCATTGTATTTTATTGAAACTGCACTTGTATCGCTCATATGTGCCCCTTACTCAAGCTCATCTAGCAGATTATTCTCTTTTGTTTCCAAAGCTCCAAGCTGTCTTCTGTATTCAGCATCTAAATCATCATAAAAATTGGTTTGCTTATTCTGCATTTCGTTTAATAAAGATTCTCTTTCAGTATATATCTCCATTAATTCAACATCTGGTTGCATAGGCATATCATCATTGACAAGATTATTGAACTTGTTTTTTTGAAAAATGAGTTCTTCATTTCCCATTTCTATTTGCTGCTTTAATAAACTATATTTTTCGTCCAAATCAAATTTTTCCCGTCTCACTTGAGCTATCTCAGATTGTAGATCTCTTTTTTCTTCCATACAGCTCCCCCGTTAATCAATTCTATTAGCATAGAACTCGCTTAGCTTGTCTATAAAATTTTGCCTACTTTCATCTTCAAATCCTCTGAAGATAACTTTTTCAATATCCTTATGCATAAACAGAAATTGCGAGTTCTCCCCCATGTTTCCTTCAGGATAGAGCACGCCAATATAGTCGTATTCTTCACCAGTCTCTAGGTTCTGCTGCTTTACACCATAAATCATAAGGGCATGCTTTGAATCTCTAAGCCATATAACACTTCCTATTGGTAATAAATCTTTGATATCCACGGTAACCTCCTATAAGAACAATAGAATCTTAAATGTTTTTACTGAAAAAAATACATAAAACCAACAAATGCTATAAATAAACTAAATAGCTTAAATACAATGCCAAATATACCTTCAACATTTTGAAAAGTTTTAAATCCTGCCAATCCAAAGCTCATTAAAGCAAATGGTTTCATTAAATATAACAAAAATTCATTAACTTCATTAGAACTAAACACATGAAGTGTTGCCACAAACAAAGCGACTGCAATCATTGATGTTATGCTCAAAGCCCATGAAAGCATGTTGCTAATTCGAGTCATAATACCTATTTCGTTTTCTTCACTACTATATTGAAGACATTCATACACTCGAGGTTTTATCTCTCTCAAGACAAAACGTCCATCGATTTCTTCTGTTAGCTTCACACCAGAAAAAACAATTATGTTTTCGCCCCATTCCGCCAGTGCCTGCACTCTTGCAACCATAAGATTTTCCACTGGTATATCAAAATCCCATTTAAGCTTATAATCTTCCTTTTTCAGTATATAAACATCAATGCTATTGGAATTTTTCTTTCTATCATAGTATTTATAGATGCTACCTATAAAAATTATTCCTATCAAAACTAAGAATGCTTTAAGTAATTCTAAATCAACTATACTGTTATTATTGACAAAAAAATCCCTGTCAATAAGTCCTATAATTCCTAAAGACAGCACTGCCGCAAACATGATAGTTGACATTATCAATTGAATCACATGCTCTTTGGTTTTAAATGTATTTGACTGTATTACACCAAACAGAAACATTAATAATACGACAACTGCCTCAAAAACTATTCCAAGTATTATTTCAATCATTTTTGCTAATTAACTCCTATCCAATCCAATATAGTGTCAGATACAACTTCTGCAGTATCTTTCTTTTCGCCTTGTTTTTTTTCTGTATAATTTTCTACACCTACATTAATCGCCCATATAGCGCCCACAGTAATCGCACCAACAGCCACCACTGGTAAAGTAGCACCAAAAAGTGTTGTTGCCACTGCTGTCACGGTAGCTCCTAATAATATATCCACCCCAGTCTCTATTGCTGTCTCAGCTTTAGCGCGCGTCTTGCTCATGGTTGGGTCATATTTCCTCTCTTCCATATTATCTATGTAATTTACACCTGCTGATAACGCTGCACCGCCCCACTTTGTTGCTACTTTTAAGTTCTTTGCAACGGTAGCATTCTTTCCAACCAACTTAGGCAAATAATCCATCTCACTTTTAAATGACCTGAGAAAAGTCTGCCCTTTTGAAAGACTGCTTACAGTTTCGCCTTCTTTTAAGAGGGCACTAACAGCTCCACCTTTTGTGAAATCACCTAGTAATGTAGCTTTTAGATTAGGTGTATCAGAATATGCGTTACTTACATATTTGCCAAAGTTACCGACTTCACCCTGTGCAAATCCAAGAATACTTTTTGCAACGCTGTTTGAATCGCCCTTAGCAATTCCATCACCTAATTTGTATATAGACTTAGCATAGCTTCCTAATGCTCCGAATTTACCAATTTCATTAAAAATAAAGTCTGCGCTCTCGTTACCAGCATAACCTTTCTTCACACCTGCAATGATTTGAAGGCTTTCTTCTAATTCCTTTGGTGTAGCACCAGCTTTCATTGCCATTACAAGTTTTTGATAAATTTCATATTCATACGGTGTTAGTTCATTAATCTTCTTGGATAAAAGCTTATCTGTTTTATCGATATCAATTTTCCCATCTTTATCCAATAAACCCTTTGCAACTTCTTCAATTCCGTCCTCAAACTTCTCGTTCAGTTTTTCTATTCCCTGCTGCCATTCAGAAGTGTCAGGTATGTTGTAGGTCCCGTTGGAAAAACTGAAAGCAATTGCCTCCATACCTTGATTTACATATTCTCTATATGAAATACTGTTCTGAAAGAAGCCTCTTGATTTCTCTTGAACGCTATCAAAAAAATCTCTCTTAGCACACCAGTATTGCCATGCTCTACGATGATTATCTGAACAGCCATCCCAATAAGATGCTTCCGAATGCCAATGAGATGCTATTGCTGGATCATCAGTTGAATATGCCTTATTTCTACAATCTGCTGCCCTGCTTGCGCAATTGAGTTCCTCTGTCTTTTCGGCAGATATTCGTTCCAAAATATATGCGCCATCTAAATATCCACCATGGGCGCCACCACCAAGCATCGCATTTAATGCTGCATGGTCTGCACTATCATACTCATTTGCGTAGACCATTGCTTTTATCAAAGATACATACGCTTTACATTGATTCTTAATTGCATCTGCCGACTTGCCAGAATCTTCCATTTGCTGTCCTGCTACAAATACTTCTGCAATCTTTGAGAGGTATTCATTTCTTAAAGCCAGATTGTCTATAGCCGCTGCACATTGTGCCTTTAGCTTTTCTTGATCTAAAATATCATTACTTGTCATAATTATTCCTACCCTTCCGTATTACCAAGAGCAGCATTGTAATAATTTGTAAGAGATGCCTCCATCTCATATAAGTCGTTTCCTATGTTGTCTAAATTAATCTTTTCCTGCACTGCCATTTTTTCAAATACTTTTTTATACTTTTTTTCTTTTGCAATAGCCTCATGTGCTGCTGCATTAGCAGTTATTGTGCTATTGTGGTCCAGTACTGCATAAGAAAGAACAGAGCCCAAATTGCCTCCATTCCCCTCTATTGCTTTACCTAATTCCGCTAAATCATTGTATTTTATTGAAACTGCACTTGTATCGCTCATAATATATTCCTACTTTCTATACACAAACTCCTCATTAGACAGCTTGATAACATCTCCATCTCGAAGCTCCTGAGGCTGGCCTGCCACAAGCATTACATCGTTAAGGAATGTGCCATTCTTAGAATGATTATCTTCAACAAAAACGCTATTGCCTTTGATTGTAAAGACAGTGTGCTGTCTACTAATTGTGTTGTTATCGCGGATGCAGTAATCACAATGTAAATCATCCTTACCTATACAGAAGTTTGTCTTAGTGATTGCAATATTTTCATTGTTCTTTGTGCGCTCAAGACAGCCACCGTTTAACTGCTGAGATGGTGCTGCCATGTTTTTGCCTGTCATGGAATCACTTACACTTGTACCTGCACCTAAAACTGTTGTGTCAGAAGTGTTTGTATCTATTGCAACCCCTGATGGGACTGTAGACTGTGCGTGATATTGTGGTATTGGATTTGCCTTTACTGACTGCTCATCTTTTTTAGCTGAATTTGCCTTGTTTCCTTTTAATAAAATAATGACAACCCCCACTACTAACGCAATAACAACTACTGCCAAAATAATTGTCATTATAATAATCCATACAGGAATAGACTCTTCTTTTTCAACAATCTGTGGCTCCACTGGTTCAACTTTTTCTGCCTCTATTTCAGCCTGCAAATCAGCAAATGTCTTGCCAGAAAATGCAAGGCCCATTCCATTTAAAGCCTTGACGATAGTGTTAGAGCTAGTTGCATAGAAATAATTACCTTCAGTCCTAAGTGTATTCATACCAATTACATAGCCATCCTCTGAAATAATAGGACCACCGGCGTTATTTGCGCCAACCTGAGCTGTATGCTCTACCCACTGTGTATCACCTTCATCGATAATGTTGCAAATTTGCCCTGATATCTTGTTTACTCGGTCATTTGAGTAATATACTTCGTTTGTTTCAAAAACAATTTCATCTGGGAATCCCAAAGCATATGCATTATTCAATGTGTTAAAATCGCTCTTATTGTTATCCGCAGAATATAAGAAAGTCATAGGTGTTCTGTTATATAAAGACTGAGACAACTTAAATACTGCCAGGTCTAAGTCAACACTACTATTAAGAAGTGTAGCCTCTGTAGTCATATCGTTTTCAATAACAACTTCGTAACTAAGATTAGCTCGCTCTCTGTCGTCAGCACTTACACCTAAAGCAGATAAAAAACTATTCTTTGTTTCATCATCAGGCGTCATCATAGTGAGACTTGTAAGAACATACTCTGTTCCATCAGACTCACCTATAAGAATTCCTGATGCTCCTCTTAAAATATGACTTATTGAATCATCAGTTTTATATACGCAGTTAATCTGAACAACGCCATTTTTTGCTTTGTCGATGCTGTCCATTTCTTTATCATCTGTTGCTGTCTCTTCTGTAATTTCACTGTTTTCTTCTGTAGCTTCAGCTGCGTATACCATATTGCTGAATCCTGTGGCTACTATTCCAAGTGCAACTACAGTTGCTGTTAACATTGCAATTATCTTCTTTTTCATGATTACCTCTTATTAATAACATCATTTGTAATTACTATTTCATCTTCTATTTCAAATCCTGCTACCTTTTCAGATGTTGGATTGTTTAAATCTGTTAGTAAAACTGTGCCTTCATCTTCATCGTTAGTATTTAGTACAGTTGTTTCTTCAACCTCTGATAGAAGAACTGTCTCATCATCTACGGCATTGTTATTTAATAACCCCGATGTATTCCACGAAAGCACTGCTTTTTGTTGATTCTTTCCAGCATAACCCATGCCTGATTTCGTGGTAGACGATATTTTTTTGATTTCTTTCTCTACGCCCATTCCTGTTAGCACTTTAATTGAATGGGGTATCTTCAAAACAAACCAAAACACTATGGCCATTATCGTAAATACTACTGCCACTATTAAAAGTGTGAGACCTAGTGTTTGATATAGTTGCATCTGCTCTGTTACGTTCGTTACATCTGTATTTCCTATCATATTAATCACCTACTCAGCCAGCATTATTGCTTGTCTGGCTTTATCTATATTTGTATCCAGTTCAGCTTCTAATTCTTTTACCATCTCGTTTTCTTCAGCATCTGTACCAGCAATATCTTCTTTAACATGTTTTTCCATGTTAATTAATTGAAGCTCCATGTCTGAATAACTCACTCCGCTCTTGGCGAAATTTTGCAAATTAGTATATATCTGCGAAGCCATTTCTTTATAGATAATTAATGCTGTATTTGCATTATCAATCTTTGCAATATTTCCACTTGAAACAGCCACTAAATCATCCCAGTATTGTTTGTAATCCACTGTCGAATCACCTGTTTTGTCTACGCTACCAAGATTGATGTAGTATTCGGCTATAGCCCCTAATCTTTCTGCGCGGGCTGTTCGGGTCTCATCTAATCCACCTTCTGCGGCGTTTTTCAACCAGTAGGCCGACTGCTGCTTATTTCCTTCGCCATTGTAGTTATAGAAATATGCAATGCCCAATCTGTACGCAAACAAGCTATAGGCCTCTTCGTTTTGAGATAATAACTGTTCGTAAGTAGCCTTACCCTGAGTTCTAATAAGAATCTCTCTTATTTCCATAGCCTCATCTTCTGTAAATACATCATCTGCCAAATAGATCTTATCTATCAGGCTTATGTATGCATCAGCTTTTCCCGGATTGACAGATATGGTATCTATTAGTGCAGCTTTCATACCATCGATTGTCTCCACTCTAGTAGCCTGTTCTAGCATACTTTCATAACTGGCCATTTGAAATGTGCTCGCATGTCGATATGATGCAAATGAGCCTATTCCAGCTGCAATAGCAAGAACTGCTGCAGTACAGAAGATTCCTAACTTCAGCTTTTCTCCACGTCTATAGGAATTATCTAGCTCATCATAATGATCAAGGTCATATAATAGTTTTGCACAGTTCTGATATCTGTTGCTTGGATCCAGCTGTGTACATTTTAGAATGATCTGTTCTAATCCCTGAGATAACGCTCCATTCCAATATCTGATTGGATACATTTCATATGGAGGCTCACTAGGGTTTTTGCCTGTCACCAAATGATACATTGTTGAACCAAGGCAATAAATATCTGTTCGTGCATCAGTCTGACCATGACCGCCAAACTGTTCTGGTGCAGCATAACCTCTTGTACCTAGGCATGTGGTATCTTCTGTATTCTCTTCCTTATATTGGCGAGCTGTTCCAAAATCAATAAGTACGATTGTTCCGTCAGGCTTTAGCATGATATTTCCTGGCTTTAAATCTCGATAGATAATAGGAGGATTCTGGGAATGTAAGTATCCTAAAACATTACAAAGCTGCTTAGCCCATTCGATTACATATTCCTGTGGCTGTGGTCCATATTCATTTACAGCTTTGCTTAGGGTATTACCTTCCACATAATCCATAACGATAAGCAACGAATCATCGTAATCAATAATATCAATGATACTTGGCAGATTTGGATGAGACAGATTTCTAAGCATTTCTATTTCGTTCTTCAAGCTCTGCAGAGTAACATCAGAATTTGCCATGGCATCTTTTCTAATTTCTTTAATAGCCCACTGTTTATTAGCTCTTTCATTCATAGCTAGATACACAGTGCTCATTCCGCCCTGACCTATTTTGTTTAATATTTTGTATTTGTTATCGATTAAAGATCCTATTTCTAACATTTCTATACTCCAATTACTAAACCTGAAATATTATCTGTTTCCCCTCGTGATTTCACCAGCTCTGTCATTTGTTGCAGGCCATTTGTTTTAGCTCCGTAAGAGACTATCTCCTTCGGAGTCAACAATCTCCACAAACCATCGGAACAAAGCAAGAAAGTATCCCCATCTTCGCATTTACCCCTATAAAAATCTGGATAAACATTCTCCGAAGCGCCAATGCATTGTAGCAAAACACTTTTGTCTGGGCTTACTGCTGCCTCCTCAGGTGTCATCATTCCTAAATCCATCTGCTGCTGCACATAGCTTTGGTCATGGGTGATTTGCTTTAAACTATTCCCATTAAACACGTAAGCCCTGGAATCGCCTACACTCATTATCAGGTACTGCCCCTGCATAATAAGTATTACAACAGCTGTAGTGCCCAGCTTAAATCCTTGTTCACTGCCATACTGCTTAAGTCCCTGATTCATTTGTCTCACAATCATTTCCAATTGAGCTTCAACCTGCCTAAATAAATCTGTAGGGACAGGGTTAGCTTGGGACAAATCCTCTGTAGCATCTTCAACAGCGATGATTCTAGGAAACTCATTTTCAAACCATTGCCCCATTCTATTAACAAATGACGCACTAGCCACCTCACCTTGGGACAATCCACCCATTCCATCGCATAAACAAGCAAAGCAGACGCGTCCAATATTATTTGTTCGAGCCTGCTTTACTATAAGTGAATCCTGATTAACTTTTTTCTTATTGCCTATATCCGAATAGGCATCAACTTTGAATTTTGTATTAAAAATATCCATCTATCTATTTTACCTTCAAAATATTATCTAATTGTGTACATGTGCTAATTTGTACTTATATTTGTAATTTCCTGTACGTAGTTTAATAATACTACTCATTCTTTAACAAATATTCATCATAAACACTTTGCATAGAAATGCTAATTTCCTCAATATCGCCAAAATGAATCAAGCAATGAGTAACTCTCTCGTTTAGATTATCTTCAAAACCTAGCTTCTTGTCCTCATATTCAAGCCCTTTTCTAGCTATTAGCTCTATATCATTTAGCCTTTTTCCAACTCTTCCTGTTTCATAAATATTGCCTTGAAAAGTTACACTCAACTTAGCAAAGAAAAAATCATCTAAATCAG
>JAEEGI010030457.1_pt1 | contig 10145 bp, 8 predicted proteins | sample 8958751 | NCBI WGS metagenome assembly JAEEGI01 (sample SAMN16246545, study PRJNA631951) | gut metagenome | biome: gut microbiome; feature: rumen; material: KS-attached | host: Bos | place: Iran: Karaj | collected 2018-10 | reverse complement strand
ATGGTCAACCAAGAATTTATGGTGCATATGGTTGGGGTGTTCAACCTAGAACTTGTATTGCACAAAGACAAGATGGTGCTGTATTATTCTTAGTTATTGACGGAAGACAAGCGGATAGTTATGGAGCAACTTTAAAACAAGCTCAAGATATACTACTAAATTATGGTGCATATAACGCATTTAACTTAGATGGTGGTGCTTCATCTACTATGGTATTTGATGGCAATGTAGTAAATAAACCAAGTGATATTGCTGGTGAACGTTATGTTCCTACAGCATTCATTGTTAAATAGTTATATGAGAGGAAGAGGTAGAATTAATGAAAAAATTTAGAAAATTTCTAATTAAATTTTTTATAATGATTGCTGTTGGTACAGGAATTACATTTGGAATTTTAAAAGCAGTTGATCACTGGTTATATAAAATATCTCAATCTAGTTATTTGGAAGTCGAGACTTATAGAACTGGTGGAGAAGTAACTTTAAAAGATGAAGATATAATTGAGATACCAGATGGTGCAGAACAACTACAATTTTCATATAATAATAAATATTATGCATATTTAGAAAATGGTAGTATTCATATTCATACAATTGATGATAAAAAAGAGTATTGTGTAGTAACAGATAATAATCCAATTTGTTATTTTTACATGCTTTATGATAAAAACTTACTAATGTACTTTACACAAGAAGGAGATGGATCTTATTCTACAATTACTTTAAAAACTTTTGAAATTGCTACTCAAAGATCTACTTTATATAATGACTTTGATGTTAGAAACTTCTCAAGAATTAAAGATATTACAATGTCTCCACTTGTTAATATTATTTATATCAATGTTGAAACTAAGAGTGGTGTATCTACTAATAATACAATCTATAAAATCGACTTATTTAACTCAATGTCTCAAGTAAGATCTGGAAGTATAATTTCTAGAATTAGAATGTTACAACACGTTGATAGATTATATTATGGTGATACTAATGGTGGCGTTTACACTGCTGGTGCAACTGTTAACTATTTATTTGGTTATGCAGATGTTGAACTTATTGGTATAAACTCAAATTTAGCTAATGCTGATGATAGTGAAAAGCAATACTATTTAGACACTCAAACTCATGATAAAGTATATATTGTTAGTGCTGGAAACTTAATTGATACATTATATTTAAGTGATTCAGATATTGTTACAACATATAATGAATATGGAGATGTTTATTTAGTATATCCAACATATATCTTAAAAATTACTGGTAAGAACCCATATAAACGTATTGCTAAACTTTCAAAATACGTAAAATTTGAAGCAATTAAAGGTGATACAGTATACTTAAGAACATCTAATAATAAGATAATAACTACTAAATTACTAGACAACTAGTCTAGTAATTTAGGGTTTATATGAAAGGAAAATTGATATGAAAAAAACAAATTATTTATTATCTTTCATCCTTTTAGTTATTGCTATAGTATTTACTATTTTAGTATCTAAAGTGGATGTAAAAACAGTTGAAGTAAAACCTATTGATGGAGTTACTCAAAATGGAGTTTTAACAACAGATATTGGTTTTTCATCATTAAACCAATCTGTAGCAGACAAAATTAGCTTTAATAATACTTTTTATAAAATATCAAAATATGCAGGATATCTTGCATTAGTATTTGTAGCTTTTTATGGTTTTACAGGACTTATTGAATTAATGCAAAAGAAAAGCTTAAAAGGAGTAAATAAAGCATTATATATGCTAGCTGCATTTTATGTATGTGTTGCAATAGTTTATGTTTTATTTGAAGTTGTAGTAATAAATAATAGACCTGTAGATATGGGAGAAGGGCTAGAAGCATCATTCCCATCATCTCATACAATGCTTGCTCTTTGCGTTTGTGGAAGCTCACTTATAGCTAGCAAATATATAATTAAAAAAGATAATTTTAGAAAATGTTTAAATTTAATATCATGGGTAGTTATGCTTCTTGTAGTATGTACAAGAACTTTATCTGGTGTTCATTGGATTACAGACATTTTTGGTGGAATACTTATTTCTGTTTTCATGCTAAATGTATTTTCAAATGCTGTTAAATGTTTAGATAAAGCAGAAAAAGAAGAAAAAGTTGAACAATAAAATTTTGAGCATTAGATTCTTTTTCTAATGCTCTTTTTTAAAAGGTGATATAATGAAAAAAATTAGAATAATAATTATATTTATTTTTACTTTTGCATTATTTTTATGTTTTTCAACTGACTATGCAACAACAGAGTTTGTTGTACCTAGAAAAGCTATGAAAATATATGACAAATTAGATTTAAGCAGTATTGTGACATCAGACAATGATTCATATACATTTACTTCTTCAAATCCTAGTGTTGTTTCTATTAATGATAAAACTGCAATAGCTAATAAATTAGGACAGGCTACTATTACTGTTAGTGATGGCAATAGTACTGATACAATTAGTATTTCTTCTGGATATTATGTTGGAATAGATGTTTCAGTATGGAATGGAGATGTAGATTGGCCAAGAGTTAAGGCTCAAGGAATAGATTTTGCTATGATTAGATCTTCGTTTGGTTGGTATGATGATAGTGATGCGGCTGCTGGTAGGGCTTATGATTTTCAGTATGATAAAAAACTTCAAAGAAATGTTAAAGGCGCAATAGATAATGATATACAGTTTGGAATTTATCATTATTCATATGCAGATACATTAAATGAAGCTGAAATGGAAGCAGAATATGTAATTAGTGCAATAAATAGTTTGGGAGACGAGTATAAAAATAAAATGAGTCTGCCTGTTACATATGACGTAGAACATGTTAAAACATTGAGTAAAAAAGATTTAACAGATATAGTTGTAACATTTTGTACGAAGATAACAGAAGCAGGTTATAGACCAATGATTTATGCTAATACAGATTTCTTTATAAACAAATTAGAGCTTTCAAGACTTACATCTATGCTTTATGATCTTTGGTATGCTTGGCCTACAAGTAATCCAAACTTTAATAATAAAATGACAATTCGTGGTACTGACGTAGTACCAATTATGTGGCAATATTCTTGGGATGGAGATATAGCCGGAGCACAAACATCTGGTGGAGAACTAGATATGGATGTGCTATACATGAAAGATAGGGTTAAAGTTGAAGTGTATAATGAAAATACACTACTAGATTTTTATGGTGTAAATATAGGAGAAACATTAGATGTAGAGTTACCTCAACTAGAAAAAGAAGGATATACTTTTGATGGATATTATGATCAAAATAATAGTTTAGTAGATAGTGACACAATTTATAGTCAAAATACAAGACTAGATGCTAGATTTACTAAAATTAAAATCACATCAATTGTTCCAGTATTAAGCGAAATAGAAGTAGATAGTGTATATACAAAATATATATCTTTTAATGTTTTGCCAAGTAATGCATCACTAGTAGATGAAACAATAAATTATATAGTTGAAGATAAAACAATACTTGATGTAGATCCAAGTACTGGAAAAATATTACCAAGAAAAGATGGAAGAACAACTGTAACTTGTGTTTTAGATTCAGACAGTAGCATACAAGCAACAGTTTCTTTAAATGTTCATTTAGGATATGTTAAGGGAGATTTAGATAGAAATAATCTAGTTGATGCAAATGATGCGTCTATTGCATTAGAAATATTTAAAAGTGAATCACAAACTCAAGAAGATTTAAAATATGGCGATATGGATGATAACGGAATAATAGATGCAAATGATGCGTCATTAATACTAGAATTATATAAGATAAATAAGTAATATATATAATAAAGCGTAAATTTTTAAGTTTATGCTTTATTATTTTTTTGTTTTTGTATATAATTTTAGTAGGTGAAATTATGATAATATCTAATGAAGTTAAGAAAAATATAAAAGTAGCTATTTTTTCTTCTTCAAATAGTATATTAGATGTAGTAAAAAATGAAATCGAAAACATAGGATATAAGGTAGTAGAGTACACACAAATAGATACTTTAAAAAGCAATATACAAAAAGGGAAGATTAAGATTCTTTTGCTCCCTGAAAGCTTAAATTTAGCTTTTAACGAACTAAATTTAGAAAACACTAAAGTTATACTATATGACGATAAAAATTTAAATTTAGACGTTTTAAAGGTTGAACTATATTATAATTGTAAGCTTATTGAAAAAGAAGAAAAGATAGATTTTGAAAAATATAAATTAGAGTTAGTTGGAAATCTTGTTGAGAGCATTTCGCATAAAATTCAAGCAAATTTGTTAATACTTGGTGCAAGCCAAGATATAATTAAAATGTTAAGTGATGATAAAGAAACAAATCCGGAGAAAAAAGACGTTTTAAATAACCTTTATCATAAAAATGATGACGCTTTAGATAAAGCAAATATCTTATTACAACTTGTTTCTAATGCTGCAAACATTTCTTGTGAATCTATTATGTCTGGAGATGAAATAGAAGATACAATTAATCTAATTTTAGATGAATATTTAAAAGACAAACTAAAAGTATTAAAAATAGAGAAAAAACTTAAAGAAGGCTCATATATTTGTGGACCTTTAAATGATGTTATATTTGTAACATGTAGAATAGTAAAACATCTTATTGAAATAAATGAGTCTAATATCAGTATTTGCATAACAGAAGATGCACAAAATTGGTATTTTAAAATTGGAAATTCTAACAATTGTGATTCAGACTTTTTAGATAAGATAAAAAGGTTTGTTACTTATGTAAAAAATGTTAAATATAAGTATGCAAATGATTCTATAATTCTAGTAATTAAGAAAATTAAATAGAGCTAAATGGCAGTTTATTGCTATTTAGCTTTCTTTATTTTATACGGGTTACATAAACATTTACATAAATATTAAAAAAAAGTTGCATTTAAATTACACCTGTGCTATAATATACAACGTAATGAAATAGGGAAAGAGCTAAGACAGATTTGTCAAAGCGTTTAGATTCAACAATACTTTGTTGAAAAATTAATTGGCATATTAGTTTTAATGCTCGAAGTTCTGTTTCGTTCAATTATTATTAAGGAGGAGTAAAAAATGAAAGAGAAAAGAGAAAAGTTAGAGAATTTTTCTTCACTTGGCATTTTTTTAGCCAACGCACTTACAGCAGCTTTAGTCCTTTTAATGTGGGTAATCACTCATAATATTTGGATAACTGTTGGAAGCTTAATTCTTCTTCCATTCTTTATGATGAAACTTTTCAACCGCGAAGTTAAATTGGTTGCAAAGATTGTCGTAGCCTTAATAGCTGCCGTGTTATTCGGAATGTTCGCTTACTTCTTCAGGTACAAGCCTGTTGAGACAAAGCCTATTTCGAGTGATCCGGGAACTGTTATTGTAGAGGAAGACAAAAAGGACGAAGATGAAGATGATACTCCACAAGTATCTGAACAAGAAGTAATCGTTAGTCCATACGGAAACAAGAACGGCAGGAGGAAAACTCCAACTGCTCAAGAGCGTTTGACACCTACGTATTCTAATACTGGTGGAAGTTCAAAAAAAGGTGAAACCGTAAATCACGGTGAGGCTAAAGTAACCAAGGAGGGACCTGCAAACATCGTCGATACTAGCGAAAGCGAAAAGAAACAAGACGAAAAAATACAAAAAGATGTCGATAATGGTAAGACGAAAGTCGAACTTAAAGACGGCATAATTGCAACTACTGATGCAAAGCCTGGGGACGAGGCAACAACAAATACATCTAATAAGGATGACCACAAGGATGAGAAACCTGCAGTAGATGTAACTAGTCCAAATATTGTGGATCTTAAGCCACAAAAAGAACCGGACCCAATTCCGGCACCATTACCAGAGTCTGAACAACTTAAGAAAGACGTCAAAGAAATGAGCGACGACGAGTTGAAAGATATTCTAGGTGATGTTAAACCTACTAAAGACACCGAGTCTGATACAACAAAGACCGAAATTTCTTCTGATCAGAAATCAGAGGAGTCTACTAAACCTGATGAAGGTACTTCAAAGTCTGAAACTGAGACAAAAGTAGATGAGCCAAAGGAGAATACTCCTGAGTCTAATAAAGACGATAAAAAGGATCAAACTACTCCAGCTTCAGATCAAAATGCTCAAACCGAGGTAAAGGGGGAAGATGAGAAGCAACCAGAGTCTACTAATACTAACACTAAACAGGAAGAAACAACACCTAATGTAACAAAAACTGAAGATACTACTACAGTTGTAACTGAGAAAGAGCCAGTTGTAACTCCAACTCAACCCGAATATACACCTGTAAGTATATCATCTCTTGATGGTAGTTCAGCATACGCTGGAGATTCTGTTCAATTTAAAGTGTCTGGAGATGTAAAAAGCGTTGATGGTCTAGGAGGACTTAAATACACTTTTGCTGGTGGATACATTACTGTTGATACCAATCCAGGTGAAGCTACAGTGATAACTCCTGTTGTTACTGGCAAAGACGGAAGTACTGCTACTACTTCAGTAACAGTAAATGTTTTAAATGTTCAACAATAAACTAAGCCTTAGAGATAGGTTATAAGTTAAGTAAGTTGACATTCCGAATAACACGATATTTTGAACGAACATTCAATATTAAAGAATTTCAGAAGATGAAAATAACTCAAAAGCTTTGGAGTAGAGAGAGCATTTTACTAAATATGTTGTCATACATATAAATTATAAAGGAGTTTTGACTATACAGATTTGTATAGGTACTAATATGTATGATTTTAATATCATTCATCACAGCTTACTTTTTTATTAAAAGTATAGATGAAAATATCCTAAAACCGTAGATAAATCTTGTTGTATATACATAAGATTGAAGGACGCGTTGGTGGACATACAGATAGCATTTAGCTAAGCTCGTATGTAAAAAAGATAGATGAATGCATATTTAATATATTGGTGGAGTGGTATTAATATTCCATGGTCAAAGAGAATTTCATTTATGAAATTCTTTTTTTATGCCCAAAAAAGAAGTAGTATCAAATACTACTTCAAAAATGCTATTGTTACGCCATAGCTTCCTTCATAATATCCACCAAGTCTATGTTCTTTAACATATGGTGAATTATCTAAGTATTCATGAACTGCATGTCTTAATATACCGCCTTGTTTTCCATGAATTATTTTTACTATTTTTACATTATTACAAATTGCATTATCTATAAATTTATCTAGATTTGCTAAAGCTTCTTCAACAGTTTGATGTCTAATCATAATTTCATACTCGGGCGGAGTAGAAATCTTTACATTAACACTAAATCCGTTATTTTTGTTTTCTGGTTCTTTAGCTTTTTCTATATCATTTATATTAACTTTTACTATTTTTTCATTAGCTTTTATTGAAACTATATTTTTAACAATATTTACTATTTTTCCTTCAATATTGTGATTTTTAACTTTTACATATTCTCCTATGGAGTACACTTTATTTTCCCCCTTACACATGAAAGATATTATATCACTAAACATCTCAAATGTATATAATCTTTTATTATAATACTATATATTTTCTTTCATATGTGATATAATATGCAGGGTAAAGGAGACATTATGGCAAATATATTTTATACGAATTCATTTCCGTATCTAGGATATATTTTTGCATTACTTAGTGTTTTACCTCATATATTGATATGTTCAATATTTAAACCAAAATACAAGAAAGTTAAGTTTTCTACTTTAGATAGAAATGAAAAAATATTTGAAACTGTTAAAAATATATTATATGTAATAAATCTAATTATTTTAGTAGTAATAAATAACAAATTAAATATCGTTAATGTTAATGTACTATTTGGCATTGCTTTGTTTTTTATTGTTATATATTATGAAATGTTTTTTAGATATGTTTTTAAAGGTAAACAACAAAAGATATTATATAAAAGGTTTATGTATATACGTATTCCATTATATATAGCAATGTCATTTTCAAATCTATTTTTTGCAATTTGGTCTAAAAATATAGTGTATATTATTGCAGCAATAATATTTGCAATAGTAAACATATATGTTGAAAACAGAAAATATATGAAGTATTTTACAGAGTATAGAGAGCTTTATGGCAAAAACAAGAAAAAGACAGGAAAGAAAATGCTAAAAGACGCTATACAACCTAAAGGATTAAAATATATTACATGTGCAGTTGTTATATATAATCCTAAAACACAAAAATTTTTAATGCAAAAAAGAACTAAAGATAAGGGCGGAAAATGGGCTACAACTTCTGGTCATCCAGTTTATGGACAAACAAGTGTAGAAGGTATGCAAACAGAAATTAAAGAAGAAATTGGACTAGATGTAAATGCTGATGAATTAGAATTTGTAGACACAATAGAAAGAAAAGAAAAATATGTAGATTTGTATTATCTTGAAGGAGACTATTCACTTGACAGTATTACTATGCAAAAAGATGAAGTAGATGATGTTAAATGGATGTCTAGAAGGGAAATAGAAAATTTACATAGTGCAAATAAATACAAAGAAACACATTATAATTATTTTATTGAAGTTGTTAAATTTAAAAAGATAAAGTAAAGGAGGAAGAATATGGAAATAAACAACAAAGAGTTAATTGAATTAATTAACAAAATGAAAGATGAAAAAACACCAGAATCTCAAAATAAAGTAATAGGTCAAGTATTAAAATCTAAATTTTTATGTCCTGTTGTACTTGCTGATGCACCTAAAGGTGGAGGTAAAGTACAAATAACAAAAGATACAAAAATTCAGTTTTCTATTATTAAAACAACTGATGAAAGAAGCTTTTTAATAGCTTTTACATCAGATGAAGAAGTAAATAAATGGCAAAAAGAAAAGATGCAACAATCTATTGTATATACATTTGAAGACTATGCAAAAATTGTTACTGAAAATGAAAATCTTCATGGATTTATCATAGATCCAAAAGGTGCAAATCTTGTATTTACAGAAGATATGATAAAACAAATTAAAACAAGTATTACAAAAGTTGAAACTTTAGAACCAGATACAGAGGTTCAAATTGCGGCTCCTAAAGAATATCCTGAAGAGCTACTTTCAAAACTTCAAGATACATTAAGAAATTATACTGAAGTAAAAAAAGCATATTTATTACTTATGAAAAAAGGAGAAGAGGTAAGTTACATTTTAATTCTTGACGCTTCTGGTAAAGAACAAGAATTATTTAATACAATTGCATCTAGTGTAATACCTTTCTTAGATGGTATGTCACTTAATATGGCACCTCTTGCTACAGACTTTGGAAACCAAATAAGTCAAAGATTTGAGCCAATATATATAGCAGTTGAAGAATAAAAAAGAAGATGGAGTAAAAATCCATCTTTTTTATTTTGTTTATATAATATATTACATTATTATTCTTTAATATTTCAATGTTACTTTGTTTCCGTCTCTGGATATAAATCCTTCTTCTTGAAGAGACTTTAATTCTCTCATCATAGCACTTCTATCTACACTTAAATAGTCTGCAAGATCGGTATAAGATAGAGGTATAAAAAATGTTCTAGACATTCCAGCCTTTGTAAGAGTAGTAAAATATGTTTGAAGTTTTTCTCTTATACTTCTTTTTGTTAATAGCTCTATTCTAATGTTTTGAGCCATCGTTTTGTTTAATACTAGTTTTAGGAGAGAGCTATTTAATACTTCGTGGAATCTACAGCCTCTTGTACATTTTTCTGTAATTTCGTCATAGATGAAATATACAACTTCACATTTAGATTTGGCTATTACAAATAGTTCATTATTTGTTGTAACAGGGAAGAATATTTCTCCAAAAACTTCGCCCTCTTTGAGGGTTTCAACTATAGTTTTGTTTCCGTTTACATCATAACGAACAAGGTCAGCGCTTCCAATTTTTAATATACAAACTTGGTTTCTGTTTTTAATGTATGAAGTTATTGTATCACCTTTTTGAAATATTTTAGTTTGAGCTTTTGCACAACTATTTTGTAATTGTTGTGTAAACTCATGTATGTTAAAATCGCTGTACAATCTCAACCCCTCCTTATTGGACATCATTATACTATAATTTTTTGAAAAAATAAATACTATTTTTTGTAATAAAAATGATATAAATTTTAAAACCCTTGTGCAGTCTAGCTTTCCGTTCGACAAAAAAATAAAAAAATATCTTTTGTT